>Ga0164290_1000125_pt1 | contig 289664 bp, 278 predicted proteins | sample Micstemetagenome_FD_108782 | JGI IMG/M metagenome (GOLD analysis project Ga0164290, IMG submission 108782) | Contaminated culture microbial community from soil near Moab, Utah, USA - Microcoleus steenstrupii SON62 (Illumina Assembly) | ecosystem: Environmental > Terrestrial > Soil > Soil crust... | reverse complement strand
CAGCGCCCGCGCGTGCGCGAGGCCCGTGGGGACGTCCGGGAGGCCCGGCATCACGTAGGGGATCAGCACCGGCCGGCCCGCCTCGGCGAAGGCGGCGCGCAGCCGGGCGCGCCCATCAGACATCGATGCCCAGGGCCGCGCCGGCCTGGTCGACGTCCTTGTCCCCGCGCCCCGACAGGCAGACGAGCACGGGTCCCCCGGCGCCGAGGGCCGCGCCCTCCCGGGCGACCAGGGCCAGCGCGTGGCTGCTCTCCAGGGCCGGGATGATGCCCTCGGTGCGGCAGAGGTCCGAGAAGGCGGCGAGCGCCTCGCGGTCGGTGGCGTCCACGTAGCGCACGCGCCCGCGATCGCGCAGGTGGCTGTGCTCGGGACCGACCCCGGGGTAGTCGAGGCCGGCGGAGATGGAGTGCGCCTCGGCCACCTGGCCGTCGTCGTCCTGGAGCAGGTACGACAGGGAGCCGTGCAGGACGCCGGGGGCGCCGTGGCCGAGCGAGGCGCCGTGAGGCCCGCCGTCCCCCTCGCCGCCCGCCTCGACGCCGATCAGCGCCACCGCGTCGTCGTCCAGGAAGCCGCGGAACATCCCGATGGCGTTGGAGCCGCCGCCCACGCAGGCCACGACCGCCGCGGGGAGCCGCTCGGCCTCCTCCAGCATCTGCGCGCGCGCCTCCCGCCCGATCACCGACTGCAGGTCGGCGACGATCTCCGGGTACGGCGCCGGCCCCACCGCCGAGCCGATCACGTAGTGGGTGTCGCGCACGTTGGTGACCCAGTCGCGGATCGCCTCGCTGGTGGCGTGCTTGAGGGTGCCCGTGCCCGCGTCGACCGGGCGCACCTCGGCGCCGAGCATGCGCATCCGGATGACGTTGAGGCGCTGGCGCAGCATGTCCGTGCGGCCCATGTAGACGCAGCAGTCCATGCCGAACAGCGCGGCGGCCGTGGCGGTGGCGACCCCGTGCTGGCCCGCGCCCGTCTCGGCGATGATGCGGCGCTTGCCCATGCGGGACGCCAGCAGCACCTGCCCGAGTGCGTTGTTGATCTTGTGCGCGCCCGTGTGGCAGAGGTCCTCGCGCTTGAGGTAGAGCCGCTCGACGCCGTAGGCCTCCTCCAGGCCCCGCGCCCGGTACAGGGGCGTGGGACGGCCCACGTACCGACCCAGCAGGCCGTCGAGCTCGGTGCGGAAGCCCAGGTCGCCGCGGTTGTGCGCGTAGGCCTCCGCGAGCTCGTCCAGCGCGCCGATCACGGTCTCCGGCACGTAGCGGCCCCCGTAGGGACCGAACCGCTGCACGACCTCGCTCACCCCTGTCCCCCTGCCGCCGTCACGGCGGACGCGGATCCGGCCGCCCGCGCCCCCTCGCAGAACGCGCGCACCCGCTCGGGGTCCTTGCGGCCCGGCCACCACTCGACGCCGCTGGAGACGTCGACGAGGTCCGGGCGCACCACGCGCACCGCCTCCGCCACGTTACCGGGGTCGAGGCCGCCGGCGAGCCCGACGGTGCCGGCCGGCCGCTCCCCGGCCGCAAGCGCCCCCGCGAGCGCCGTCCAGTCGAGGCGCGTGCCCGTGCCGCCGTGCCGCCCGGGCACGGAGGCGTCGAACAGCACCAGGTCGGCCGTCCGCGCGGCGGGGTGGCGCAGCGCGCCGGGCCCGTCGAAGCCGACGCCGACCCACACCGCGCAGCCGGTCGCCCGCGCGGCCTCCACGTCCGCCCGGCCGTGCAGCTGCACGTGCGTGAGGGCGCACCGCGCGGCGGCGGCGGCGAGCTCCTCCTCCCCCGCGTCCACGAAGACGCCCACGCGCGCGGTCTCCGGCGGAAGCGCCTCCAGCACGCGGGCCGCCTGGTCGAGGCTCACGCGCCGGGGGCTGGGGGCGAACACGACGCCGACGGCCCATGCGCCGGCGTCCGCGCACGCCCGGGCCTCGGCGGCCACGGTGAGGCCGCAGACCTTGACGCGCGGCCCGCTCACGCGGGGAGCCCCGTGACGGCGTCGGCCGGCCGCCACCGGGGCAGGAACACGTGCACGTGGGTCCCCTCCCCCGGCGCGCTCGTCACCGCGAACGCGCCCCCGAGGACGCTCGCGCGGTCGCGCATGCCGTGCAGCCCGAAACGCGCGATGGGCGCGCCCGTGCGCGGCCGCAGGGCGCCCTCGGCGTCGAACCCGACGCCGTCGTCACGGACGTCCAGGCTGATGCCGCCCTCGCTCTCGGTGAGGGCCACGCGCACCACCCGGGCGCGCCCGTGGCGGTGGGCGTTGTTCAGCGCCTCCTGGAGGATGCGGTAGAAGGTGATCCGCTGCGTCACCGAGACCCCGTTCACCGGGAACTCGCCGTGGGCGTCGAACTCCACCCGGGAGCCGCTGCGCGCCTCGAAGCCCGTGACGGCGTCGGACAGGATGTCGGTGAGCCGGCGGTCCTCGAACTGGGCGGGGCGCAGGTGGCCGATCAGCTCCCGCATCTCGGTGAGCGCGCCGCCGAGCGTCTCGTAGATGCGTTCCAGGGCCGGCATCAGCGCCGGCGGCAGCTCAACGCCCCGGGAGCGGGCGTCGTCCAGGTCGGCCTCCAGCAGCTGCAGCTCCAGCAGCGCGACCGACAGGTGCTGGGTGGGCCCGTCGTGGATGTCCAGGCCGATGCGGCCCAGCATCCGCTCGTCGCTCTCCAGGATCTGGGCCATGGCGCGATCGAGGTCGGCGCGCAGGCGGCCCAGCTCCAGGGCGGCGCCCGCCCGCTCGGCGGCGAGGGCGACGGTGAGCCGGGACACGTCCTCGAGGCCCGCGCCGTCCGGCAGCACGACCAGCGCCGCCTCGCGCACGCCGGGGACGGGGGTGCACAGCACCGTGCGTCCGTCGGCCAGCGGCACGGCCCGCAGCCCGCCGGCGGGACCCAGGCGGCGGGCGTCGCCGGGCGCGCCCGCGGCGGCCACGATCGCCCGCGCCTCCCGGGCCAGGGCCGCCCGGTCGTCCCCGCCGGCCCCGGCCGCCGCCAGCACGGCCGACTCGGGCGGGAGCGCGGCCGACACCAGCGCGACCCCGGCGGCGCCGAGGGCGTGCCCGAGCGCGCCCATCAGCTCATCCAGGACCACCCCGCTGCCGAGGAGGGGGACGGGACTGAGCAGGACCTCCTCGAGGGCGCGCGTCTCGCGCTCCCGGGAGCCGGAGTGATGCAGGTCCCCCATGCAGGAGCGATCCTAGCGGTCTCCGCTTGCGCCCCGTCGGTGGGTCCTATACCTACCGACCTCGGGAACTAGCAGGGCGTCTAGGTGCCACCGGACGAGGACGGCCTAGTGTTTGCGGCGGGTGAGGCGGACGACGCGACAGAGACGGTGCCGGGGGGCGTGCCCGCGATGAGCGGCGAGGTCCGGGTCCTGCTGGCCGACGACAACGGCCGATTCCGTCAGCTGCTGCGGCGCCTGCTGGAGCGCGAGCCGGGCATCGTCGTGGTCGCGGAGGCCTCCAACGGCGCCGAGGCCCTCGAGCTGGCCGAGGTCCACGTGCCCGACGTGGTGCTGATGGACCTCTCCATGCCGGGCGTCGACGGCCTCGAGGCCACCCTCGAGCTCAAGTCCCGCATCCCCCAGGTCGCCGTGCTGATGCTCTCGGTGGCCGACAAGGAGCACGAGATCGCCGCGGGGCTGGCCGGCGGCGCCTCCGAGTTCCTGGTGAAGGGCACCCCCGCCGCGGAGATCGTGGCGGCGATCCGCCGGTACGGGCCGGAGACCGAGTAGGGCTCCCCCCTCGGGGTCACACGCCGCGGCACACGTCGACGCGCGGGCGGTAACCTAGCGGCCGTCGTAAGGTTCCCGCGCCCGGGAGCCGATACCAGCGACGTGACCACCACCGACGTGAGCGACCCCAACATCGCCAGCCTCAGCAAGCCCCCCCTCCGGGTCGCGATCGCCGACGACCACCGGCTGATGCTCGACGGCATCAAGCGGGCGCTCGAGACCGCGCCGGACATCAAGGTGGTCGGCGAGGCGATGAGCGGCGAGGACATGCTGGCGCTGGTGCCGCGCGTGCGGCCCGACGTGGTCATCCTCGACCTGCGCATGCCGAAGGGCGACGGGCTCACCACGCTGGCGCAGCTCAAGAAGGACCACCCGGACGTCAAGGTCATCATCCTGTCGATGTTCGAGGACTCCGAGCACATCGACCAGGCGCTGGGCCAGGGCGCGTCGGGCTACGTGGTCAAGTCGATCAACCCGCTCGACCTCGCCTCCACCATCCGGCAGGTCGTCGAGGGCAACGTGTTCCACCCGCGGGGCCGCAAGGCCGGCGACGCGGAGCCCGTGCCCCAGCAGAACCCGGGCGGCCTCACCGAGCGCGAGCTGTCGATCCTGAAGCTGGTGGCCGAGGGCCTGTCGAACCTCGACATCGCCAGCAAGCTCTACGTCACCGAGCAGACGGTGAAGTTCCACCTCTCCAACATCTACCGGAAGCTCGGCGTGGGGAACCGCACCGAGGCCACCCGGTACGCCTACCGCAACAACCTCATCGACTGACGGCGCGGCCTCCGCGGCCCGCCGGCGGGACCCCGCCGCGTCACGTCACGCGGAACCGCTAGGATCGGCCGGTGAACCTCAGCGGTGACATCCACGCGCAGCCGACGGTGGCGGACGATGGCGAGCCTGCCGAGGATCCGCCGCGCGTCGGCGCGCGCGCCACGCGCGCTCGCTGACCAGCCGCACGAGGCACGCCAGAACCACGTCCGGCGCCTGGAGGCGCACGGCGTCACGTGGCTGGACATCGAGTCGCCCACCGAGGCCGACATCGCCTGGCTGGCGGAGCACTACGACTTCCACCCGCTGGACTTCGAGGACGTGCGCTCCCGCCGGCGGCAGCGCGCGAAGATCGACGAGTACGACGACTACGTCTTCCTCGTGCTCCACTTCCCGCGGTTCGACAAGCGCACCCAGCGGCTGCAGGCGAACGAACTGAACGTCTTCGTCGCCCGCGACCTGGTGATCACGCTTCCCAACGAGCCCATGAAGGCGCTCTCGGCGCTGTTCTCGCGGTGCGAGAGCCGCGAGGAGGAGCGGGCCCAGATCATGGGCAAGGGCTCGGGCTACCTGCTCTACGCGATCGTCGACGCGATGTTCGACTACTGCTTCCCGATCCTCGACAAGATCGGCTTCAAGCTCGACTCGCTCGAGGACGCGATCTTCGAGGGCGGCGGCGAGGAGATCGTGCGCGACATCTCCAACGTCAAGCAGGAGATCATCAACTGCCGCAAGATCATCAAGCCCCAGCGCCCCACCCTGCGGCAGCTGGAGCGGCACGTGCAGCGGTACGCCGCGCAGGACCTGGACATCTACTTCGACGACATCGTCGACAAGAACGAGCGCATCTGGGACCTGCTGGAGAACTACAAGGAGGTGGCCGAGGCGCTGGAGGCCACCAACGAGGCGGTGATCACCCACCGCCTGAACGAGGTGATCCGGGTCCTGACGATCCTGTCGGCGCTGGTGCTGCCGCTGACGCTGATCACGGGCTTCTACGGCATGAACGTCGACGGCCTGTTCTTCGCGGACCGCGGGATCTGGTCGGTGCTGTTCACGCTCGCCCTGATGGTGGGCACCGGCGCCGCGCTGCTGCTGTGGTTCCGCCGCAAGGGCTGGATCTGAGCGAGCCCGCGCCCCCCGGGGCCCCGCGGCTGGAGGGCGAGGGCGTGGTGCTGCGCCCGCTGGAGCCGGGTGACGGCCCCGTGCTGCGGGCCATGCACGCCGAGCCGCTGGTGGCGCGCTGGTGGGGGGCGGTGCCCGAGGGCTTCCCCGAGCACGACGAGCCCGGGGTCACCCGGTTCGTGATCGAGTCGGAGGGTCGCGCCGCGGGCATGGTGCAGTACGGCGAGGAGGCCGAGCCGGACTACCGCCACGCCTGGATCGACATCTTCCTGGGCGCCGGCCACCAGGGCGGCGGGCTCGGCACCCGGGCGCTGCGTCTCCTGATGCGGCACCTGGTGGAGGCGCGGGGGCACCACCGCATCACCATCGACCCCGCGGCCGAGAACCACGGGGCCGTGCGCTGCTACGAGAAGGCGGGCTTCCGCCCGGTCGGCACGATGCGGGCCTCCTGGCGCGATCCCGCCACGGGCCTGTGGCGCGACACGCTGTTCATGGAGTACGTGGTCGCCCCGCGGGAGGGCCCCGCGCGGACCGCCGGCTGACCCGGGCGGGGGGACGGACGCGGGCCGTGGCCCGGCGCACGACCTCTAGGATCAGGGGGTGAGCGACGCCGGGGGGCAGCGGAGGGGGCCCGACATCATGTGGGCACCCTGGCGCATGGCGTACATCACGGCCGAGCACGACCACGGCTTCGCGGGCCCGGAGTGCGTGTTCTGCGACATCCCCCGCCGCCGCGACGACGCCGCCTCGTACCTGCTGCACCGGGGCGAGCGGGCGTTCGTGGTGATGAACCTCTACCCGTACAACAACGGGCACCTGATGGTCATCCCGTACGCGCACGTCGACTCGCTGCTGGCCCTCGACGCCGACACGCTCGCGGAGATGATGGCGCTCACCCGGCGCGCCCAGGCGGTGGTGGCCGACCGGATGCGACCCCAGGGCTTCAACGTGGGTATGAACCAGGGCCGCGCCGCGGGCGCGGGCATCGCCGACCACGTCCACATGCACCTGCTGCCGCGCTGGGTGGGCGACACCAACTTCATGCCGGCCCTCGGCGACACCCGCGTGATGCCCCAGCACCTCGACGACACCTACGCCCTCCTCCGCCCGGGATTCGACACATGACGCTGAACGCTTCCGTCTTCAAGGCCTACGACGTCCGGGGGGTCCACCCCACCGAGATCGACGAGGAGGGCGCGGAGCGCGTGGGGCGCGCGTTCGTCGAGGTGGTCCGCCGGGCCACGCCGGGGACGCCCAACCCGCGCATCGCGGTGGGGCACGACGTGCGGCTGTCGTCGCCCGCCATGGCCGACGCCTTCTGCGCGGGGGCCGCGGCCGCCGGCGCCCGCGTCACCGAGTACGGGCTCGCCGCCACCGAGATGGTGTACTTCGCGGTCGCCGACGGCGGCTTCGACGCCGGTGCCGCTATCACCGCCAGCCACAACCCGCCGCAGTACACGGGGGTCAAGCTCGTGCTGGCGGGGGCCCTGCCGCTGTCGGGCGACACGGGCATCGGCGAGGTCGGGCGCCTGGCGGGGGGCGACGTGCCGGGCGACGCGCCGGGCGGCGGCCGGGAGCGCGACGGGACGCTCCTCCCGCGCTTCGTCGACCACTGCATGGAGTACGTCGACGTCGCGCGCATCGGGTCGCCCCGCGTTGTGCTCGACGGCGCCAACGGGATGGCCGGCCTCTACCTCACGCCCGTGCTGGAGCGGCTGTCCCTGGACGCCGTGCCCAACTTCCTGGACCCGGACGGGCGCTTCCCCCACCACGAGCCCAACCCGCTGCTGCCCGAGAACCGCGCCTTCATCGAGGGCGAGGTGACCCGCCAGGGCGCGGAGCTCGGGATCGCCTGGGACGGCGACGCCGACCGCTGCTTCTTCATCGACGACCGCGGCGAGTTCGTGGCCGGGGACTTCCTCACGGCCCTGCTGGCCGAGCACCTGCTGCGCCGGCGCGGACCGGCGGCCGTCGTCTACGACCTGCGCGCCTCGTGGGCGGTGCGCGACACCGTGCGGGCCGCGGGCGGCGAGCCCCTGGAGCACCGCGTCGGCCACGCGTTCATCAAGCGGCGCATGCGCGAGGTGGACGCCCTGTTCGCCGGCGAGGTGAGCGGCCACTACTACTTCCGCGAGTTCTCCTACGCGGACTCGGGCCTGCTGCCCGCCCTGCTCGTGCTGGAGATGCTGGGCGAGCGCGGCGTGCGCATGTCGGAGCTGATCGACCGGTTCCGCGACCGGTACCACATCTCCGGCGAGATCAACTCGACCGTCGCCGACGCCCCCGCCGCCATCCAGCGCATCCGGGAGCGGTACGCCGACGGGCGCCAGACCGAGGTGGACGGCGTCTCGGTGGAGTACGACGACTGGCACTTCAACGTGCGCGCCTCCAACACCGAGCCCCTGCTGCGGCTGAACCTGGAGTCGCTGGTCTCGGAGGCGGACATGGAGCGGCGGCGCGACGAGGTGCTCGCCGTGATCCGGCAGGCGTGACGGGCGACGACGCCGCGGCGCCGGAGGCGGCCCTGGCCGCCGAGGACCTGACCGTGCGCTACCAGGGCACGCCGGAGCCGGCGGTGAGCGGGGTGACCCTGCGCGTGGAGGCCGGCGCGGGGCTGGTGGTGACGGGCCCCGAGGGCTGCGGCAAGACGACCATCGTGCGCGCCCTGGTGGGGCTGGTGCCGCCCACGTCCGGCAACGTGACCGTGCTCGGCGCCTCGCCGGCCGACCCGGCGGTGCGCCGCCGGGTGGGGTACTGCCCCGAGCGGCGCGCCTTCCCCTCCGGGATGCGGGTGGCGGAGGCGGTCGATCTCGTGGTGCGCCTGCGCGGAGCGCCCGTGGACGCGGCCGCGGCGGCGCTGCGGGCCGCCGGCCTGCCCGCCGGCGACCGCCGGACGGTGCGCCGGCTGGACCTGGAGGACGTGCGTCGCCTCAGCCTCGCCTGCGCCCTGGCGGGCGACCCGCAGGCGCTGGTGCTCGACGACCCCTGGGAGTTCCCGGAGACGGTCGAGGCCCTGGGCGCGGCCCGGGCGCGCGGGGCGGCGGTGCTGGTCGCCACGCCCGACCCCGGCGGCTTCCCGGCCCTCCTCGGCGCCACGCTGACCCTCACCGAGGAGGGCGTGCCGGCATGAGCGCCGTCTGGGCGGTGGCGGGGTACGACGGCCGCGCGATCCTGCGGGTGCGCTGGCTGCAGGGACTGGCGGCCGCCGGCGTGGTGCTGGCGGCGCTGGTCGCCCTGGCCGCCCTGGGCGACGACGGGGCCGCGCGGGTGGACGCCGTCCGCTCCGGGGGCGCGTCCGTGCTGCTGCTCGGCGGGCTCGTGGTGGCGCTGGTGCTCGGGGCGACCGCCTTTGCCGGCGACGCGCGGTCGGGCTACCTGGGCCTCATGGTGGGCTCGGGCGGCACCCCCTCCCAGGTGGGCGGCGGGCGCCTGGCCGTGCGGGTCGCCTGCCTCGTCGGAATCGTCGTGCTCTGGGGCCTGGCCCTCCAGGCGGCGTCGCTGGCGGTGGGCGAGGGCGCGGACGGCGATCTCGCCGTGCACACCGCGGCGATGCTGGTGAACCTCGCCCTGGTGATGTGCGCGACCGCCGCGATGGCCTCGGTGATCGGGCCGTTCGCCGCCGGGGTGTTCGGGATGATGGTGTTCGTCTCGGCCCAGGCCGCGGTGAACCTCAAGGCGGCGCTCGACCAGCGCGCCATCGACCAGGACTCCTCCGCGGTGATCGACCCGCTGTACATCGTGTTCCCCCGCGCGATCGTCTCGCCGATGCTGGAGGACCTGCAGCGGCGCGGCGAGGGCGGGCCGGCGGCCCCGCAGCTGGAGGTCAACGGCCTGGACGTGATCGTGCCGTCCTCGCCGGCGCTCAACTGGGCCTGGACGCTGGCCTGGACCGCCGTGCTGGCGTCGCTCGCGGTCTACGGGGTACGGCGCCGGCAGCTCTAGCAGGCGAGGCCCGGGGCGGTGCGATGGGGAGCGGCACGGGGGGTATCGGGGAGCCCGCGCTCGCGGGTCGCCTGACGGCGCGGCCCGCACGGGCGCGCGGCCGGGCGGTGCCCGGCATGCACCCGCTGTCCACGGGTCCCGACCAGGCGCTCCTGTACGTCCCGGCGACCGCCCTGCGCGGCGGGGCGCCGCACCTGGTCGTCGCCTTCCACGGCGCCGGGGGCGACGCGCAACACGGCATGCGCATCCTCGCCGGGGCCGCCGACCGGGCCGGCCTCGCCATCCTCGCCCCCACCTCCCACGGCAGCACGTGGGACGCGATCCGGGGCGGCTTCGGCCCCGACGTGGCGCGCGTCGACCGCCTGCTCGCCGCCGTGCTGGCGCGGGTCCCCGTGGCGCCGCCGCTGCTGTTCGCGGGCTTCTCCGACGGGGCCTCGTACGCCCTGTCGCTCGGCCTGGTCAACGGCGACCTGGTGGGCGGGGTGATGGCGTTCTCCCCCGGCTTCGTCGTGCCCGGCGAGCGGCGGGGGCGGCCCCAGGTCTACGTCTCGCACGGGGATGCCGACCCCGTGCTCCCGGTCGAGATCACCAGCCGCCGGCTGGTGCCGGCCCTGCGGCGCGAGGGCTACGACGTGCGCTACGAGGAGTTCGCCGGCGGGCACGAGGTGCCGCCGGACCGCGTCCGCGCCGCGATCGTGGCGCTGCTGGGCGATCCGGCCGGGCCCGGCGCGGGGGCGCCGGGCCCGCCCGTCAGGCGGTGACGGTCTCCCGCTCGATGCGGTTGTAGAGCGTGTCGCGCTCCACGGGCTCGCGGCCCCCCTGCCGGATGAGCTCGCGCATGCGGTCCTGCGACAGGCCGAGCGGCGTCTGCACGGTGGTGGCGTGCGCGATCCGCTCCTCGATCAGCGTGCCCGACAGGTCGTCGAGGCCGAACGAGAGCGCCTCGGCGGTGATCTCCTCGCCCAGCATCACCCAGTGGCCCTTGATGTGCGGGAAGTTGTCGAGGAACAGGCGCGCCACGGCGATGGTGCGCAGCTTCTCCTCGCGGCTGGGGCCGGGGAGGTACGCGAACTCCGTGTTGCCCGGCAGGAACGGCAGCGGGATGAAGGCCTGGAAGCCCCCCGTGTCGTCCTGCAGCTCGCGCAGGTGCCGCATGTGGTCGACCTGCTCGGCCGGCGTCTCGAAGTGGCCGAACAGCAGGGTCGCGTTCGTGCGCAGGCCCTGCGCGTGCGCCTCGCGGTGCACCTCGAGCCAGGTCTCCGCGGGGACCTTGCGGTCGGCGATGATCTTGCGGACGCGCGGGCTGAACACCTCGGCGCCACCGCCGGGCATGGTGTCGTGCCCGGCCGCGCGGGTGCGCCGCAGGGCCTCGGCCGACGAGACCTTGGACAGCTTGGCGATGAAGTCGATCTCCACCGCGGTGAGGGCGGTGAGCGCGACGTGCGGGAAGGCCGCCTTCAGCTCGGTGAAGAGCTCCTCGTAGTACGGGAGGTCGTACTCCTTGGTCATCCCGCCGACGATGTGCAGCTCGGTGATGCCGTGGCCCACCAGCTGCCCCGCGCGCTCCACCAGCTGGTCGACGCTGTAGGCGTAGGCCCGCGGGTCCTTCTCGGTCCACACCGCGAACGCGCACAGGCCGCAGCCCACCACGCAGATGTTGGTGGGGTTCAGGTGGGCGTTGACGTTGTAGGTGATGCCCGCGCCGTAGTGGCGGCGGGTCACCTCGTCGGCCGCGGCACCGAGGTCGGCGAGGGGGGCGCGCTCGTAGAGCGCGACGGCCTCGTCGGGCGTGATGCGGACGCCCTCGGCGGCGCGCGCGAGGATGGTGTCGATCATGCACCGACCTTAGCAACGCGCACGGCGACCCCGGCCGGGGCCCGGGGGCCGAGACCCCCCGCCGCCGGGGGTCTACCATCCCGGCATGACCGAATTCGCGCTGAAGGAATGGGCCGTCACGCTGGAGGCGCTGGCGTCCGGGCAGCAGGTGCTGGTCGTCCGCAAGGGCGGCATCGGGGAGAAGCGGTTCGAGCTGCCCCACCCGCGGTTCTTCCTCTTCCCCACCTACGCGCACCAGCGGCCCGAGCTGGTGAAGAGCGGTTTCCACGAGGCGTTCCGCGAGACGCTGGAGCGCCGCGACGAGCCGACGCACCTGCCGCTGCGGCTGTACGCCGAGCTGCACTCGGCCTACGAGATCCGCGACGACGCCGGGCTGGCGGCGGTGGCGTCCGAGCACGTGCTCACCGACGACTACGCGGCCGAGCGGCTGAAGTGGCGCCGCAAGCACCCGCTGTGGGCCGTCGTGCTGCGCGTCTCGCGCGTGCTGGAGCCGCCCGTGCTGGAGGTCGGACCGGAACACGGCGGCTGCGTCAGCTGGCTGGCGCTCCCCGAGGACATCACCGCCGGCGCGCGGGCGCCCGTGCTCGGCGACGAGGAGTTCGCGCGGGCCGAGCAGCGCGTGGCCGAGCGCCTGTCCGGCGTGGCCCAGGCGGTCTAGGGGGGCGTGCGGACCTCCCTGGTAGCGTTGGCGCCGTGAGCCACGTCGCCGAGTTCGACCAGCTCCTCGCGGAGCTGCCGCAGGACTGGTCCTTCTTCGAGTGCTACGTCGGGCTCGACGACCCCATGCGCCTCGCGGAGGCCCGCGTCGCGCTGTCGCGCGCCAACGCGCGGCCGCTCTACGGCCAGGGCGACCACGACTTCGCGATCACGGTCGCCCACACGGCCGGTCACGGGGCCCGCGCAGGCGTGGTGCGCTCCGCGCTCCGGCTGCTGGACGACCTCGGCATCGGCGGGCGCACGTGGTCGGGCGAGGTGCGCACGCACTACCGCCCCGCCGCGCCGCACCGCTACGGGCCCTGACGCCCGGGCCCCGGGCGTGTACCGCAGCGAGGACGACATCGCCCTGCTGGCCGAGCTGGCCGGCGTGCTCGACCAGACCGTGGCGGCCCGCGGGCTGACGTCCGGCACCTACCTGGTGCTGCGCGAGCTGGTGCGGGCGCCGGAGGAGGAGCCCGTCCCGATCGGCACCCTCGCCCAGGCCCTGTCCGCCGACGGCGAGGAGGTCGCGGCCCTGACGCAGCGCCTGGTGCAGGACGACCTGGCCCGGGTGCGCCCGAACGGCGTCGCCGCCACGGGTGCCGGCCGCGCGACGGCCGCCACGCTGGAGGGCGAGGCCAACGAGGCCATGCGCGCCTACGTTCTGGAGCGCCCGCACACGGCCACCGTCTACGGGCTGGTCGCCTCCATGCAGTCGGGCCGGTTCACGGTCGAGGACCTGCTGCAGTTCATCACCGAGGCCTCGCAGGAGGAGTCCGAGGAGGACGTCGAGGACCCGGACGGCGGCTGACCCCGACGGCGCGCCCGGCGAGGGCCGCCCCAATGAGCAGCCGGCGCAGCCGCCGCGTGCCGGAACGGTGCGGCGCGGACGGCCGCGACCTCCCCCGCCGGGCCGCAGGTCCGGGTTCCGCGCGTCCCCCCGGCGTGGGCCCGCCCCGCTCCGGGCCGGCGACCCCCGGGGCGGGGACGAACGTGGTCCGCCCGCGGTCGTGGTCGCCGCCCCAGCCCTTCAGGACCTCCACAGGGTGAGGCGCGGACCACAGCGCTGACCCAACGTCGTCCTCCTCGTACCACGCGTCGGACCCCACGCGGACGGCGAGGTCGTTGCCCCGGCCGCCGGTGACGCGCCTCGTGGGCCCCGGGCGGCCCACGCCGAGGACGCCCCGAACCCTCCCGCCCACCGGTCGCCCCGGCTCCCGGGACGCGCACGCCCTCGTGCAGACGCACCGCCGGGGCGCCGGGGCACCCCGGACCTAGATGACGGCGGACTCCCCGAGGGAGCTCCACACGTCCAGCTTGGTGCGGATCCGCTTGATCACCTCGGAGGTGAACTCGTCGGTGCCGCAGTGGCCGCCGAGGTCGGCGGTGCGGACCTCCTCGGCCACCGCCTCCAGGGCCGACTCGTAGATGCCCCGCGAGACCATGGACGCGTGCGGGTCGTGCATGTAGCCCAGCAGCGCGGCCCCGGCCAGGATCATCGCCAGGGGGTTGGCGACGTTCTTGCCCTGCAGGGTGGGGGCGGTGCCGTGGGGGGCCTCGGCCATCACCGTCGACACCCGGAGGTCCTCGTCGAAGCTCAGCAGCAGCGACTCGGCGCCGGCGATGGACCCGAACAGCTGCAGCACCATGTCCGAGAGGCAGTCGCCGTCACGGTTGAGGGCGGGCACCACCAGCGCGTCGCCGGTGTGCGTGATGAGGCCGGCGTAGGCCGCGTCGATCAGGACCGGGCGGTAGCGCACGTCGGGGTGGCGGCGGGAGGCGGCGTCCAACTCCTCCTTCAGCATGCCCTCGTAGACCGGCGAGACGGTCCACTTGGGCCCGCCGTACACCTGGGCGTGCATCCGCCGGGCCTGCAGGAAGCTGAACTCCGCGACCGCCCGGCAGGTGGTGCGGGAGATGTGCTCCACGCGCCAGGCGACCTCGTCGTCGCCCTCCCCCTCGCGGTACTCACGGGCGTTGTAGGCGTCGTCGACGGCCATGCGCACGATGGAGATCGGGGCGTGGATGCCGCCGATCGGCCGCACCCCCGGCAGGCGCCGCCCCGTGCGGATGATCACCCGCCCCTGGATCGCCTCGCGCAGCAGGGCGTTGGGACTGCCCACGTCGCCCGGATCCTCCGGCGTCACCGTCGCGGCCTTGAGGCCGTAGCCGTGCCGCTTCATGGCCTCGGCGGCCTCGTAGACCACGCCGTTCCGGGTGCGGCGGCGGTTCTCCAGCGACAGGTCGTACCGCTCGATGTCCAGCGGCAGCCCGAGGACGTCGGGGTCGAGGACGCGCAGCGCCTCCTCGAGCAGCTCCTGCCCGGTCTGGTCGCCCTCGAGGACCACCAACGTCTTCGTGTCCACCGCCACCTCCTGCTCCGTCATCGGCCGTGCGCGGGGGCGCCGTGAGCGCCCGGCACCGGCTGGTGCTCCATCCGGTACAGGCGCACGCGCCCCGCGCGGCCCGTCAGCGTCTCGAGCTCACCGAGGACCCCCTGCACCTCCGCCCGCTCCCCGTACGCGGCCGCGTCCGCCTCGGTCGTCCACGTCGCCAGGCACCCGTACTCCCCCGCCCCCTCGGCGAGGAACAGCACGTGCCCCTCCGCGCCGTCCGCCGCGGCGGCGAGGCGCGCGGCGATCGCACGGGCCGTCTCCGCGGTGCCCGATCCCAGCCGGAACGACACCTCGGTGCCCCACCGGACGCCCGTCACGCCTGCAGCGGCGCCAGATGCGCCGCGACGATCTCGTCCGCCCCCTCGTCGCACGACGAGACCACCTGACCGATCCGGTCCGCCAGGCGCTCCGTGACGCCGGCCGCCCCGGCCGCCTCCTCGAACCGGCTCAGCGCCGCGACCACCTCCGGCGCGAGCCGGTCCTGCGCCTCCACCAGCGGGTCGCTCGCGGTCACGAACGCGCCGTACGCCCGGTACGCCGGCTCCTGGATCCGCGCGACGCGGTCCAGCTCGGGCACCGAGGCCACCGCGCGCAGCGGCGAGGCCCGCCAGGCGGCGAGCGCCCGGGCCGCCTCGGCGACGGCCGCCACCGCCGCGAGCATCGCCGGCGGCTCGGTGACCACCGCCAGCAGCCGGCCCGCGGCGGCCAGCAGATCGTCCACCCGGTCGACGTCGACGATCCCCTCGACGTGCTCGAACGCCAGGCTCGCGGCCGCGATCTGGTGCACCTCGCGCGCACTGGTCAGCGGCGTCCCAGCCTCGTCCAGGCACAGGAAGCCGGGGCCCGGCAGCGCGCAGAGGAACCGGCGCCGGCCGGGCGCGACCTCCACGGCGCGCACCCCGTCGGGCTCGGCGGCGCACAGCCGGGCCGCCGCCGCGGACGCCGCCACGAGCCCGGCCAGCAGCTCCTCCAGCGCGGTCTCGAGGGCGTCCCCCACGGGCTCCGCGAGCGAGGGTGCGGGACCGTGGCCGAGGGGTCGTGACATCTCCCGTCGAGTGTAGCCCCACCCGCCCTGACCGCCCCGGGGGCTCGGCGCACCGTCGACCTCCCACCGCCGCGACCCCGGGCGCCGCCCGCCGCGGCCTGCCGGCGCCGGACGGCCGGCGCCGCCCGCCCCCGAAGGCCCCGGGAGGGCACCCGGGGGGCGCGTACACTCGACGGGTGACCACCTCCGCCCCCACGGGCCGCCGGTGCCCCCCGCCCCCCGCGCCGCTGCCGCCCCTGGGACGGCTGGCCGACCTGCTGGAGGCCCTGCTCACGTCCCGCGAGCGCCGGCGTCTGGAGGTCCCCGGCCGCCGCGCCGCGGTGCTGATCGCCCTCTATGAGCACGACGGCGACGTGCGCCTGATGCTCACCAAGCGCACCGAGACCCTTGCGCACCACAAGGGGCAGGTGAGCCTGCCGGGTGGCCGGTACGAGCCCGAGGACGTGAACCTGGTCACCACGGCGCTGCGCGAGACCGAGGAGGAGGTCGGCATCCCACGCGGTGACGTTCGGGTGCTCGGCGAGACCGACGACGTCCCCACGGTCGCCACCGACTTCCTCGTCACCCCCGTGGTCGGCGCCCTCGCCGCGCCCCCGCGCGCCCTCCCCAACCCCGCCGAGATCGCACGGGTGATGGAGGTCTCGCTCGCCGAGGTGCTCGCCCTCGACGCCGCCCTCCCGGACGGCCTGGGGCCTCGCCAGCTGCGGTACCCGCTGGACGGCGAGGACGTCTGGGGTGCGACCGCCCGCATCCTGCGGGACTTCTGCCGCGTGGTCCGCTGCGCGCTCGCCGACCCCGCGCCCGCGGCGTCCGGCTCCGGGGTGTCGCCCGCGCCCTGAGGCACCGGGCGGTCGAGTGGGCCGGTGTCCGGTCTCCACGGTCCACCAGGCGGACGCCGGCGTACTGGACCTCCGAACCCCGGCCCGCGGGCACGATCCCCAGGCGCCCGCCCCGGGCCTAGTGCGGCCCGCCTCCGGCGTCCGGCGTCGGACCGACGTCCGTCGCCGTGCCGCCGTGCCGCGACATGCCCGGCGCGTCGGGCGCCGACGGGTCGGTCTGCGTCGCCAGGGACGGCCGCGGGGGCAGATCCGGCACGGGCGTCCGCGCGCCCTCGCCCTCCACCGCCAGCTCGTCGAGCCGGTCCAGGTGGCGCCGCAGCTCCGCCTGCCGCGGGTGATCGGGAGGCAGCCGGTCCAGGTACGACGCGACGCGTCCCCGGATCTGCAGCGCGAAGTGCGGCGTGGCCGCGCCCACCAGCTGGGCCAGCTCGTCCTCGGACGGGATGTCGTAGATGTGGTGCAGCACGGTCATGGCGCCAGGCTACCACCGGCCCCGCGGGCCACCCGCCGACCGGGCCTTGCCGACGGGCGTCGACGCGGGGATGCAGGACGGGCTCGGCGGCCGGCCCGGGCGCGGGCGCCGAGGGGGCCGTGCGGGCGGGTGCGGCTATCATCGACGGGTGTCCCAGACGGAGCCGAGGCGAGCATGGCGATGAGGGACGACGACAAGCTGGTGCGGCAGCTGTCGCTCGTGGCGTTCCTGATGTCCCAGCAGCGCCCCGTCACCGCGGACGAGATCCACGAGGCCGTCGAGGGCTACGGCGGCATGAGCGACCAGGCCTTCCTGCGGCGCTTCTACGCCGACCGCGGCGAGATCGAGGCCATGGGCCTCAAGCTCGCGGTGGAGCGGCCCTCGGACGACCCGTTCCAGGGCGACCTCTACGCGCTGCCGGCGGAGAACTACTACCTGCCGCAGATCGACTTCGACGAGCGCGAGCTCTCGGCCCTGCAGACCTGCCTGTACCTGCTCGAGGGGCAGTTCGCATACGCCGAGCCCCTCCGGCTGGCGCTGCAGCACCTCACCCTGGGCCGACCCAGCCCCCTGGACGACCACGCGGCGCGCACCGTCTCGGTCAACCTCCTCGGCGGCGACTACTCGCCGGAGGTCGCCGGCCACCTCTCCAAGATCGAGTCGGCGATCACCCGGCGCAAGACGATCCGCTTCACCTACTACTCCATCGGCCGCGACGAGCGCTCCGAGCGCGAGGTCGACCCCTACAGCCTGCTGTACCTGGGTGGCAACTGGTACATGGTGGGCCACTCCCACGAGCGGGAGGCGCTCCGGCTGTTCCGGCTGTCGCGGATCGAGGGCCGCATCACCTTCAAGACGCGCGCCGAGCACGACTTCGCCCCGCCCGGCGAGCTGGACCTGTCGCGGTACCGCGAGCGCCCGCCCTGGCAGCTGGAGGAGCCCCGCGCCGAGGCAACCATCTCCCTGACGCCCACGGTCGCCTGGTGGGTGGAGCAGATGTTCGGCGACCTCGGCCGCTTCCGGTCCCGGCCCGACGGCGCCGGCGTGTTCACGACCGAGTACGCCAGCGCGCGGGCGCTGCTGACATGGGTGCTGAGCCTCGGCATCGAGGCCGAGGTGCTCGACCCGCCGGAGCTGCGCGACGCCGCGGCGCAGGCGGTCGAGCTCGTGCGTGCCCGGCACGCCGGCGACGACGTCCCGCTCGCCGCGCGCGAGTCCGGCGCGACGACCACGCCGTCGGTCGCCCGCGCACCGCGGCCGGCCCCGGCCACGCCGGACCGCGTCGTGCCCGCCGAGCGCTTCGCGCGCCTGCTCTCGCTGATGACCCGCCTGCTCGCCGCCTGCGGCGACTCCTACGAGGCGCACGTCCCCGTGGCGGAGCTGCGGGCGTCGCTCAACCTCGACCGGCGCGTGCTGGAGGAGGACCTCGGCCTCCTGAACCTCATCAACTTCGGCGGCGGTTGCTACACGCTGTTCGCACAGATCGAGGGCGACGTCGTCAGCGTGCAGAAGGAGACCTACGGGGACCGCTTCGCGCGCCCCGCCCGGCTCTCCCCGCTCGAGGCCAAGGCGCTGCTGTGGGCCCTGGAGTTCATCGGCGACCGCCTCCCCACCGAGGCCGATGACGCGCTGGCGTCGGCGCGGAGCAAGATCGAGACCGCGATCGGCAGCGAGAACCTGCCCGAGGTGGAGATCGGACGCGCGCAGGTGGCCAACTCCGCCGTCTCGGCCGCACTGAACCGGGCCATCCGGGACGACCGCGCGGTGGACATCGAGTACTTCACCGAGGCGCGCGGTGCGATCACCCGGCGCGTCGTGGAGCCCCACCTCCTCGTGAACTCGCGGGAGTCCTGGTACGTGGTGGCCTACTGCCGCCGGGCCGAGGGGCAGCGGACCTTCCGCCTGGACCGGATCCGGAGCGCCACCGTCCTCGACGAGCACTTCGCCCGCCGGCCGGAGATCATGGCCTCGGGCCCCTACATGCCCTGGGGTCTGCGACCGGAGGACGCGGGCACCACCGCGCAGAGCGCGTCCGTGTGGTGCAGCGCCGACCTGGCGCGGTGGATGATCGAGGAGCACCCGTCCTGGGAGCGGCACGCCGACGGTTCGGTCCTGGTGGAGATCCCTTACGCCAGCGAGGAGTGGCTGGTAAAGGAGGTGCTCAAGCACCAGGGCGAGGCGGTTCTGTTCGAGCCTGTGGCCCTGCGCCGCAAGGTCGCCGAGCTCGCCGGCCGGGTCGCCGACCTCTACGCCACCAGCCCGAGCAAGGCCGGCACGACCGGCTGACCGGGGCGGGCGTGCGGCGGGCACGTCCATGGGGGGCCGGCGACTCACCGCGCCGCCCGGGGCGTCGCCCAGTACCGCTGCCCCTCGCCGCGCAGCACGTGCCCCTCCATCTCGAGCAGGGCGAGCGCGGCGGACACCGCGGCCGTCTCGCGGCCCGTCACGCCCGCGAGTTCGTCCAGCCGCCGCGGCGCCTCGCGCAGGTGGCCGTAGACCTCCCCCGGCAGCCCGTCCGGCACGTTCCCGGCGGCCGCGGGCGCCTCCCGCCAGCCGGGGTGCGCGAGCTCCGCCACCACGTCGTCCACGCCGCAGCAGACGCCCGCGCCGGCGCGGATGAGCGCGTTGCATCCCTCGGCGGTGGGGCTCCACGGCGAGCCCGGCACCGCCAGCACAGGCCGCCCCGCCTCCAACGCGAAGTCGGCGGTGATGAGCGCGCCGGACCGGGCGCCGGCCTCCACGACGACGACCTCATGGGCGAGCCCGGCCACGATGCGGTTCCGCGCCGGGAACCGCCAGGGCGCGGGCGGCGTGTCGACCCAGTACTCGGACAGGACGCACCCCGCGGCGGCGATGCGCCGGCGCAGGGCGGCGTTCGCGCGGGGGTACCCGTGCGCCAGGCCCGCGCCCAGCACGGCCACCGTCCAGCCGCCGGCCTCCAGGGCGCCCTCGTGCGCCGCCGCGTCCACCCCCAGCGCCAGCCCGCTCACCACGACGGCTCCCCGCTCGGCCAGGGCGGCTCCGAGGTCGCGCGCGAAGGCCCGCCCCGCGGCGGTCGGACGGCGCGCCCCCACGACCGCCACCGCCGGCGCCTCCTCCAGCCGGGCGGCGGTCGTGACCCAGTCGCCCTCCGCGAAGAGCGCGAAGGGCGGGTCGAAGATCGACCCGAGCCGCGCGGGCGGAGCCGGCGACGTCTCCGTCGTGACCAGCGCGATGCCCTCGGCCACGAGCCGCGCCCGGGCCACGTCGACCGCGGCCCGCCGGTCCCAGGATCTCAGGCGCCCGGCGGCCTCCTCGTCGAGCCGCAGCAGGGCCGTCAGCGCGGCCACATCGCACGACCAGAGGGCCGCGGGGGATCCGGCCGCCCGCGCCGCCCGCTGGAGGTCACGACCGAGGAGGTCGGCCACGAGGGCGAGCCCGAGCCGCGCCTCGGCCACCGGTGACCACGCGGGTGCGGGTCCGGTGCTCACGCCGCCTCCCGCGTACTGGGCGCCCGGAGGCCGACCGCCTCGAGCAGGTGCTCCTGCCCGACGCACTCGGATCCGGCGAGGTCCGCGACCGTGCGCGCCACCCGCAGCACCCGGTCGACGCCGCGCGCGGACAGACCCAGCCGGTCGACCGCACGGCCCAGCAGGACGAGACCGCGCCGGTCGAGCGCGGCGGCCTCCCGTGCGGCCACGGGACCGAGGTGCGCATTGGGGATGACCTGCCCGCGCGCCCGGCGGAAGGCGATCGCGGCGCGGACCCGCGCGCCCACGACGGCGCTCGCCTCCGGATCGGCCGCGCCGAGCAGCTCGTCCCGCAGCAGGCGGGGCACGTCCACACGCAGGTCGAGACGGTCGGCGACCGGGCCGGACAGGCGCGCCCGGTAGGCCTCGGCGCGGCCCGGTGGGCAGACGCACCGCCCTCCGGGGTCGCCCGCGAAGCCGCACGGGCAGGGGTTGCCGGCGCAGATCAGGAGCGGCCGGGCGGGGAAGCGCGCCGCGGTGTTGCCCCGAACGACGTCCACAACCCCCTGCTCGAGCGGCTGTCGCAGCGCATCGAGCACGGAGGGCGCGAACGCGCAGACCTCGTCGAGGAACAGGACCCCGAGGTGCGCGAGGGTGACCTCCCCGGGCCGCGGGGTCCTGCCCCCGCCGACGAGGCCGGAGACCGAGATGCTGTGGTGCGGCGCCCGGAACGGCCGGCGCACGACCAGCGGCCGTCCCGGGTCCAGCAGGCCCGCGACGGAGTGGATGCGCGTGACCGCGATCGCCTCCACGACCTCCAGTGGCGGCAGCAGCCCCGGGAGCCGCCGCGCCAGCATCGTCTTGCCACCCCCCGGCGGGCCGATCATCAGCAGGGAGTGGAAGCCGGCGGCGGCGATCTCCAGCGCGCGGCGCGCGGCCGCCTGCCCCCGGACCTCCGCGAGGTCCGGGCCCGTCTCATCCGCGGCATCGTCGGCACGCGGAGCCTGCGGGGGCTCGGCCTCACGGACCCCGGCCAGCACATCGGCCGCCGCGCGCAGCGACGGGGCCGCCACGATCTCGACGTCGCCACCGGCGAGGACCGCCTCGGAGCCGTTGGCGGCGGGGACGACGAGGCGCCTCCATCCGCGCCGGGCCGCGTGCTCGGCCATGGCCAGCACGCCGGGCACGGGCCGCAGGGATCCGTCGAGGGCGAGCTCGCCGGCCGCACCGACCCCGCGGATCGCCGAGGGCGGGATCTGACCCGACGCCGCGAGCATCGCGAGGGCGATCGGCAGGTCGTACTGGGGTCCGGACTTGCGGAGGTCGGCGGGCGCGAGGTTGGCCACGATGCGCCGGGCGGGGACGGCGAACGCCTGGTTGAGCAGCCCCGAGCGGACGCGTTCGCGCGCCTCGGAGACGGCCGCGTCGGGTAACCCGACCACGGCGAACGCGGGCAGGCCGGCTCGCAGGTCGACCTCCACCTGAACGGTGGCGGTGTCGAGGCCGACGAGGGCCGGGGAGACGACGGTGCTGACCACGGGCGCAGCATCGGCGCCACCCGCGTGACGGCGCGACGCGCCGGTGCGCCGAGGGGCGGCCACCTCTGTGACGGAGTCGTGACGTGGAGAGTGGGCACGCGCCGGCGCGTCCGCCTGCGCAGTCCGCGTGCCCAAGATCACACGATCCCCGCCACCCTCCCCCCATGCACAGGAGCGGAGCACGGAGTGGCGCGGGACGGCGAGGCGAGGCCGTTGCGGCGCGGTGGCTCCGCATGCGGGGCTGGCGCATCCTGCGGCGCAACTGGACCGGCGGTGGCGGTGAGATCGACCTGGTGGCCACCCGCGGCGGGGTGGTGGCGATCATCGAGGTGAAGACGCGCCGGCGCGGACCGGATCCGGAGCCGGTGCGCGCGCGTCAGGCGGAGCGGGTGCGGCGGGCCGCGGCCGCCTACCTCGCCCGGCACCCCCCGCCGGACGGGACCCAGGTACGCCTCGACTTGGTGACGGTCAGCGGGCGGTGGCCACGGCGGCGGGTGCGCCACCGGGAGGGAGGTCTGGGAGCACGTGACCCTCCTCGGGCGCGAAGGGATCGAGGTCCACCGCGTCGGCGAACGCCGCGAAGGCGGCCGAGTTGAAGGAGCGGCGATGGAGGGGCGTGGGGCCCAGGGAGCGGATGGCGCGGCGGTGCGCCGGGGTGCTGTAGCCCACGTGCGAGTCGAAGCCGTAGCCGGGATGGGCGGTGTGCGCAGCCCGGCACATGTAGCGGTCGCGCGTGACCTTGGCGATCACCGAGGCGGCGGCGATGCAGGCGCTGGTGCGGTCGCCGCCGGGGATGGCCTGGTGCGGGCGGGCCTCCGGGCCCAGGCGGAACCCGTCGATCAGGCAGGCCTCCGGGGCGGGGTCGAGCGCCGCCAGGGCCTCGCGGAGCAGGCGCAGGTTGGTGCGGTGCAGCCCGTCGCGATCGATGGTCGCGGAGCTCGCCGAGAGCACCACGACCTGCCGGCTCACCCGCAGGATCACGTGCGCGAGGCGCTGACGGACGTCCGGGGCGAGACGCTTGGAGTCGTCCAGGTCGGCGAGCGCGCGCCGCGCCGCCGGGGGGAGCGCGACGAGGTCGAGGCAGACCGCCGCGACCACGAGCGGCCCTGCCAGGCAGCCGCGGCCGGCCTCGTCCGCGCCGGCCACGAGGCGGACGCCGAGACGCCGGTCGTGCACGAACAGGCGACGCGAGGGGCGATACGGGCGGCGGCCGGCGGACGCGCCCGGCCGGTCGGGGGACGAGGTCACCCCGCCGGACTGCCTCGTCGCGCGGGACGCGTCGCCGCCACCCGCCGCCGGATCGGGCGGGGGCGACACGGCGGGGGCCTAGGAGGAGACGACCGTGCGCTTCTCGCGGATGCGCGCCTTCTTGCCCACCTTGCCGCGCAGGTAGTAGAGCTTGGCGCGGCGGACGTCGCCCTCCATGACGCGCTCGATGCGCTCGATCTTCGGCGAGTGCACGGGGAAGGTGCGCTCGACGCCGACCCCGAAGCTCTGCTTGCGCACGGTGAAGGTCTCCCGCGCGGACGCACCCTGGCGCTTGATCACGGTGCCCTCGAACACCTGGATCCGCTGGCGGGTGCCCTCGATGACGCGGAAGTGCACGCGCACCGTGTCCCCGGGCTTGAACACCGGGAGGTCCTCACGCATCTGGATGCGCTCGATGCTCTCGATGACGCTCATGCCCTGGCCCCTTCGCCGCCGACTCCACGCAAAACGACGGTGAGGATATCAGGTGCGCCTCGCGGCGCATCAGGGCGCGGCGTCACCGGGGCCGGGGCGCGACGGGGCGGGGGCAGTCGGCGGCGGCCCGCCGTGCTCGGCGCGCCAGCGGGCGATGGCGCCGTGGTCGCCGGAGAGCAGGACGCCGGGCACCGGGTGGCCGCGGAACTCGGCCGGACGCGTGTAGTGGGGGTGCTCGGTGCCGCCCCCGAGCGCCTCCGAGAACGACTCCGTGTCGAGGCTGGCGGCGTTGCCGAGCGCGCCCGGAAGCCTCCGTGCGACGGCGTCGATGATCGCCATGGCGGGGATCTCCCCTCCGGCGAGGACGTACGGCCCGATGCAGATCTCGTCGGACGCGAGGACGCGGTGCACCCGCTCGTCGAAGCCCTCGTAGCGTCCCGCCAGCAGCGTGAGGTCCCCCTCGCCCGCCAGCTCGCGGGCGACGGCATCGGTGAACAGGCGTCCGCGCGGTGTGAGGACGACGACCCGCCGCTCCGCGCGCACCCGCTCCGCGGGCACCCCGTAGACGGCCTCCAGCGCGGCGGCGACGACGTCCACCCGCAGCACCATGCCGGGGCCGCCGCCGTAGGGGGCGTCGTCCACCTGGCCGGCCGACAGGGGCGTGTGGTCGCGGTACGAGAAGCAACGGATCTCGAGTCCGGCGGTGAGCGCGGCGTTGGCGAGATGCCGGGGCCGCCGCAGCCAGTCGAACCACTCGGGGAAGAGCGTGAAGACGTCGATGCGCACGCGTCAGCCCTGTCCGGTGCGATCCGCCCCGTCGCCAGCGGGGAGCTCCCCGGGCGGCACGCCGCCGTCCGGCGGTGCGTCGGCGGCCGGGACCCCTGCGGCGGCGTCAGCGGCCGGGGCGCCGGCACGGTCGCCGAAGGGGTCGCCCGGGTCGACGACGAGGTCGGCGCGGACGCGGATCTCGCGCGCGGCGAGGTCGACGACCAGCACGGCGTCCCGGGTGAACGGCAGCAGGAGCGGGGAGCGGCCGGCGGCGTCCTCGTCCGGGAGCACCTCGATGATGTCGTTGGCCGGCCCCGGGTGGACCTCGGCGACGTGGCCCACGACGCGGGCGCCCAGACGGACGCGGCACCCGATGAGGTCGCGCACGTAGAACTCGTCCTCCTCGGGCGGCGGGAGGTCCGCGACGGGGATGTGGATCAGCGCGTGCCGCAGAGCCTCCGCGTCCTCACGCGAGGCGACGCCCTCGAGGCGCAGGATCAGATCCTCGCCGGTGCCGGTGACGGCGCCGATCGCGGCGCCACGGCGGACACCGTCGGGCAGCACCAGGGTGACGGTGTGCCCGGTGGCGAGGGCCGCGAGGGTGCTGCCCGTGGCGCGTACGCGGACGGCCCCGCGGATGCCGTGAGGACGGCCGATACGCCCGATGACCACCTCGTCGTTCACGGCCGCGGCGTGGGTCCGCAGGGTGCCGGACGGCGGAGGACGCTCCGGCGCGCCGCGCCCCCGGGGCGGCGCGGGACGGTCACGACCTCAGTCGACGATCTCGAGGTTCACCTTCACCCCGGCGCGGTGGGCGGCCTCACGGAGGATCACCCGCAGCGATCGGGCGATCCGGCCGCCGCGGCCGATGACCTGCCCCAGGTCCTCGGGCGCGACGTAGAGGCACAGCACGGTGGTGCCCCCGTCGCGCTCGGGCTCCACCCGAACCTGCTCGGGGTGGTCGACGAGCCCGCGTGCGAGCTCACCGATCATCTCCGCGAGCCGCGATTCGGGCGCGTCGCTCACCCCCGCGCCTCCACGATCTTGATGAGCTTCTCCACCGCGCGGGTGGGCTGGGCGCCGGTGCCACGCCAGTGGTTCACGCGGGCGAGGTCGAGCTCGACGATGGACGGCTCGGTCTGGGGGTTGTACCGCCCCACGGTCTCGATGTTGCGACCGTCGCGACGGTCGCGCGAGTCGGCGACCACCACCCGGTAGATCGGGTTCTTCTTGCTGCCCACGCGGGCGAGGCGGATCTTGACCACGTCTCTCCTTGTTGTGACGTCAGGTGCCGAGGAGCTGCGGGGGGATGCCCCCCTTGCCGATCCTCTTCATCAGCTTGCGCATCTGGCTGAACTGGGACAGGAGCTGGTTGACCTCCTGCACGGAGGTGCCGCTCCCCACTGCGATGCGGCGGCGGCGGCTGCCGTTGATGATCTCCGGCCGGCGGCGCTCGTGGGGGGTCATGCTCTGGATGATCGCCTCGATGCGGTCGAGCTGGCGCTCGTCCACCGCGAGGTCCTTGGCCTTCGCGAGGCCACGCATGCCCGGCATCATCCCGAGCAGCTGCCCGATGGGTCCCATCTTGCGGACCTGCTTCATCTGGCCCAGGAAGTCGTCGAGCGTCATCTGGCCGCCGAGGATCTTCTTCTCGAGCCGCTTGGCCTCGTCCTGGTCGACGGTCTGCTGGGCCTTCTCGATCAGGCTCAGCACGTCGCCCATGCCGAGGATGCGCGACGCCATACGATCGGGGTGGAACTGCTCCAGCGCCTCGACCTTCTCGCCCATGCCGACGAAGTAGATCGGGCGGCCGGTGACGGCCCGCACGGACAGCGCGGCGCCGCCGCGGGCATCACCGTCGAGCTTGGTGAGCACGACGCCGTCGAACTGCACCGCCTCCTGGAACGCCTTCGCGACGTTCACCGAGTCCTGGCCGGTCATCGCGTCCAGGACGAGGACGACGGCCGTGGGGCCGACCGCGTCCCGGATGCGGACCAGCTCGTCCATCATGTCCTGGTCGATGACGATGCGGCCGGCGGTGTCGACGATGACCAGGTCGCGTGCGGTGGCGCGCGCCTCCGCGAGGCCGCGCTGCGCGATGGCGACCGGGTCCCGCTCTCCCTCCTCGCGATGCACGGGGACGTTGATCTGCCCGCCGAGGACCGCCAGCTGCTCGGCAGCCGCGGGGCGGTGGACGTCGCACGCGATCATCATCGGCGCCCGCCCCTGCTGCTGGTAGAAGCGGGCGAGCTTTGCGCAGCAGGTGGTCTTGCCCGAGCCCTGGAGGCCCGCCATGAGGACGACGGTCGGCGGCCGGGGGGACAGGGGCATGCCGACGCTGGACTCGCCCATGAGGCGCGTCAGCTCCTCGTCGACGATCTTGACGACCTGCTGGTCCGGCGTCAGGGAGGACAGCACCTCCTGCCCGCGGGCCCTCTCGGAGATGGCGCCGGTGAGCTGCTTGACGACGGGCAGGCTGACGTCGGCCTCGAGCAGCGACAGGCGGATGGCGCGCATCGCCTTGTCGATGTCGGCGTCGGTGAGCTTGCCCCGGCCCTTGAGGCCGGAGAAGACTCCCTGGAGCTTGTCGGAGAGGGTTTCGAACACGGCGGAGGGGCGCGGCGGTGGCCGCGCATCCGGCGGAGTCTAGCCTGCCCCGGACGCGGTAGCCGACGGCCGCGGCGGGCGGGCACCGGGGTCGGCGGCGGAACGGCGGGTCCGGGAGGGCCGGCGGGCGGGGCGGGCGAGCCGCCCCGGCGGGCGGAGCCGGCCGGCGGGCGGCGGGGGCGGCGGACGGCGGGGCCGGCGGGCGGAGCCGGCCGGTGTGCGGTGGGCCCGCGGGCTGAGCCGGCCGGCGGCGGGCGGCGGGGCGGCGGGCTGAGCCGGCCGGCGGCGGGCGGTCGGGCCGGCGGGCGCGCGGGAGCGGCGGTGCAGGCGGCGGGCGCGCGGGAGCGGCGGCGCGGCCGGCGCAGGCTGCGGGCGGCGGGCGGGGGCCCGGGGGCCGGCGCCTGACGCGGGCGTCAGTCCTCGGGCGAGAAGATGGCCGAGGCGTAGGCGCGGGCGTCGAAGGGCTGGAGGTCCTCCAGCTTCTCCCCCACGCCGACGAGCTTGACGGGGATGCCGAGCTCGCGGTGGATGGCCACCGCGATGCCGCCGCGCGCGGTGCCGTCGAGCTTGGTGATGACGACGCCGGTGAGGTCGGCGGCCTCGTTGAACAGACGCGCCTGGCTGAGGCCGTTCTGGCCGGTGGTGGCGTCGAGGACCAGCAGGGTCTCGTGGGGCGCGCCGGGGTCGGCCTTGCCGACGACCGCGGTGACCTTGCGCAGCTCCTCCATGAGGTTGCGCTGGGTCTGCAGGCGGCCGGCGGTGTCGATGAGGACCACGTCGGCGCCGCGGGCCTTGGCGGAGGCGACGGCGTCGAAGGCGACGGCGCCGGGGTCGGCGCCCTGGCCCTGTCGCACCAGCTGGGCGCCCGCGCGGTCGGCCCAGACGGCGAGCTGGTCGATGGCGGCGGCGCGGAAGGTGTCGGCGGCGCCGATGACCACCCGCTGGTCGAGCTGGGCGAGGCGGTGCGCGAGCTTGCCGACGGTGGTGGTCTTGCCGCTGCCGTTGACGCCCACCACGAGGATGACCGTGGGCCGTTGGGCGACGGTGATGGTGGGCGGCGCGGGGCTCATGTCGGCCGCGACCGCGTCGGCGAGCGCCCGGGCGAGCTCGGCGCCGTTGGTGATGCGGCCCTGCGCCTCCTCGGCGCGCAGGCGCTCCACCAGCTCGAGCGACGCCTCCATGCCGCAGTCGGCGGTGATGAGCGCCTCCTCCAGCTCGTCCCAGGTGTCGGAGGTGATGAGGCGGCCCGCGAAGATACCGGCGAGCTGCGGCGAGATCGCCTGGCGGGGACGCGTGAGGCTCTCCCGCATGCGCGCGAAGAGCCCGCGGCGCCGGGGACCCTCCTCCTGGGGCTCGGGCGGCGGCTGGAGGCCGAACAGGTCGGCCCAGCGGACGAGGTCCTCGCGCTCGGCGGTGCTCACGCGCGCCCGCCGCGGATGGCCGTGAGCTGGCGGCGCACGAAGGGCCGCGCGGTGCCCTCGACCCCGCGGTCCAGGCGCCGCGCGACGACCTGCGACATCCCGTCGGACGCCATCGACACGCCGAACAGGGTATCCGCGATCTCCACCGTGGGCTGCTGGTGCGTGATCATCAGGAACTGGGTGCGATCGGCCAGGCGCCGCACCAGGGCCAGGAGCCGCCGGAGGTTGGTGTCGTCGAGGGCGGCCTCCACCTCGTCGAGCAGGTAGAACGGCGCCGGCCGCGCGGTGGCGATCGCCAGGCAGAACGCCAGCGCGACAAGGGAGCGCTCGCCACCGGACATGAGGGCCAGCGACCGCGGGCGCTTCCCGGCGGGGACGACCTGGATCTCGACCCCGGGCTCGTCGTCCTCGTCGCCCACCTCGACCAGCCGGCCCTCGCCGCCCGGGAACAGGACCTCGACGACCTCGCCGAACCGCGCGCGGACGGCGCGGAAGACCTCCTCGAAGCCCTCGGCCACGGCGTCGTCGAGACCCTGGAGGTGCCCGTGCAGGGAGGCGGCCGCGGCCTCGAGGTCGGCCACCTGCTCCTCGATCTCGGCGATGCGCTCGGCGACCTCCGCGCACTCCTCGGCCGCGAGCGGGTTGACCGCGCCGAGGGCGCGGCGCCGGCGCTCCAGGTCCTCCAGGGTGAGGGCGTGCGCGGCCGGGTCGACGTGGCCGGGGTCCTCCCCCTCGGGCGGGCCCAGCTGCTCGGCGCGGGCACGGGCCGCCGCCAGGGCGAGCTCGGCCTCGTGGAGGTCGGCCTCGGCGCGGCGGGCCCGGTCCTGCGCCTGGACGGCCTGCTCGCGCAGGCGGCCGGCCTCGGCCTGCGCCTGCCGCAGGGGCTCGGACCCGGCGCGCACCGCCTCCTCGGCCTCCGCCGCGCGCTCGGCGAGCGCCGCCGCGAGCGCGCCCAGGGTCGCGGCGGCCCGCTCGGCGACCGCGGTGTCCCCCACCGCGGGCGGCGCCCCCGCAGCCGCCAGCGCCCGGTCGCGCTCGGTGAGCTCCGCCAAGGCGACGCCGGCCGCGGCCTGCTCGCCGCGGGCCGCCTGCCAGGCGGCCTCGCCCGCGCGCAGCTCCTGTGCGGCGGCCTCGCGCGCATCGGCGGCCGATGCGGCGGCCGCCGCCGAGGCGCGGGCGGTGCCCTCGGCCTCCTCCTGGCGGCGCCGCGCGGGGGCGAGCTCGGCCTCGGCCTCGTCGCAGGCGCGGGCGGCGTCCGCGAGGCGGGCCTCCGCGTCGGCGATCGCCCGGGCACGGGCCTCGAGGCGGGCCGTCTCGGCGGCGAGGGCGCGGGCCGCGCGCTGGGCACCGGCCTGCGCGGCCGCCGCGCGGCGGCGCAGGGCGTCCTCATGGCGGCCGTCGGCGGCGGCCCGCTCGCCCGCGGCGGCCTCCTCGCGCCGGGCCTCGTCCGCGCGCTCGCGGGCCCGGGCGTGCCGGGCCGCCCGCGCCCAGCGCTCGCCGGCGCGGGTGACGAGGCCGGTGTCGGCGCGCAGCAGGTCGCCCGCGGCCGTGACCGCGACGCCGGGGGCGCCCGGGGGGACGTCGGCGAGGTCGTCGACCAGCCACACGTCGGCCAGCAGCCGCGCGAGGTGGGGCCGCAGGGCCGGTGGGCAGTGCTCCACGACCTCCCACAGCGGGCGGGCCCCCGGGGGCGGCGGCACGGCCGCGCGGTCGGGCACGGGCACCAGCGCCGCCGGGGCGCCGCCGGTGATGGCCGCCAGCGCGGCCGGCAGGTCGTCCGCGGGGACCGCCTCGGCCACGACGCCGAGGGCGGCGCCCACGGCGCCCTCCATGCCGGGGGCGGCGCGGAGGGCGCCGGCGAGCCCGGGCGCCTCGCCCCGGGCGGGCGCGAGCCGGGATGCGTCGGCCTCCGCCTGACGGCGGCGCTCGGACGCAGCCCGCAGGCGCGCCTCCGCGTCGCGGCGGCGGCCCTCGGCCTCGGCCCTGCGCGCCTCGCCGCGGCGGGCGCGCTCCGCGGCCACCTCCGCACGCCGGGTGAGCCGGTCGAGTCCGCGGACCTCCTCCTGGGCCCGCAGCGCATCGCGGGCCTGCGCCGCGGCCTCCCGGGCCCGGCCCCGCGCGGCGGCCTGCTCCTGGGCCCGCCGGGCGGCGGCGGCCGCATCGGCGAGGGCGCGGGCGTCCGCGTCCGCCTGCGCGCGGGTCGCGCGCGCCTGCTCCTCCCGGGCCGCGTGCGCGGCGCGGAGGGCGTCGGCCTCCTCCGCGCGCGACGCGAGCACCCGCTCGGCCTCGGCCGCGCGGTCGCGCGCCGCCCGCAGGGCGCCCGCGACGTCGTCGCGCTCGCGGCGTGCCCGCTCCGCCCGCTCGCGCCGGCGCGCCGCCCGCGCGCCCGCCTCGGCGATGCGCTCGCGGGCGACCTCATGGCGGTCGCCGACGCGGTCGGCGGCGGCGCGCAGGGCCTGGCGCAGCGCCTCCTGGACGGCGCGCTGGTCGCGGAGCCGGCCGATGCGGCCTCCCGCCTGGTCGGCGGCCACCCCGGCGGCCTGGGCGGCCCGTCCGCGGGCGGCGGCCTCCTCCGCGGCCTCGTCGCGCCGCTCCTCGGCGGCCCCCAGCGCCCGCGCGGCGGCATGGGCCGCGGCGGCGGTGGCGAGGCGGCGCTCCTCGGCGATGCGCGTCTCCAGGTCGGCGGCGCGCTCCGCGGCGCGTGCCTGGCGCTCGAGCGCCGCCCGCCGCGCCCCCAGCTCGCCCGCGAGGTCGCGGGCGCGGTCGAGGCGCTCGCCCACCTTGGCCAGGCGCGACTCGGACCGGCGGCGGCGACGCCGGGACAGCGCTACGCCCGCCGCCTCCTCCAGGATGGCCCGCAGCTCGGCGGGGCGGGCGGCGCACACCGTCTCGACCTGCCCCTGCCGGATGACCGCGAGCGCGTCGGGCCCGAGGCCGCGCCGGGCCAGGGCCTCGTGCACGTCGAGCAGGCGGCAGGACGTGCCGTCGAGGCGGTAGGTGGCGTCGCCGGCACGGGTGACCCGCCGGTGTACCTCGGTCTCGGCGGGCGCGTCGCCCGGCACGCCGTGGTCGTCGGCGAGCGTGATGCGGACCTCGGCGAGACCGGCCGCCGGCCGCCCCGCACCGCCCGAGAAGACCACCTCGCCCATCCCGGACGCCCGCAGCCGCGAGGCGCGCTGCTCGCCCATCGCCCACACGATCGCCTCGGCGAGATTGCTCTTGCCCGAGCCGTTGGGGCCGACGATGACGTTGACGCCGGGACCGAGCTCGAGCGCCGTGGCGCCCGCGAACGACTTGAACCCACGGACCTCGATGCGGCGCAGCATCAGCCCTCCGGCTGTCGAGCGACCTCCGGAGTCTGACGGCCGGCCAGGACGTCCAGCGCGCCGCGCGCCGCCTGCTGCTCCGAGGCGCGCCGGCTCGGGCCCTCCCCCTCGGCGAGGGGCCGGCCGTCCACCGTGACGCGCGTGCGGAACACCCGGGCGTGGGCCGGACCGCGCGTGCGGACCAGTTCGTAGACCGCCCGCCGGCCCTCCCGCTGCACGGCCTCCTGCAGCGTGGTCTTGGCGTCACGCACGCCGGGCACCGCCTCGTCCAGCTCGGGGCCGAACGCGAGGCGCACGGCGTCCTCGACCTCCGGCCGGGGGAGATCGAGCCAGGCCGCGCCGATCACAGCCTCGGTGACGGCGGCCTGGACGCCGGTGTTGGCCGCGATGTCCTCCACGCCCTCGGCGCCGGCGGGCGCGGCGTCGCGCACCCGGTCCGGCAGGCCCGAGCGGCGGGCCACCGCCGCGCAGGCCGCCCGGTCGACGACCCGCTGGCGCATCCAGGCGAGGTCGCCCTCGGGGGCGCCGGGGTGGCGCCGCATGAGCTCCTCGGTGACCACGACCATCAGCACGCTGTCGCCGAGCAGCTCCAGCCGCTCGTAGGAGCGGTCACGCGACCGGGCCCACGAGCGGTGTGTCAGGGCCTGCCGCCGGCGGTCCGGCGCGAGCCGGTCGAGCAGGCGCGCGAGCGGCGGCGGGGCCCCGGACAGGGGTGCGCCTAGGACTGGTGGGCGAGCACGAAGTCGACGGCGTTCCCGACGGTGACGATCTTCTCCGCCTCCTCGTCGGGGATCTTGACCTTGAAGCGGTCCTCCATCTCCATGATCAGCTCGACCAGGTCCAGTGAGTCCGCGTTGAGGTCCTCCTGGAAGGAGGCCTGCTCCGTCACCTCGGACGGGTCGACGCCAAGCTGCTCCACGAGGATGGAGCGGACCTCCTCGACGACCTTCTCTCGGTCCAAGGGTCTCCCTTTCTCGTCATGGTCCGGGGGCGGGTGCCCGCCGGGTGCGGAACGTACCAGTGGCGCCGGAGGGACTCCGGCGGGCGCGGGCGCCATCCTACGCGGGCGCGGGCTGCCCCGGACGGGAGATGGACTCGGCCACCCGGCGCACCACCTGCTCGCGCGCGGCGCGGGCGGCCGCGCGGACGGCGTTGGAGACCGCCTCCTCGTTGGCGCTGCCGTGGCCGATGACGGCGAGGCCGTTGACCCCCATCAGCACGGCGCCGCCGTAGAGGTCGGGGTCGATGCGGTGGCGCATGCGCCGCACGGCCGGCCGCAGCAGCAGGCCCCCGATCTTGGCGGGCAGGCTCGAGGTGGCGGCGTTGCGCAGCTCGGAGAGCAGGAACTCCCCGGAGGCCTCGTACAGCTTGAGCGCGACGTTGCCGGTGAAGCCGTCGGTGACCACCACGTCCACGGTGCCGCGCGGGATGTCGCGGCCCTCGACGTTGCCGACGAAGCCGGGGGTGCCGCGCAGCAGCGCGTGCGCCGACTGCACCAGCTCGCTGCCGCGCTCCTCCTCCTCGCCGATCGACAGCAGGCCCACGCGGGGCTCGGGGATGTCGAGGACGGCCTGGGCGAACAGGCGGCCCATCAGCGCGAACTGCAGCAGGTGCTCGGGGCGGGCGTCCGCGTTGGCGCCCGCGTCCACCAGCACCAGGAAGCCCGTGCGGCTGGGCAGCACGACCGCGATGCCCGGCCGCAGCACCCCGGGGATGCGCCGGATGTGCAGCGTGGCCGCGGCCATCATCGCGCCCGTGTGGCCCAGCGAGACGGCCGCGTGCGCCCGCCCCTCGCGCACCTCGCGACAGGCCAGCACCACGGAGCTCTCGGGCTTGGCGCGCACCGCCCGGGCGCCGTCCTCGTGCGACTGCACCGTGTCGGCCGCGTGCAGCACGCGCACGTGCGGGTGCCCCGGCAGGTCGCGGCCCTCGGCCATCAGCGGGGCGATGAGGGCCTCGTCGCCCACCATCACGACCTCGAGCCCGGGCCCGGCGGCGCGCAGGGCACCGCGGACGGTGGCCTGGGGGGCGTTGTCGCCGCCCATCACGTCGAGGGCGACGACCGTGGCGTGCTCGCTCACGGGCGGGCGGGCGGGCGGGGGCGGGTCGGCGGGGAGCCCCGGGGGGCGACCGGTCCGGCTACTCCGTGATCTCGACCACCGCGCGGCCGCGGTAGTGGCCGCAGACGCCGCACACGCGGTGCGGGCGGACGGGAGCGCCGCAGTGGGGGCAGCGGCCGACGCGAGGGGCCTCGATCGCGTGCGTCGCGCGACGGGTGTCGCGGCGCTGGCGGGAGGTCTTTCGCTTGGGGACGGCCATGGGGCTCCTCGAGGTCGGATCGGCGGAGAAGGGTAGCGGGCGCCCCCGGGGGCGGCAAGCGGGGGCGGCCCCCGCCGCGCCGGCCGGCGGCGGCCCGGGAGGTGCCGCCGGCGCTCGCCCCGGCTACTCCTCCTGCGCCCTCAGCCGCTCGGCCAGCTCCGCCAGCGCCGCCCAGCGGTTGTCGGGCGGGGGCGGCGCGCACGCGCACGACTCCGTGTTGAGGTCGACCCCGCACTGCGGGCAGAGCCCGGCGCAGTCCTCGCGGCAGAGGATGGTGGGCGGGATGGACTCGGCCACCACGTCGCGGGCCCACTCGGCCACCCGCAGCACGTCGTTGCGCAGGTACAGCGAGCGCATCTGGGGGTCGTCCGCCCCGGGGTCGTCCATCTCGGAGGCGTCGAGCACCAGCGGGACCGTGGCCTCCCCCAGGCAGCGCCAGCAGGGGCCGTGCAGGTCGCACGCCCCGCGCAGGCGGAAGTACCAGCCGCCGCCGATGGACCGGCTCGCGTCGATGCGCATCGCCGGCGCCGGGGGCGCGCAGTCGTACTCCTGCCCGCCGAGCACCAGGTCGGCGACGGGCACGTGCGCGTCGATCCGTGCCGCGCCGCCCTCGGGGACGTCGAGGGGGCGCAGCGGCAGCGTCTCGAGGACCGGGAGGTCCTCCGGGGTGGGGCTCATGCCCCCAGGTTAGCCCGGGATCTGCTCCATCGGCACGCCCTGGTCGTCCACGTCCATGTGGGCCTTGCCCTGCAGCCGCTCCCGCCCGCGCTGGACGGCCGCGAGGAACTTCCCGAGGTTCACCTCGAGGGTCCCGAGCACCTCGTCGGCGTAGTCCTCGGCGCCCAGCCGCACCTCGCGCTCGCGCTGGCGCGCGGCCTCGAGGATGCTCTCGGCCTCGCGCTCCGCCTTGCGCACGATCTCCTGCTGCGAGACCTCGCGGGCGGCGTGCTCGCGCGCCTCGCTGACGATGCGGTCCGCCTCGCGCTTGGCCTCCGCGAGCATCTCCTGACGCTCCTTGACGATCCAGCGCGCCTGCTTGACCTCCTCGGGGATGGTCGAGCGCATCTCGTCGAGCAGGTCGTAGATCGCCTCGCGGTCGATGCGCACCTGATCGGTGAGCGGGACGGCCCTCGCGTTGTGGATCAGGTCGTCCAGCTTGTCGATCAACTCCAGTACGTCCACGGACCCTCCCTCAGTCCGACGGCCCGCGACCGTGCGGGACCGGGTCCGGCTCGCGCCGGACGGGGTGTTGGGTGGCCTGATCGAAGCGCCGGCGCAGTGCGTCGGCGACGTGGGGCGGCACCCACGCGTCCACGTCCCCGCCCCAGGCGGCGACCTCGCGGACGCCGCTGGAGCTGATGAAGCTGAAGCGTGGTGAGGCCGGGAGGTAGACGGTCTCCACCTCGCCGGCGAGGTGCCGGTTGATCTGCGCCATCTGGAACTCGTAGTCGAAATCCGAGATCGCGCGCAGCCCCTTGACCACGACCCGTGCCCCCATCGCGCGGGCGTGCTCGGTGACGAGGCTGTTGAACGGCTCGACGCGCACGTTGTGGAGATGTGCCACACCGCGGCGCACGAAGTCGATCCGCTCCTCCGTGGAGAACATGGGGCGCTTCTTGAAGGAGCCGTCGGTCACCGAGACGATGATTTCGTCGAGGAAGCGGGAAGCCCTCTCCACGATGTCCAGGTGGCCGAAGGTCACCGGGTCGTATGTGCCGGGGCAGATCGCGACCCTGCGGCTCACCGCGGCCCCTCGGCGAGGCGCGCGACGACCACGCGGGTGGAACCGTAGGTGCGGTCGGTGCGGTCGGCCACGGGAAGCTCGCTCAGGGACGGCGGCGGCGAAGCGGCCGGACCCTCCACGACCACGGTGCCACCGGGCTGCAGGACCGGCGTGAGGGCGCGCGCCAACTCGCCCGCGATGCGCCCGAGCACGGTATACGGGGGGTCTACGAGGCACAACCCGTAGGCGCGGCGGGCGGCGCGCTCCGCCGCGAGGGCGGCGCGCCAGTCCCGGCCCACCACGCGCGCCCGGTCCGCCAGCCCGAGATCGGCGAGGTTGGCGCGGATGCAGGCCTGCGCGCGCCGGTCCGCGTCCACGAACACGGCGTGCGCGGCGCCGCGCGACAGCGCCTCGATGCCGAGCGCCCCCGACCCCGCGAAGAGGTCCAGCACGGCCAGGCCGGAGACGTCGCCCACGATCGCGAACAGGGCCTCGCGCACGCGGTCGGACGTCGGGCGGGTGTCGCGACCGGCGGGGGCCGCCAGCCGCCGCCCGCCGTGGGTGCCGGCGACGATCCTCACGCGTCCAGCAGGCGCGGGATCGCGGCGAACCGGGCGCGCACCGCCTCCCGCAGCAGCGCGTTCTCCGGCCGCGTGAGCCGGGGGTCGTCGCGCAGGGTGCGCCGCGCCACCCACCGGGCCTGGGCCAGGGCGCGGCGGTCGCGCGACAGCCGGGCGTAGCGGAGGTCGGTGGCCCCCGACTGACGCACCCCGAGCAGCGCCCCCTCCCCCCGGATCTGCAGGTCCAGCTCGGCCAGGCGGAAACCGTCGGTGGTCTGGGTGAGCGCCTCCAGGCGCCGCTCCCCGTCCTCGGTGGCCGGCTCGCCGAACAGCAGGCACAGGCCCGGGTCGGTGCCGCGGCCCACCCGGCCGCGCAGCTGGTGGAGCTGCGCCAGGCCGAACCGGTCGGCGCCCTCGATCAGCATCACGGTGGCGTTCGGCACGTCGATCCCCACCTCGACCACGGTCGTGGCCACCAGCACGTCGAGGTCACCGCCCGCGAAGGCCTCCATCGCGCCGCGCTTGTCGTCGCCGCGCTGCGCGCCGTGCGCCAGCCCCACCCGGAACTCGCGCAGCGGCCCGTCGCGGAGCCGCTCGGCCTCCTCGGTCGCCGCCCGCGCCTCGGCCTCCTCCCCTCCCTCCACCAGCGGGCAGATGACGTAGGCCTGGCGCCCCGCCCGCAGCTCCTCGCGCATGAGCGCGTACGCCTCCTCGCGGGCGTCCTCGCGGAACCACCGGGTGGTGACGTGCCCGCGGCCCGCGGGGCGCGTGCGGATGGTGGACACCACCAGGTCGCCGTACGAGGTGAGCGCCAGCGTGCGCGGGATGGGGGTGGCGGTCATGTAGAGCACGTGCGCGGCGCGCCCGGTGGCGTCCCGGGCCCGCTCGGCCAGGGCCTGGCGCTGCTCCACCCCGAAGCGGTGCTGCTCGTCCACGATCACGAGGCCGAGCGCGGCGAAGCCCACGTCCTCCGACAGCAGGGCCTGCGTACCCACCGCCAGCGGCGCCGTCCCCGTCCGCAGCGCCATCAGCCGCCGCTGCCGCTCCGCGGCGGGCACCCGGCCGGTGAGCAGGACCGGCGTCACCCCCGCCGGCGCGAGCAGGGCGTCCATCGTGCGCAGGTGCTGCTCGGCCAGGGTCTCCGTGGGCACCAGGATCGCGGCCTGCGCGCCGGCCTCCAGCGCCTGGCAGGCGGCCAGGGCCGCCACCAGCGTCTTGCCCGACCCCACCTCGCCCTGCAGCAGCCGGCGCATGGGCACCGGCCGGCGCAGGTCGCGCGCGACCTCCCGCAGGGCGCGCTCCTGGTCGCGGGTGGGGGTGAACGGCAGGGCCGCCCGCACGGGTCCGGCGAGGGCGCCGTCGCCCTCCAGGACGGGGGCGGCGCGCCGGGCCTCCTCGTGCCGGCGCAGCGCCGCGAGCCCCAGCTGGAGCACGATCAGCTCCTCCGTCGCCATGCGGCGCCGTCCCTCGCGGGCCTCGGCGAGCGACCGCGGGAAGTGCACGGCCACCAGGGCGTCCGCGATCGGCATCAGGGCGAGGCGGTGGCGCACGGCGGCGGGCAGCACCTCCCGCGCCGTGTGCACCAGCACGCGCGCCCGGTCGACCATCTCCCGGATGCGCGCCGTCGGCAGGTTCTCCGTGGCCGGGTACACCGGCACCAGGCCGCGGGTGTGGATGCCCTCCGACCCGCCCGCGCCCAGGGACTCGTGGGCCTTCACCCGCATGCTGCGCGGGGGCCCCGCGTCGACCGTGCCCCGCAGCAGCAGGGTGTCGCCCGGCCGGAGCATCCGCGCCAGGTGGCGCTGGTTGAACCAGACGGCCTGCAGGCGCCCGGTGGCGTCGGCGACGGCGGCGCGCACCATCACCAGGCCGCGCCGCCGCGTGGGCACCACGCCGATCGAGTTCAGCACCACGCGCACCGTGGCCTCGGTGCCGGGCACCAGGCCGGCGATCGTCTGCGCGTCCCCGTACGGCTCGTGGCGCGCGGGCACGTGCAGCAGCAGGTCGGCCACCGTCTCCAGGCCCCACGCGTGCGCCCGCTCGGCCAGCGCGGGCCGCACCCCGGGGATGCGCCCGACGGGCGCCCGCCACAGCGCCGGATCGGGCCGGCGGGGGGCGCTGCCGGCCAGCCCGGGGTCACCGGCGAACGGGCGAGGGGTCGTGGCGGTTGCGGCCTCCAACCGCCGGGAGCATAATCGCCCGTTGTCCGCCGCGGTCGACGCGCGTCCGCGCGCCCGGCGGAGGGTTCCCGGCGACGAGAGGCTCCAGTCCGATGTCCAAGGTGTGCAGCGTGTGCGGCAAGGGGCCGTCGTTCGGCAACAACCGCAGCCACTCGATGCGGGCGACCTCGCGCCGCTTCGACCCCAACCTGCAGAAGGTCCGCATCCTCAAGGGCGCCACGCCCGTGCGCGCGTACGTGTGCACCCGGTGCCTGAAGAGCAACAAGGTGACCAAGGCCGTCTGAGGTCCCGCGCGCCCCGGGGCGCGCGATCACGGCGTGACGAGGGGCGCCCCGCGGGGCGCCCCTCGTCGTCTCCTGCGGGCGGCGGCCCGCCGCCCCGGGCCGCGGGGGCTACGGGCCGGCGGTGACGGCCGCGGCCGGCCCGGCCGGGCGCACCGGCGGCAGGTCCCCCGCCTCCCACTGCGCATCGGTGACCCCCAGCGCGCGCAGCGCGAGCGCCGCGAGCCCCGCGGCGAGCAGGGCGAACGCCGCGACGGAGAGGGCCTTCACCTCGGCGACGTGCGCCACGGTGTTCACCACCAGCGCCGCCGCGACGGCGACCCCCGCCCACACGGGCACCACCCGGGTGCGCACGAGCGCCGTCCCCAGCAGCACGCCGCCCACCACCGTCCCCACGATGAACATCCCGAAGATGGCCGGCAGCGCCCAGGCCTCGCCGCTGTCGAGGCTGCGGGCCAGCTGGTCGCGCACGGCGGCGTCACGGGACACGTCCACCATGACCTGGTCGTAGCCGATGAGGCCGATCAGGGACGCCCAGCCGGCCACGGACAGGCACGCGCCCCACAGGGCGAGGGCCGGGGCGGTGCCGCGCACCGCGCGCGCGACCGCGAGCATCGCGGGGATCATGAGCAGGGCGCCGGCGAACGCGAGCAGGTCGGCCGCCTGGATGGCGTCGCGCTCGGCGTCGTAGACGCGCAGCATCTCGGCGAAGCCGTCGCCCGTGTTGAGGGGGCCGACCGCCGTGGCGAGCAGCGCGAGCAGGGGGGCGAGCACGAGGGCGGCCGCGCCGCCCATACGGCGGACGCGGAGGGTGCGGGTCACTGGAGGTGCCTCCTGGTTCGGGCGGGGCCTGTTCCCCGCACCCCCGACGCTATGACGGGGCCCTGCACCGGCCATCGAGGCCAGCGCCGGACCCCGTCTCGGCGCTGGCACCGAGATCGCCGGCCCGACGGGCGCGGTCAGGCGCCGGCGCGCAGGAAGGTGAGCACGGCGAGGACCCGGCGGTGGTCCTCGTCGGACAGCGGCAGCCCGAGCTTGCCGAGGATCGAGCGCACGTGCGTCTCCACGGTCTTCTCCGTGAGCCACAGCCGGCGCGCGATCCCGGCGTTGGTGCGCCCCTCGGCCATCAGCGACAGGACCTCGCGCTCGCGCGGCGTCAGGGCGGCGAGGGGGTCGTCGCGGCGCGGGGGCGCGACCAGGGTGGCCACCACCTCGGGGTCGAGCGCCGACCCCCCCGCGGCCACGCGGGTCACCGCGTCCAGGAAGTCGTCCACGTCGAGCACGCGGTCCTTGAGCAGGTAGCCGAACCCGCCGCCGCCGGTGACCAGCCGCACGGCGTGCCGCGTCTCGATGTGCTGCGACAGCACCAGCACGGCCGTGCGCGGATGGCGCTCACGGATCTCGGCCGCCGCCACCATGCCCTCGTCCGAGTGGTGGGGCGGCATGCGCACGTCCACGAGTGCGAGCTCCGGTTCGTGCTCCTCGACGGCGGCCATCAGCCCGTGGGCGTCGCCCACGCGCGCCACCACCTGGTGCCCCGCGTCCTCGAGCAGGCCGGCGAGACCCTCCCGCAGCAGCACCGTGTCCTCCGCGATCACGATCCGCACGGGATCACCACCTCCACCAGGGTCCCGGCCCCGGGGAGACTGTCCACCCGCAGGCGCCCGCCGTGGGCGCCGACGCGGTCGGCGATGCCCGTGAGCCCGCTGCCGGCGCCGGGGCGCGCCCCGCCGACGCCGTCGTCCCGCACCCGCACCAGCAGCGCCCCGTCACGCCGGCGTGCCGACACGTCCACCCGCGAGGCCCGGGCGTGCTTGGCGGCGTTCGTCAGCGCCTCGCACACGGTGTAGTACGCGGCCACCTCGACCGGCGGCGCCAGGTCGCCCTCGCCCATGTCGACGTCCACCTCGACGGGCACCGGGGCCGCGCGCGCGAGGTCGTCGAGGGCGGCGGCCAGCCCGTCGTCGAGGCGGGCCGGTCGCAGGCCGGCGGCGATCGAGCGCAGGTCGGTGATGGCGTGCCCCACCTCCCCCACCGCCTGGTCGAGCGCGGGCACCAGCACCCGGGCCTCCGCCGGCAGCGAGCGCTGGATGCGCCGGAGCGCCAGGCCCAGCCCGACGAGCCGCTGCTGGGCGCCGTCGTGCAGGTCCCGCTCCAGCCTCCGGCGCTCCTCGTCGCCCGCCCGCACGATCCGCGCGCGCGAGGCCTCCACCTCGGCGAGGTGGACCCGCACCTCGGCCCGCAGCCGGGCGAGCTCGATGGGCAGGGCCGCGGCCACCAGCACGCTGCGCAGGGTGTCGGGGCGCTCGCGGAGCCGCGGGTGGTGCACGAGCCGGCCGACCTCCTCGCCGCGCAGGCGGACGGGCGTCACCGCGCGGCCGTCGGAGGGCGTCTCCCGGGGCCGGCCCTGCACGTCCACGTGCCCGCCGCCCTCGGGCAGGTGCAGCAGCAGCTCCGCCCCGGGGTCGGCGAGGGCCTCGGCGAGCGCCTGCTGGATCGCCTCGGGCTCGGCGTCGCCCCGGCGCAGCGCGTCCTCGAAGGCGCGCACGCGCCGCAGGCCCTCGTAGCGGTCCCGGGCGATGCGCCGGTCCACCAGGGACTGCGTCCGGGCCCGCACGGGCCGGAACGCCACGGCGACCGTGAGCGTCGCGGCCGCGGTCGCCCACGCGGACCCCCGGCCGGCGAGCACCCCCACGGCGACGGTCACCAGGGCGAACCCCCCCGCCAGCAGCGCGGTGACCAGCGTGTAGACCACCGTCCGGTTGACCAGGCGGTCGATCTCGTACAGCCCGTGCCGCGTGATGGCGACGCCCACCGCCGCGCTCAGGGCGGTGCCGCCCCCCAGCACGGTGGCGACCACCATCCAGTCCAGGACGCCCCCCCGCACCACGAGGGCCGACAGCCCGCAGAGCATCAGGGCGAGCGGGATCAGGGCGGCGCCCCAGGCGAACCACTTGAGCTGGAGGCGCTCGACGCCGCGCGCGCGGCGGTACCGCACGACGACCGACACGAGGGCCGCGATCAGGCCGCCGAGCATGATCGCCCAGGCGACCCAGAACAGCACGAAGTAGGCCCGCCGGACCCCGTCCGCCTCGACGTACATCGGGTTCGCGGGCGTCAGGTCGCCGATGTACGCGACGCGGTCGCCGATGTTCATGCCAACGGTCACGACTGCGGCGGCGGCGAACGTCGCCGCGAGCACGGCGCGCCAGCGCGCCGACAGCGGCCGCCCGGTGGGGAACACGAACGCCAGCGCGGTCGGCCACAGGTACAGGGTCGGCCACAGCGACATCCCCAGGGTCGCCAGCACGGCGGCGGCGGCCGACCCGTCGCGTCCCGCCGCCGCGAGCGATGCGGACTCCAGCACGAACGCGATCGCCGTGGGCGCCGGCCCCACGAGCATGATCCAGCCGACGCGGTTGCCCGGGCGCTCCCGCAGGATCACCAACGCGGTCGCGACCGGCACGCTGAGCGCGACGCCGATCAGCAGCAACGCCCAGCTGTCCGGTTCCCCCGCGCGCGCCGGGGCCTCCGCGGTGGAGACGAGGGCGATCCCGGCCAGGCAGCACACCGGGACCAGCGCGGCGACGATCCAGGGCAGCAGGCGGCGGGGCACGCGCCGATCCTCCCATCGGTCCCCGCGCCGGCGCCACAGTGCCACCACGGAGCCCGCGGCGGGCCCGCCGCCCTCCCCGGGGGCGGGTCGCCTCCGCCCGGCGTCAGCCGGTGACGGCCGCCGTGAGGTTCACCAGCGCGACCGCGGCGTCCGCGGCGTCGGCGCCCGCGTTGCCGACCTCACCGCCCGCCCGCGCCCAGGCCTGCTCGAGCGTGTCGCAGGTGAGGATGCCGAACGCGCACGGCACCCCCGTGTCGAGGCCGACCCGGGTGAGGCCCTGCGACGCCGCGTAGCAGACGTGGTCGAAGTGGGCGGTGCTGCCGCGCACCACCGCGCCCAGGGCGACGACGGCCGCGTAGCGGCCGGTGCCGGCCAGGACGCGGGCCGCGAAGGGCGCCTCGAAGGCGCCCGGCACCCAGTGCTCGTCCAGGTGCCCCTCCGCGAGGCCGGAGGCGGCCAGCCGCGCCCGGGCGCCGTCCAGCAGCGCCTGGGTGAGGTCCCGGTGGAAGCCGGAGCAGACCGCCGCGATGCGCACGTGGGGGCGCCGCAGGGCGGTCGCCGCGGGGGCGGCGCTGCTGCGTGCCACTACAGCGGCTGCTCGAGGTCCGGATCGGCCGGCAGGCGCAGGTCCTGGTGGTGGAGGATGTGCCCCATCTTGTCGCGCTTGACCTGCAGGTACCGGATGTTCTCGTCCTGCGGCTGCACCTCGATCGGCACGCGCTCCACCACCGACAGCCCGTAGCCCTCCAGGCCCACGATCTTCTTGGGGTTGTTGGTGAGCTGGCGGATGGTGGTGAGCCCGAGGTCGACCAGGATCTGGGCGCCGATGCCGTAGTCGCGCAGGTCGGGCGGGAAACCGAGGGCGACGTTGGCCTCCACGGTGTCGTACCCGGCGTCCTGCAGCTCGTAGGCGCGCAGCTTGTTGAGCAGGCCGATGCCGCGCCCCTCCTGGGCGATGTAGAGCACGACGCCCTCGCCCTCCTTGTCGATCATGCGCATCGCGGCGTGCAGCTGCTCGCCGCAGTCGCAGCGCAGCGACCCGAACACGTCGCCCGTGAGGCACTCGGAGTGCACGCGCACCAGCACGTTCTCGCGGCCCGTTACGTCGCCCTTCACGAGCGCCAGGTGGTGCTTGCCGTCGATCAGGCTGCGGTAGCCGACCGCCATCCACTCACCGTACGGGGTGGGCATCCGCGCCTGGCCGCCCCGCTCGATGAGCTTCTCCGTCTGGCGCCGGTATTCGATGAGGTCCTCGATGGTGATCATCCTCAGGCCGTGCTCCTCCGCGTACGGGACGAGGTCGTCCACGCGGGCCATCAGTCCGTCCTCGCGCATGATCTCGCAGATCACGCCCGCGGGTACCACTCCGGCGAGGCGGGCCAGGTCAACCGCCGCCTCCGTGTGGCCCGTCCGCTCCAGGACGCCGCCGGGCTTCGCCCGCAGCGGGAACACGTGCCCGGGCTTGACCAGCGAGTCCGGCCCGGCGTTGGGATCGATCGCGATCATGATCGTGTGCGACCGGTCGGGCGCGGAGATCCCCGTCGTGATGCCGTCGCGCGCCTCGATGGACTCCGTGAACGCGGTGTGCAGCGGGGCCTCGTTGCGCCGGACCATGGAGGTGAGCCCCAGCTGCTCGCAGCGCTCCTCGGTGAGCGCCAGGCAGATGAGCCCGCGCCCGTGCTTGGCCATGAAGTTGACGGCCGCCGGGGTGGCGAACTGGGCCGCCATCACCAGGTCGCCCTCGTTCTCGCGGTCCTCCGAGTCGACCACGATGACCATCTTGCCGTCACGGATGTCCTCGATCGCCTCCTCGATGGAGGCGAAGGTGCGTGGCGCCTTGCTGGTCATCCGTCCTCCGAGGGGGTGCGCACGTAGGGCCGCGTGAGCGCCTCCACGTATTTTGCCACCAGGTCGACCTCCAGGTTGACGCGCCTCCCGACCGCGCCGGGGCCCAGCGTGGTGGCCTCCATCGTGTGCGGGATGAGGGCGATGGTGAGGCCCTCGTCGTCGCGGGAGGCGACGGTGAGGCTGACGCCGTCGACGGTGATGCTGCCCTTCTCGACCACGTAGCGCATCACCTCGGGCCCGGCCGCCACCCGCAGGCGGATGCTCGACCCCTCGGGCTCGGCGGCCGCGACGCGCCCGGTGGCGTCCACGTGGCCCTGCACGATGTGCCCGCCGAAGCGGGCGCCCACGGGCATGGCCCGCTCCAGGTTGACCGGGTCCCCCGGCCGCCGGTCGCCGAGGCAGGTGCGGCGGAGCGTCTCGGCGACCGCGTCCACCGCGAAGGCGCCATCGGACACCTCGACCGCCGTGAGGCAGGCCCCGTCCACCGCCACCGAGTCGCCCAGGCGCAGCCCGTCGGCCACCCGCGGCGCCGCGAACGTGAGGCGGGCCCCGCCGTCCGCGGGCGCGACGGCCGTGACCGTCCCCACCTCCTCGACCAGCCCCGTGAACACCTAGGCCCCCTCCTCGACCGCGACCCCCGGCACGGGTCGGAGCCGTCCCGAGACGAGCACGTCCTCGCCCACCCGCTCCACCACGACCCCGCTCAGCCGGGGCGCCTCGTCGAGCCGGGCGACGCCCTGGCCGCCGAGGGCCGCCGGCGCCCGCCGGCCGCCGATCAGCATCGGCGCGACGAACCATCGCACGGCGTCCACCCCGCGCGCCCGCACGAGCGCGTCGGCGAACTCGGCGCCGCCCTCAACGAACAGCGACTGGATGCCGCGCGCGCCCAGCGCCCGCAGGCCCGCGACGATCTCCGGCGGGCGGCCCGGCACGGGCAGCACCTCCACGCCGGCGTCCCGCAGGGCGGCGACCCGCTCCTCGGGCGCATCCTCGCCCACCACCAGCAGCACCGGCACCTCGCGCGCGCTGCGCACCAGCGCCGCGTCCAGCGGGAGGCGGGCGGTGGTGTCCCAGACCACGCGCGCCGGCTGGCGCACGGCGCCCTTCACCCCGCGGGCCGTGAGCAGCGGGTCGTCGGCGAGCGCGGTGCCCAGGCCCACCGCCACGGCGTCGTGGTCGGCGCGCCACCGGTGCACGCGGGCGCGCGCGGCGGGGCCGGTGATCCACCGGCTCTCGCCCCCGGCCGTCGCGATGCGGCCGTCCAGGCTGGTGGCGAGCTTGAGCGTGACGTGGGGACGGCCCAGCAGGGCCCAGGTGATGAAGGCCGCGTTGAGCTCCCGGCAGGCGCGCTCGTCCTCCCCGCCCGCCAGCGCCACCTCCACGCCGGCCTGGTCGAGGATGCGCACCCCCTGCCCCCGCGTGCGCTCCAGCGGGTCGAGGCACCCCACGACGACCCTGCTCACGCCCGCCGCCAGCAGGGCGTCCGTGCACGGCGGGGTGCGCCCGAAGTGCGAGCAGGGCTCGAGGGTGCAGACCAGGGTGGCCCCGCGCGCCGCGTCGCCGGCGTCCCGCAGGGCCATGACCTCGGCGTGCGGGGTGCCCGGCCCCTCGTGCCAGCCCTCGCCGATGATGCGCCCGTCGTCGAGGACGCACGCGCCCACGAGGGGGTTGGGGCTCACGCGCCCGCGCGCGGTCATCGCCAGCTCGCGGGCGCGCGCGAGGGCCGCCAGTTCGCGGCCCGTGGGCGGCATGACTAGGCCCGGGCCAGCCGGCACAGCTCGTCGAAGGCCGCGAGGGGCTCGGGCGCCCCGAAGATGGACGAGGCGGACACGAACCAGCGCGCCCCGGCGTCGCGGGCGGCGGGCAGCGTGGCCGCCGAGACCCCGCCGTCGACCTCGAGCAGCACGCGCGAGGGGAGCAGCGCGCGCAGGCGGCGCAGCTTGCCCGGCGTGGCGGGCACGAAGCCCTGCCCGGCGAACCCGGGGCTCACGCTCATGCAGTTGACGTAGTCCAGGTCGTCGACCAGCTCGCGCACGGCCTCCACCGGGGTCCCCGGGTTGATGGCCAGGCCGGCGGCGCACCCCTGGGCGCGGATGAGCCCCAGCAGGCGGTGCGGGTGCGGGTCGGCCTCCACGTGCACGCTGATCGCGTCGGCGTGCGGGGCGAACAGCCCCACGAGGTCCCCCGGCCGCTCGGCCATGACGTGCACGTCCACCAGGACCCCGCGGGGACGCACCGCGGCGGCGACGGCACGGGTGAAGTCGGGGCCCACCGTGAGGTTGGGCACGAAGTGGCCGTCCATGACGTCCACGTGCACGACGCGGGCACCGGCGCCGACCAGCGCCTCCAGCTGCGCACCCAGCCGGAGCATGTCGGCGGACATCACCGAGGGCAGCACCTCGGCGCCGGCGGGCAGGGGGCGGGCGGACACGGGCACCAGCCTAATGACGGCCTCGGCGGGAACGACGCCCCGCATGCGCAGGGGCGCCCCGGCCCGCCCTCCCCCCGACCGTGCAGTGGATTCCGGCGGGCGCGGGCGGGAGAATGGCCCGGTGAGCGGTCATCCGCGTCCCCGGTCCCGAGGGTGAGCACGACCGGCGAGGTCCTGGCGGACCGGTACGAGCTGCGCCGGATGCTCGGCCGGGGCGGCATGGGCGAGGTCTGGCACGCCTTCGACCGCGAGCTGGAGCGCGACGTCGCGCTCAAGTCGCTGCTGCCGCACCTGCTGACCGACCCCGAGCTGGTGGGGCGGTTCCGCCGCGAGGCCCGCGCGCTCGCCCGGCTGCGGCACCCCGGCATCGTCGCGGTGTTCGACATCCTGCGGCTGCCGGACGGGCGCATCTACATCGTCCTCGAGTTCGTCCCCGGCGAGCCGCTCGACCGCACCATGGCGCGCGGGCCGATGTCGTGGGAGCGGGCAGCGGGCATCGGCGCGGCGGTCTGCGACGCGCTGGAGGCCGCGCACCGCGAGGGCGTGGTGCACCGCGACATCAAGCCCGGGAACATCCTGGTGGAGCCGCGCGGGCAGGTGCGGGTGGCCGATTTCGGCCTCGCGCGGCTGCAGGCCGTGGGCGGCGGCGACGGCGACGTCATCACGCGCACGGGCATCGTGATGGGCACGCCCGGCTACTGGGCGCCCGAGCAGGCGCTGGGCCGGCGGATCACCCCCCAGACCGACCTCTACGCGCTCGGCGCGGTGCTGTTCGAGGCGGCCACCGGCCGCCTGCCGTTCGTGCCGGAGGAGCCGGGACCGGCGGCCGCGTTCATGCACATCGCCGCGCCCGTGCCGGATCCCCGCGAGGTGCGCCCGGACCTGCCCGCCGAGGCCGCCGCGCTGCTGATGCGGGCCCTGGCGAAGGACCCGGCGGAGCGCTTCGCGAGCGCCGCCGACATGGCGGCGCTGCTGCGGGAGTCCGCGGCGCCCCGGCCCGCGGCGCCGCCGGCGGTGCCGGGCGAGGTGCCGACCGTGCCGCCGCCGGCCCCCACGGCCCCGGCCACCGCCCTGGCCGGGGCCACGGAGTACGCGCCCGGCGCCACCGCCGCGGCGCCGGGCCCCACCGTCGCCGCGCCCGGGGCCACCGTGGCCGCCGCCGGCGCGACGGTGGCGTCCCCGGGTGCCACGGTGGCGGCGCCCGCGCCGACCGCCGCGTCGCCGGCCCCCACGGCGCCACCGCCCCTGGCCACGCACGGCGTCCCCGGCCCGTGGTCCCCGCCCCCGGGCACCCTGGCGCCCCCGCCACCCTCGCCGCCCGCGGGCGTGCCCGCGCCGCCGTCGTCGCCCCCGGCCGGGACGCCGGCCCCCGCCCCCCCTCCGGCCGCTGCGCCCTCACCGGCCGGCCGGCCGGCCGGCCGGCGCGCGGGCGCCGCCGCGCTCGCCGGCGTGGCGGTCCTCGCCGCGGGCGCCGCGGTCGCCGGCGTCCTGGTGGGCCGCCAGGCGGGCGCCGAGACCCGGCCCGCCGACCCCGCCCGGACGGTGAGTGCCGCCGGCATCTCCCTGGGCGTGCCCGCCGAATGGGTGGCCCGCACCCCGGCCGCCCCGCCGGGCCTGACGCTGGCCGCGGGCGGCGCGGGGGCCACCAGTCCCACCGGGGGCGGCCTCGTCACCGGATTCGTCGCCACCGACCGGCCCGACCTGCTGCCCGCCGCGCTCGCGGCGGACGCACCCGACCCCGCCCCGGTGACGCTCTCCGGCACCGCCGGACTGCGGTACGAGGGCGTGCCCACGCCGGGGGGCGAGCGCGTCACCCTCTACGTGCTCCCGACGGCCCGCGGCGTCGCCACGCTGGCGTGCCTGCCCGGCGCGCAGCCGGCCGCCGTGGCGCCCGCCTGCGCCGATGCGGCGGCGTCCATGCGCGTCAGCGGAACCCGGCTCTACGCCGCGGGGCCGTCCCCCGCGTACGCCGAGCGGCTCACCGCGGTGTTCCGCGATCTCGGGGCCGACGTGCGCGCGGGACGCGTCGCGCTGCGCGGCGCCCGCCTGCCCGCCGGGCAGGCACGGGCCGCGGGCCGGCTGGCGACGGCGTACCGGGGCGCGGCGGCGGCACTGCCCGGCACCGATCTCTCCCCCGCCAACGCGGCCGCCAACGCCCGCGTCGAGGACGCCCTGCGGAACGTCGCCGCCGGTTACACGCGGATGCGGGACGCCGCCCGTGCGGACTCCCCGTCCCGCTGGCAGGCGGGCCGCGCGCAGGTGCGCGCCGCCGAGGCACGGCTGCGCGAGGCGCGGCAGGGGTTGGCGGCGCTCGGCTACCGGCTGGGCTGACACCGCGTCGCCCCGGGGCCGCGATGCGGCCTCGGGACGGACCGGCCGGGCTACTGCTGGACGATCACCGGCGAGGGGGTGGGCCTCGGGGCGGGCGTCGGCGCCGGGGTGGGTGCCGGGGTGGGCGTGGGGGCCGGCGTGGGCGTGGGCGTCGGCGTGGGCGTCCCGCCCGAGGGCCCCGAGGGGGCGGGGCGCGGCGCCGGCGGCCGCGGCTCCGGCCGCAGCGCGGGCAGCGGCGCGACACCGGGCACGTCCACGCCGCCGACGGAGGGCGCCGGCAGCCGGGCCGCGTCCGGGGTGCGCATCTCGCGCTCCTCCCGCGTCTCGGGCGCCATCGCCGTCCCGCCGGCGTAGGCCGCCCCGAAGGCGACCGCGCAGGCCAGGACGGCGACCCCCGCGACCACGGGCGGCCTCATGTGCCCACGCACCGGACGGGGCGGCCCGAGGAGGTGAGCTCGCAGCTCTGCTCCGACTTGATCAGGCGGCTGTTGAGCCGGACGCGGAAGACCGCGCCGACCGCGCCGGGCCGGGTGGCCCGCACCTCGATCAGCGAGCCCGCGCGCAGCCGGACGTTGCGGAACAGCCCGGCGGCGTTGGCGCTCAGCAGGGAGCGCCCGCGCAGGCGGATGGTGCCGCGCACCCGGCACCCGCTGACGCAGCGCACCTGCAGCTTCGTCCCGGCGCCGCCCCCGGGGATGGCCCCCGTGCGGCCCGAGCCGCCGTCGCGGAGCCGCACGACCACCGTGAACAGCTGGGTGACGCTGCAGTAGCCGATGTCGAACCGGCAGGCGAGCGGGGCGCGCGCGCTCAGCAGCAGGCGGTCCGGCTGCCGTGTGGTGAACGAGCGCGTGGGCGCCGCGATGGTCTTGCCGTCCGTCTCGACGACCAGGCGGAAGTGGTACCGCACGCCGGACCGCAGGCGGGCGATGGTCTGCCCCACCGTGGTCTGGCCGCCGCGGGGCGTCAGGGACTGCCGCGGGGTGCGGTTGGTGAGGCGCGCCGCCCGCGTGCCCCACTGGAAGTAGTAGGCCGACGCCGCGCCCTGCGGGTCGAAGGTGCCGGTGAGCAGGGCCCGGCCGGTCGCGACGTTGCGCGCCTCGCCCGTGGTCACCTGGAACGAGGAGGCCACCGCGTCCGCCGTGCGCGCCGTCTGGATCCCGCTGCTGGTCGGGCCGTTCGCGCTCGACGCGACGACCTCGAACTCGTAGGTGGTCGAGAAGCGGAGGCCCGTCAGGGGGACGTTGACCCCCGTCGCCGTCGTCGCGTCACCCGCGCTGACGGGCGGCGTCTCGGCGAACGGCACGGTGCTCCCCGCCGGGCGGTAGCGCACCCGCACCGTGGTGGCCGCCCCCATGGGGTTGACGGTCGCGCCGACCGTGAAGGAGGTCGGGCCGACCGCGCTCGTCGCGATACCGGCGATCGCCGGCGGCGCCGGCCGGCCGGGGATCGCCAGGAGCGCGTAGCCGTTGTCGGGAGCCGAGTCGGACGCCCGCTGCACGAACGGTGACCCCCCGTCGGCGCGCGCGACGGTGCTGGTGAACACCTCCAGCCCGATCGGGCGGCCGCGCACCACGCCGAACGCCGTCGCGGGCAGGGTGAGCTGCCACTCGCCGCCCACCTGGGCGATGGTGACGGCGCCCACGTCCTCCCAGTCGTCGCCGCGCCACTCGAACGCGGTCGCCTGGGACGGCGCGCCGTTCTGCGAGCCCACCAGGAGGATCCAGCGGTCGGCGCCCGTGTCGTCGCCGGTGGTGCGGTTGTTGTCGATGTCCACGTACCACGACAGGCCGTCCTGGCAGTCGTAGGTGCCCGTGCTGTTGTTGCACGTGCCGTCGAACAGGCTCTGGTCGAACCCCGGACCCGGGTCGTTGTCGGCCCGCACGCGGAACCGGAGGAGGTCGTCGGCGGTGCTGCCCGGGTTGCCGTCGAAGAACGTGGCGTCGTACATGACGATGTCCGGGGCGAAGAACGACCCCCGCGGCGGGGGGTTGTTCGTGACGCGGGTGCTGTCGCCCACCGGGTCGGTGAGCACGCCCGTGGTGCTGTCGGCGAAGGACCGCACCTCGCCGTCGCCGGCCGGCGCGGCGGTGCGCCCGTCGCCGTGCGCGGAGGGAGGTGCCGCCTGCGCCGCGCCGGCGACCGCCAGGGTCGCCACCGCCGCCAGCCCCAGCGCCACGCGCGTCCTGCCGGTGACCGTCCGTGTCCGCCTCATCGCCCTCTGCTCCCCTGTCCGACCCGCGCCGCGGGTCCGTTCCTGGTCCGCTTCACCCACATCACCGCCGGGGCACCGGCGCCGTTACACGAAGGGTCCTGCGCAGCACCCTCCGATCCTCCGGCAGACGCACCGTCACGCGATAGACCCCCGGTCCCAGCCGACCCAGGCGGTAGCGCAGCACACCGGCACGGCGGTCGCGCGGGCCGGTGGTGCGGACCAGCGCGAAGCGCACCCGCGGGGCGCGCACCCGGCGCTCCAGGCTGATCTCTGCCAGCGCGGCGCGCGACAGCCGGAGGTCCATCGTCCAGACCCCCGCCCGGCGACGGGCCGGCGCGAGCCCGGCCCGGAGGCCCTGCGCCTGCGGGCGGACCACGGCCGGGGCCGCGGGGGCGGCCGGGGGCGCGACCCCCGCGATGCGGTCGGCGGCGGCGAGGGCGGCGGGGGCGTTGAGCCGGCCGCCGGTGACGACCCGGCCGGTGAGCCCGGGGACCGGGACCGCGCCCTCCAGGATCGCCTGCTTGATCTGCAGCGGGCCGAGCGACGGACGCCGCGCCGCCACGAGCGCGGCCACGCCCGCCACGTGGGGGGCGGCGAAGGAGGTGCCGCTCTCGGTGGTCACGTCGCCCGCGTCGTACGGCCCGCCCTGGCAGGCGATGCGGAGGTCGTCCACGGCCGCACCCGCCCCGCCGCCCGTGACGACGGTGGAGCGCAGGCGCACCCTCGCCGCGTCGACGGCGCCGAGGTACTCGCTGACCGCGGCGAAGCGTCCCCCGCTGCTGCCCGAGAACACGCGCAGGTCGCGCACGGCGGGCCCGTCCACCACCTGGAGCCGCAGGACGTCGCCCGGGCGGGTGTCCAGGCGGAGCCGCATGAAGACCCGGCACCCGCGCCGCCCCCGCAGGTCGGCCGGGGACGCCATCTGGATGACCTGGTCGGCACCCGCGACCGCCGGGCCGCCCGGCGAGTCGGTGAGGCCCGCCGCCCCCGTCGCGGCGGCCGCCGGGTCGCGGGCCCACGAGGCGCCCGCGGACACCTGCCACCGGCCGGCCAGGGACGTCTCGAAGTCCTCGGCGAACACGGGCGCCTCGTACGCGGGGGCGGGACCCGTGACGTCGACGCCGGGCGCGGCGATGTCGACGGAGGTGGCGCCGTAGTTCGACGACGGGGCGAGCCGGTCGGCGGCGTCGAGCGAGGCGACGCACAGCACGTTCGGCAGGTCGAGGGCGCACGGGTAGGTCGGTACGGCGTCGACGTCCGCGCCGTCGTTGCCGGCGGCCACCACGAACAGCGTCCCCGGGCTGGCCGCGATCGCGTCGCGGACCGCGCTCGACAGCCCCGGCCCGCCGAGGCTGGCGTTGACCACCGGCACCCCCCGGCGCCCCGCCTCGGCGAACGCCTGCGCCACCTGCGTCGAGCTGCCCGCGCCCTCGGCGTCCAGGGCCCGCAGGCCCACCAGGCGGCTGTTCCACGACACGCCGGCGATCCCCACGCCGTCGTCGCCGCGGGCGCCGATGATGCCCGCCACCAGGGTCCCGTGGCCGTCCATGTCGCGGGGGTCTCGGTCGCCGTCGACGAAGTCCCTGCCCGGGTCGGCCGGGTCGACGTTGGGCGCGAGGTCCGGATGGTCGTATGCGATGCCGCTGTCCACCACGGCGACCGTGACCGAGGGTGCGCCGACCGTGACGTCCCACGCCGCGGGGGCGCCGATGTCGGCCCCGGGGGTCGCCGGGAGGCCCTCGACCGGCGCGCCCGTGTTGCGCAGACCCCATTGGCGCGGGAACAGGGGGTCGGACGGCGTGCGCAGGGCGCGGTAGGTGACCGGCGCCTCGGCCCAGACGACGTCCGGGCGGGCGCGGAGCGCGCGGAGGGCCTCCGCGGGGGTCGTGTCCGCCATGAGGCGCAGCCGCGACCCGCGCGGGGTGCCGAGGGCGCCCGCCTCGTGCGCCCCGGCCGCGTCGAGGGCCTCGCCCCGGGCGGCCCCCGGCGCCCAGCGCACCAGCACCTCACCGCCGGCGGGCGGCGGCGGGGCGGGCACGGCGGCGGCCGGGGCGGCCAGCGCGACGGCGGCGAGGGTGAGGGTGGGGAGCAGGCGGTTCACGATGGTGGCAGCCGGACCCGGAGGCCGGGCGTCCGGTTACGGTAGGCGAGCCCCGCCCGTGCCGTGAACCCCCGGACGTACAGGGGTTCCCCGTCGGCGCCCTCGCCGCGCGGATCGGGGTTCGGCGCAAGGGCCACGCCCCGCGGAGCGGGCGCTCGCCGGGGAGGTGCTAGGGCCGCGCGCAGCCCCCGCCGCCGTCGAGGTCGAGGGCGCACACCCGGCCCGTCACCCCGCGTCCGGTGGTGCGCGCCCGGTAGACCGCGCCCAGGTATCCCCGGCGCTGCACGCGCACCTCGAGCACCGCGCCCCGGGGCACGCGGCGGCCCGGCAGCACGGCGGCCACGTCGGCGGTGAGGGTGCGGCCCGCCCCCGACACGCGCACCGACCTCGGGCCGAGCCGGCAGCCGGACACGCACCGCACGCGCACCCGCGTGCCGGCGCGCAGCGCCGCGCCGCGGAGCGCGCGTCCCACGGCGTCGCGCGCGCCGATGCGCACCGCCAGCCGGCGGACGCGGCACACCCCGCCCGCGCACGCGGCGCGGGCCTCACCGGAGACGGCCAGGCGCCCCACGCGTGCGGTGCGGACCTGGGCGTCGTCGCCGACGTACCGGGCCCCGCCGGCCAGCACCACCAGGCGGTAGTGGACGCGCGCGCCGGGGCGGAGGTTGCGCACCACGGCGGCGACGGGCGTGGGACCGCGCGTGACGGCGCGTGTGGGCGTGCGGCGGCCGTACGACGGGCTGGCGCCCCACTCGAAGTACCAGGCCGCCGAGCCGGGGGCGGCGACGGTGCCCGTGAGGCGCGCCTCACGCGAGGTGAGGGCGCGCGCGGGTCCGGTCACCGCCGGACCCGAGGCCTGCTTGCCCCCCGGCGGGGTGGTGAAGGTGAGGACGTCGCCGGCCGCCTCCCCCCACGCCGTGCGCACCACGATCTGGTACCGGTAGGTGGTGGCGGGCCGGAGGTCGTCGATGGCGGCGGTCACGGCGGACCGGCCGGAGGCGGTCACGGCCTGCGGCGGGGTCTGCGCCTCGTCCACCGCCGCGACCCCGTACCGGACGTACCACTGCGCGTCCGCCCCGCCGTCGTCGAGCACCCCGGACACGATCACGCGCGTGCCCCCCGCGAGGGCCGCCGAGCCGGAGATCACCTGCGGCGGGGGCGGCGGCACGGGCAGCACCATCGGGCGGCCGTCGTCGGGGGCGCGGTCCGACTTGATGACGGTGCCGATGCTGCGGATGGAGGCGGCCTCCACCGACACCCCGAGGCGCTTCCCGCGGCCCGCACCGATCGAGGACGCGGGCAGGCTCCACGCGAACGCGTTGCCCGTGGGGACGAGCGCGATGACCCGGACCGCCCGGAACTCGGTGCCGCCCGACCACGAGCGCAGCCAGGCGGTGGTGGGCCGGCCCGAGGCGTCGCCGTAGGCCACCACGAGGTGGTCGGCGCCGCGGCCGAAGCCCGGCTCCGGGTACCCGGTCGCGGGGTCGCCGTCGGTGTCCAGCCACCAGCCCAGGACCTGGTTCTGGTAGATGCGCGGCTCGATCCCCGGGGCCGGCCCGGCGTCCACGACGGCCGAGGCCTGCACGGTGTCGTCGTCCTGCCCCGCCGTGGAGATGTCCAGGTACGCGGCGGTCACGGACCGGACGTCGGGCGCCTCCCACCGCGTGCCGTCGGACGACAGCGTGACGTCGCCCTCCGGGTCGCCGGTGGCGCCGAACACGTCGCCCGACGGCCGCGGGGACTGGGCCGCCGCCAGCTGCGCGAACACGAGCAGCAGGAGCAGGGCGAGGCCGGTCCCCGGGAGGAGGCGGCGGCGAGTGTGCTGAGGAGGGGGGATCACGGCCCCGGAGTTCTCGTCGTCACGCTGGCACGATCCTGGGACCTCCCGGCCGCCAGGTCAATCGCCCCGGGGGAGGTTCTGACCGGCGTCTCACACCCGTATCCGCGCGACGAAGAAGCCGTCGGTGCCGTGCACGTGCGGCAGGGTGAGCAGGGCCCCGGGCACACGCGGGTGCGCCATGCCCGGGAACCGCTCCGTGAGGTCGTCCAGGGGGAGCCCCGTCGACGCGACGACGTCCTCGTTCTCCGCCGGGAGCAGCGTGCAGGTGGAGTAGACGACGCGGCCGCCCGGGCGGACCAGGTCCACGGCCCGCGCCAGCAGCCCGCGCTGGAGCTCGACGAGCGGCGCGAGCGCCTCCGGCCGCCGCCGCCAGCGGGCGTCGGGGCGGGCGGACAGCACGCCCAGGCCGGTGCAGGGGGCGTCCACCAGCGCGGCGTCGAACCCGCCGGGCAGGTCGACGTCGCGGCCGTCCCCCACCACCACGGTGACCCGCGCGCCCATGCGCCGGGCGAGGGCCCGCAGCGCGTCGGCGCGCGCGGCGTGCCGCTCCACGCACACGATCTCGGCGCCGTTGCGGCTGAGCGCGGCGAGGTGGGTCGCCTTCGCCCCCGGCGCGGCGCACAGGTCGAGCACCCGCTCCCGCGGCCGCGGATCGAGCGCACGGGCGGGCAGCATGGAGGCGCGGGCCTGGGCCATCACCCGGCCGGCGACCCAGAGCGGGGAGTCCTCCAGCGCGAACGGCCCGGGCAGCACGATCGCCTCGGGGAACCGCGGGTCGGGCGGGCCGGTGACCCCGAGCGCCCGCTCCACCGTCGCGCGGGGCCCGCGCAGCGGATTCCAGCGCAGGGCCGACTCCGCCGGGAGGTTGGCGGCGCGCAGCACGCCCTCGGCGTCCTCCGTGCCGAGGCCGGCGACCAGGGCGTCGGCGATCCAGTCCGGCACCGAGTGCCGCAGCCCCGGCGGCACCGACGGGTCCTCCAGGGCCGCCAGCCGCTGCCGGCCGCCCTCGGCGACCCGCCGGAGCACGGCGTTGACCAACCCGGCGCGCGCGGAGGCGCGGCCGCGGGCGGCGGGCAGCGCGCGCGCCAGCCGCACCGCCTGGTCGACGGCCGCGGACGCCGGGACGCGCTCGGACCACAGGAGCTCGTAGGCGCCCAGGCGCAGCACGTCGCGCACCGGGGCCTCCAGCGCCTCGGGGCGGTCGAGCAGGCCGTCCAGCACGTGGTCGAGCGTGCGGCGCCGCTGCACGGCGCCGAACGCCACGCGGGTGGCGAAGCCGCGGGCGCGGGGATCGAGTCCGGCGCGGCGCGCCTCGGCGTCCAGCGCGCGGTCGGCGTACGCCCCGCCCTCCACCCGCTGCAGCACGCGCAGCGCGACGACCCGCTCCGGCGACGCCGGGAGCCCGTCGCGGGCCGGGTCGTGGCGTCGCGCGGGGACCGGCCCGCGGCCGCGCCGGCGCCCCGGGGAGGATCCCCCGGAGCGCGGGGCACCGCGGGTGCTCATCCGCCCAGCTCCAGCGGCCCGCGCCAGCCCCGCAGGAAGTCGCCGGCCGTCATGCGCCCGCGTCCGGGCGGCTGCAGCTCGCGGATCTCGAGCGTCCCCTCCCCCGTCGCGGCGAGCAGGCGCCCGTCGCGGGCCTCCAGGCCGTGGGGCGCCTCGTCGGCCACCGGCCGCGCGGACCACACCTTGAACGGCTCGCCGTCGATGACGCAGCGGGCGCCGATGTGCGGCGACAGCGCGCGGATGCGGTCGGCCAGGGCCCGCGCCGGCAGGCCGAAGTCGAGCACGCGGTCCTCGTCGGTGATCTTCGCCGCGATCGAGACGCCCTCCTCGGGCTGCGGGCGCGGGGCGAACGTGCCCGCCGCGATCTCGTCGAGCGTCGCCGCCAGCAGCGGCGGTGCGAGCGCGCACAGCCCCGCCATCACGCGTCCGGCGTCGTCGTCGGGCCCCACGGGCAGGCGCCCGACGGCGGCGACGGGCCCGGTGTCGAGGCCCGGGTCCATCTGCATGATCGTGACCCCGGTCTCGGTGACCCCGTCCATGAGGGCCCGCTCCACCGGCGCGGCGCCGCGGTAGGCGGGCAGCAGCGAGAAGTGCACGTTGATGCAGGGCCAGCCGTCGAGCAGCGGGGCGCGCAGGATCTGCCCGAAGGCGACCACGCACAGGGCTCCCACGTCCTCGGCGCGCAGCCGGTCGAGCACGTCGTCCGCGTTGATGGAGGCCGGCCGCAGCACGGGGACGCCGAGATCCCCCGCGGCGGCCGCGACGGGGCTGGGCGTGGGCGTTCCGCGGCGCCCGCGCGGACGGTCCGGCTGCGTGACCACGACGGCGACGTCGTGGTGCGTGCCGGCGAGGGCCCGCAGGACGACGGCGGCGGGCTCGGGGGTTCCCGCGAAGGCGATCCTCACGACCCGGTCCCCGTGGCAGGGGGCCGGGGGGTCACCGCTCCCGCAGGGCCCGGAGGGCCTCCCGGCGCTGCTCCTTGGTGGTGCGGTCCAGGATGAGGATCCCGTCGAGGTGGTCCATCTCGTGCTGGATCACGCGGGCCTCGAAGTCGCGAGCCTCCACCGTCACAGGCGCGCCCGTGACGTCCTGCGCCTCCACCCTGATCCGCTCGTGCCGCGGCACCTCCACCAGCACCTCGCCGATGGACAGGCAGCCCTCGGTGTCGACCTCGGTCTCCTCGGAGGCCCAGGCGATGCGGGGGTTGACCAGGGCGCGGGCGGGCTCGTCGTCGCCGAGGCGGTAGACGAGGACGCGGCGCAGCGCGCCCACCTGGGGCGCGGCGAGGCCGGCGCCGCGGGCATCGACCATGATCGCCTCCATGCGGCGCACCTCGTCCAGGAGGTGCTCGTCGAAGCGGGTGACCTCGGCGGCCGGCGTGCGCAGGACCGGGTCCCCGAGCTGGCGCACCAGGCCCAGGGCCGCGAGGCGCCGTTGCTCGAGCTGCTCGTCGGCGAAGGCGCGGGAGGACATGCGCGCGATGGTAGCACCGGCCCCGGCCGCCCCCGTGGCCCCGCGGCGGGCCGGCGGGGCGGCGCGGCGGGCGGCCTCAGCGGCGGGGCGGCAGGGCGGCGCGCGCCGCGGCCTGCACCCGCGAGCGGCCGTCGCGGTAGTCCTCGGGCGACGTGAGCGTCAGCGCGGTCTCGCCGGCGATGCGCAGCACGGGGTCCCCTCCGCCCACGCCGAGCTCCACGAGCGGGTCGCCCGTGCGGGGCGACGTGATGGTGGCCCGGTCGCCGCCCTGGTTGAGGATGGTCGGCTGGGGGGCGAGGTCCTGGAGGTCGAAGAAGAGCCCGGCGAAGGCCGCGCGCAGCTCCGGCCGCACCAGGGGGGCCAGGCCCTCCAGGCGGTAGAGCTCCGCCACGCGCGGGGTGAGGAAGTACTCGGCCTCGCGGAGCAGGACGGCGTCGACCCCCTGCGCGTTGCCGCGCTCGGGGCGCTCCTGCACCCAGTCGCGCACGCGCAGCCACGACCGGTGGCGGACGTCGCGGCCCTCGCCGGCGGCGCGGACGTCGTCCGGCGGGCGGCGGTCGGGGGTGACGGCCACGGTGACCGCGCGTCCCACCGTGCCCGCGAGGGCGTCGTGCACCGCGCCGAGCGTGGCCGACCGGTCGGTGCCGAAGCCGAGGTCGCAGACGAGCGCGACGCCCCAGTCCGCGCCGGAGCGGACCACCACGTCGGCCACCACCGGGGGGGTGCCGGGGAAGGGCCGCCGCTCCGCCACCTGCGCCCGGTCCGCGCCGTCGACGGGCTCGCCGACGATCTCGGCCAGGAGGGCCGCGCGGGTCTCCGGGCCGGTGAGCGCGAGCAGGCTGGCGACCACGTGCGCCCACTGCTCGCGGACGTCGACGGCGGCCTCGAACAGGCGGGGTACGGGCATTCCGCGGGTGCTCCTTGTGCGTCGGGGACGGTCCGGGGGCGGACCCTACCCTCTGGCGCCCGCATCCCGTGCGGGTCACGGCGCCCCGGCCCCCGGGCCGCGACGCCCCCTGCGGCGGCGCCCGGACCTAGAGCGACTGCGGGTCCACGTCCACCACCACGCGCACGCCGTCGGCGTCGCCGCGCGCCACCGCCCACCGCACCGCGTCCCGGGCGTCGGCGGCGCGGTCGGCGCGGACGAGCACGGAGCGCCGCCACCGCCCCCGCAGGCGGTGCATGGGGGCGGGCCCCAGCACGGTGACCTCCTCCCGCTGGGCGTCGGCGGCGAGCCGCCGGGCGCGCGCGAGCACGGTGCCCCGGTCGTCCCCCTCGACCACCACCCGCACGAGGTGGCCGAACGGGGGCATGCCGTGCGCGCGCCGGCGCACGAGCTCGCCCTCGAGAAACCCCGCCACGTCCAGCGCCGTCGCCTGCACGATGACCCGCGCCCCCGGTTCCCAGGCCTGCACGATCACCCGCGCGCGCTCGCCCCGCCGCCCCGCGCGCCCGGCCGCCTGCACGATCAGGGCGAGCGTCCGCTCCTCCGCGCGGAAGTCCGCCTGCCGCAACCCGGCGTCCGCGTCGAGGACCGCCGCGACGGTGACGTCCGGCAGGTCGTGCCCCTTGGCCACCATCTGGGTGCCGAGCAGCACCGCGGGCCCGGGCCGGGCGAAGTCGGCGAGCAGTCCCGCGACCGCCCCCCGCCGGGCCGTCGTGGACGCGTCCAGGCGTACGAGCCGCGCCCGGGGCACGATGCGCCCGAGCGCCGCCTCGAGCCCCTGCGTGCCGACGCCCCCGCGCATGACCTGGGCGGCCCCGCACCGCGCGCACACGGTGGGCACGGGCTCCTCGTGCCCGCAGTGGTGGCAGGCGAGCCGCCGGGGCTCCTCGTGCTGCACCAGCGCCACGTCGCAGCGGGGGCACGACGCGGTGTGCCCGCACGCCCCGCACAGCGCGCGCAGCGCGAAGCCCCGCCGGTTGAGCAGCAGCACGGCCTTGCCCCCGGCGTCCAGGGCGTCGCGCAGCGCGCGGGCGAGGGGCCGTGAGACCGGCCCGGGAGGCTGCGTGCGCATGTCGACCACCTCGACGCGCGGGGGCGGGGAGCCGTCGGCGCGCGCGGGCAGCTCCACCCGCGGCAGGGCGTGCCACGTCTCCGGGCGCGGCGTCGCCGAGCCGTACACGGCGACCGCCCCCTCCGCGCGGGCGCGCCGGTAGGCGAGCTGGCGCGCGTCGTAGTGCGGGGTGGCGTCCTGCTTGTACGACCCGTCGTGCTCCTCGTCGACGATGACCAGCCCCAGGTCGGGCACCGGCGCGAACACGGCCGAGCGGGCGCCGACCACGACGTCCGCGCGCCCCTCGCGCACCCGCGCGTACGACTCCGCCCGCTCCCCGGCGCTCATCCCGCTGTGCCACAGGGCGACGCCGGGGCCGAGGCGTGCGCGCAGGCGGGCCAGCAGCTGGGGCGTCAGGCTGATCTCGGGCGCGAGGACGATGGTCCCCCGGCCGCGGGCCCGCGCGTGGGCGATGGCGCGCAGGTAGACCTCGGTCTTGCCCGAGCCGGTTACCCCGAACAGCAGCAGGGCCTCGCCGGGACCGGCCGCCGCGATGCGCTCCACCGCCGCCGCCTGCGCCGGGGTGGGCGGCGGCGGTACCGCCGGCGCCACGGCGGCGGGGAGCGCGTGTGCGCCGTCGTCGCCGGGGGCCACCTCCGCGATGCGCACCAGCCCCGCGTCCGCGAGGCGGCGGACCGTGGCGGAGGTCGTGCCCGCCGCCCGCACGAGGTCGGCGAGCGGCAGCGCGCCGCCCGCGCGCGCCAGGTGCCCGAGCACCTCGGCACGGCGGCCGGACGCGGGCCCGGCGCCGGGGACCAGCTCGGCCACCAGGCGCCTCGCCCGTCCGGTCGGCGGCGTCGCCAGGCGCCACGACCCGTCGGCCGACCTCCGCAACGCCCCCTCCGCCCCCGGGGGCGCCACCAGTCGCAGGCAGGCCGCCGCGGGGGCGGCGTGCCGGCGCGCGATCCACAGCGCCAGGTCGACCAGCGCCGGCGGGATCGGCGGGACGTCGACCACCCCCGCCAGGGGCACGACGCGGCCGTCGTGGGTGGCGGGCGCGACGCCGACCACCACCCCCACCACCCGGCGCGGCCCGAGCGGGCATGCCACCACCGCGCCGGGCACCACCCGCCCGGCCAGCGCCGCCGGCACGGCGTAGTCGAGCGGCCGGTCGAGCGCCCGCGTGTCCACCAGCAGGTGGACCTGGCAGGCGCAGGGCTCGGTCCCGGCCGCCGGCGGGGGGTCCGGCGCCCCTCCCGCGGCGCGCGGCGGGGCGGGCACGGGGAGGCCGGGCCGCACGGACCCGGCGGTGCCCCTAGCGGGCCTCGACGCCGATCTGGGTGCCCTCCCACGTGAACTCCGGGAGCTCACGCCCGAAGTGCCCGTAGGCGGCGGTGCGGCGGTAGATCGGCCGGCGCAGGTCGAGCTGCTCCAGGATCGCGGCGGGGCGCAGGTCGAACGTCTCGCCCACCCAGCGCTCGATCTCCTCGACCGGCCGGGTCTCGGTGCCGAAGGTCTCGACCATCACCGACACGGGGCGGCTCACGCCGATCGCGTACGCCACCTGCACCTCGCAGCGGCGGGCGAAGCCGGCCGCCACCACGTTCTTGGCGACCCAGCGCGCGGCGTACGCCGCCGAGCGGTCGACCTTGCTCGGGTCCTTGCCCGAGAAGGCGCCCCCGCCGTGGCGTGCCATCCCGCCGTACGTGTCGACGATGATCTTGCGGCCCGTGAGGCCGCAGTCCCCCATCGGCCCGCCGATCACGAAGATCCCGGTGGGGTTGATGTACCGCCGGATGCCCTCGTCCCACATCTCGTACCGCTCCAGGACGGGCCGGATCACCAGTGCGGTGATGGCCTCCTGCAGGTCCTCGTGCGCGATGTCGGGGGCGTGCTGGGTGGAGACCACGACCGCGTCGACGGCGACGGGCCGGCCGTCCTCGTAGCGCACGGTGACCTGGGTCTTGCCGTCGGCCCGCAGGAACGGCAGCTCGTTGTGGTGCCGCACGTGCGCGAGGCGCTCGGAGATGCGGTGGGCCAGGGTGATCGGCAGCGGCATGAGCTGCGCGGTCTCGTCCGTGGCGTAGCCGAACATCAGGCCCTGGTCGCCCGCGCCCTGCAGGTCGTACGGGTCGGCGGCCTCGCCCGAGCGCTGCTCGTAGGCGGCGTCGACGCCTGCCGCGATGTCGGGGCTCTGGCGGTCGAGCGCCACCGAGACGCCGCAGGTGTCGCAGTCGAAGCCCATCTCGCTGGCGGTGTAGCCGATGCCCCGGATCGTGTCGCGCACGATCTGCGGGATGTCGACGCGCGCGGTGGTGGAGATCTCCCCGGCCACCATGACCTGACCGGTGGTGATCAGGGTCTCGCACGCGACCCGGGCCGGCGGATCCTCCGTGAGGATCGCATCGAGGATGGCGTCCGAGATCTGGTCGGCCATCTTGTCCGGGTGCCCCTCGGTGACGGATTCCGAGGTGAAGAGGTGCTCTGCCATAACCCCTGACCGGTGCGCGCGGACCCGGACGGCGGACGCCGTCCCGGGGACCCGAGTGACGGGAACGCGGGCGAGCATAGCGACCCCGGCCGGGCGTCCGTCGCGCCCGGGGGGCGCCGCGACCGGGCCCCGGAGACGACAGGGGGCGCCCCGTGGGGCGCCCCCTGGACGTGCGTGCCGGCGGGGCCGGCGACTACTCGGCGATGCGGACGAACACCTCGAACGTCTGCTCCTCGCCGCCGGTCGTCCAGCCGCTGATGCTGGTGACCTTGCGCAGGTTGGCGAGGGCCTCCGGGTTGTCGCGGAAGGCGCCGAGGCCGTCCGCCAGGCGGATCACCTCGCCCACGTTGACCCAGGTCACCGAGGTCACCTGGTCGGGCATGCCCGCCGTGGCCTCCGTGAAGGCCGGGGTCTGCGCGAGCGGCTGCACCGGCCGCTGGACGGCGCGCACCGCCTGCGGGTTGGTGCCCACGATGGCGAGGTTGCCGTCGACGCCGTAGGTGACGCCGCCCGTGGTGCCGAGGGGCAGGTCCCACCCGCGGACGCCGCCCTCCAGGTCGACCTGGCGCCACGCCGGCAGCTCCGCGCCGGGGCGGAACTGGGCCACCAGGCCCGGGCTGCGCTCGCGGAGCGTGTCGAGGGTGCGGCCGGCGCGGGCGCCGTCCTCCACCTCGAGCGCCAGCGCGGCGCCGGGCACCGGGGTGCCCTGGGTGACCACGACCGCGTGCTCGCGCGCGGTGAGCGCGCGCAGGTCGTCGAGCGTGACGCCGAGCAGCTGGGGCAGCTGGCCGGTGAGGGGCTGCACCTGCTGCAGCAGCTCCTGGCCGCCCGACTGCGCGAACTGCTGGACGCCGTGCGCGACGTGGCCCTGCAGGTTGCGGAAGCCGAAGTACGCGATGGCGTCGCCCGGCACGTTCTTCGTGAGCCCCGGGGTGAAGCTGGTGTCGGGGGCGTCCTCGGGGCCGCCCACGACGACGCCCTTGACCCGGATGCCGCCCGGTTCGGCCGCGGCCGCGGCGGCGAGGCGGGTGTCCTTGACCATCTCGAGGCTCTGGGCCTGCGACTGCAGCTGCGGGTTGGCCGCCAGCTGCTGCTGCACGAGGCCGCCGACGTCGACGTACGAGGAGGCGAAGGTCTGCTCGGGCAGCTCGCCGATCGTGTCCGTGTACCGGTCGGAGCCGGCGAGCGTGCGGTCGCCGCCGGCGGCGTGCGCGTCGACGGCCGCCTTGATGTCGGCCGCGTCGTTCGCGCCGATGATCGCGCCCGGCACCACCGCCACGACGCTGTCGTCGTCGCTGTAGACCTTGACGCCGTCCACGGTGGTGGGCGGGCCGTCCGCCTCACGGGCGATGAGCGCCTCGGCGTCGCCCTCCTTGCCCTCGGCCAGCTCGACCACGACGACGTAGTCGCCCCGCTGCGCCGCGTCGCGCACCGCGCCGAGGTCCGGGGTGGTGGTGGAGGGGTCGACGGCGACGTTCGCGCCGCCGGTGGAGATCACCGCGAAGGCGGCGCGGTCGCCGAGGAGCGGCTTGACCTGGGTGTTGAAGTCGACGTCACCCTCCATGAGGGCGGCGTCGAGCTGGCGGCGGGCCTCGGGGTAGGCCGGGAACCGCTTGGCGAGGGTGTCGATCTGCGTCCACTGCGGCCCGTCGAAGTCGGTGGAGACCTCGACGTAGACGGGGGCGGAGGCCGGGACGTAGGTGGCGGCCTGCGCGGCGGAGGCGCCGGCCGGGTCGCTCGACGCCTCATCGCCGCCGCATCCGGCCGCCACGAGGGAGAGGGCCGCGGCGGCGGCGGCGAACGGCACGAGCGCGCGGGCGCGACGGCTCTTCACGGCGGGAAGCATGTGTCCGGGGACCTCCGGAAGTGTCTCGTTGTCGGGGGGTCTGCCGACGGTAGCAACGGCCCCCTCACCGCCCGGCGACGGGCGGTAAAGGATCGGTTCAGCCTCCGCGCGACGCCCGTCGGCGCGGTGCGCACGGGGGACCGCGCAGGCGGCCCCGGCCCCCATCGGCACCGCGGCGGCCGCCTTGAGCGCCGGGGGGGCGGCCGGGCCGGACGCCGGGCCCGCTACTCCTCCGCGGCGGGGGCCCGCCCCATGAGGTCGCCCATGCAGCGGTGGACGGGCTTGCCGTCGATCGCGGCGGCGACCTCGGCGCAGATCGGCAGCTCCACGCCCACCCGCGCGGCGCGGTCCAGGAGGCGCGGCACCGTCCACAGTCCCTCCGCGACCTGGCCGAGCCGGGCCTCGACCTCCGCGGGCGGCGCCCCGGTGGCGATCATCTCCCCCGCCCGCCGGTTGCGGCTGTGCGGGCTGGTGCAGGTGGCGACCAGGTCGCCCATCCCGGCGAGGCCCCGGAAGGTGGCGGCGCGCGCGCCCGCCGCCCGGCCGAGGCGCGTCATCTCGGCGAGGCCCCGGGTGATGAGGCTGGCCTTGGCGTTGTCGCCGTAGCCCAGGCCGTCGGACATGCCGGCGGCGACGGCGACCACGTTCTTGGCGGCCGCGCACAGCTCCACGCCCAGCAGGTCGGGATTGGTGTAGACGCGGAAGGACTCGCCGGTGAGCAGGGTCTGCACGCGCGCCGCCAGGTCGGCGTCCCCCGCCACGACCGCCGCCGTGGGCTGGCCCTGGGCGACCTCCTCGGCGTGGTTCGGCCCGCTCAGCATGCAGAAGCCGCCGGCGTGCCCGCGGGCGCCGGCCCACACCTCGGAGAGCAGGCGCCCGTCGGCCGGGTCGAGGCCCTTGGTGAGCGACAGCAGGCCGGCGCCGGGCGCGGCGTCCGCCACCCGGCGGGCCACCCCGGCGACGGTCCGGCTCGGGACCGCCGCCACCACCAGGTCGGCGTCCGCCAGGCCGCGGCCGTCGTCGAGGGACGCGACGCGGACCTCGTCGGGGATGGCGAGGTCGGGCAGGTACCGCGCGTTGCGGCGCGTGCGGGCGACGACGTCCGCCTGGGCGGCGGTGCGGCACAGGAGCGTGACGGCCGCGCCGCGGCGGGCGGCCAGGCACGCGACGACCGTGCCCCAGGACCCGCCCCCCACGACCGCGACCCGCGGGGCGGCGGCGCTCACGAACCCCGGTCGCGCACCTGCAGCACGAGGGGCACGCCGTCGAGATCGAACCGCTGGCGCAGGCGGTTCTCCAGCCAGAAGCCGTAGTCGCGGGTCATCAGCGTGCGGTCGTTCACGTCGAGCCGCAGCACCGGCGGGGCCTCGGAGATCTGCACCAGGTACCGCAGCGACAGCCGCGTCCGGCCCCGGCGGGGGCCGGGCCGCTCCGCGGCGAGCTCGCGGATCGCCTCGTTGAGCTCGCCGGTCGGCAGCCGCCGCGCGTACTTGGCGTGCAGCCGCAGGGCCGCCGGCAGGAGCCGGTGCAGCCCCTCGCCCGTGTGGGCGGAGCAGACCTCGATGCCCGGCCGCTGCCGGCTCTTGGCGCGCAGCAGCCCGCGCAGGTGGTCGAGGTCGGGCTGTGCCACGTCCCACTTGTTCATCACCAGCAGCGTCGCGCAGTGCGCGCGGGCGGCCTCGTCGAGCGCCTTGAGGTCGGCGTCGGTGACGCCCTCGGTCGCGTCGGCCACCACCAGGGCGACGTCGCTGCGCTGCGCCGCCTCCAGGGCCCGCAGCTGCGCGTAGTGCTCGACGTCCTCGCGCATCCGGCCGCGCTTGCGCAGGCCCGCGGTGTCGGTGAGCACCACCTGCCGGCCGTCCACCTCGACCAGGGTGTCGATGGGGTCGCGGGTGGTGCCGGGCCGGTCGTGCACGATGACGCGCTCCTCCCCGAGGAGCGCGTTCAGGATCGAGCTCTTGCCCACGTTGGCGCGGCCCATGATGCAGATCGCCGGGACGCCCTCGGGTCGCTCGGGCGCCTCCTCCTCCTCGGGCGGCAGCAGCGCCACGAGGGCGTCCAGCAGGTCGCCCGTCCCGAGGCCGTGCTGGGCGGACACCGCGTGGACGTCGCCCAGGCCCAGCGACCAGAGGTTCTGGGCGAGCAGCTCGGTCTCGGGCCGCTCCACCTTGTTGGCCACCACGATGACGGGCGTGCCGCCGGCGCGGAGCCGGTCGGCCACCTCCAGGTCGCCGGCGGTCGGCGCGACCGTCGCGTCCACGACGAACAGCACCAGGTCGGCCTCCTCGAGCGCCCGGACGGCCTGCGACGTGACCTGGCGCGCCATCGGGGCCGGGTCGGCCTCGTCGATGCCGCCCGTGTCGATCACCTGGAAGAGCCGCCCGCCCCACTCCGCCCCCGCCTGGCGGCGGTCGCGGGTGACGCCGGGCACGGGGTCGACCACCGCGTCGCGGCGGCCGGTGAGCCGGTTGAACAGGGTCGACTTGCCGACGTTGGGGTAGCCCACGATCACCACGACGGGCTGGCCCTCGGCGACGGTGACCGGGGTGGGCCCGCGGCGCCGGCGCGGCGGGCGACGGGCGCCGGGACGGCGCCCGGGCTCCTCCGTCGTCATGCCGGCCCCCGCGCGTCCGCGGGACCGCCCGCGGCCGGCAGCAGCCGCGCGATCTCGTCCATGATCCGCTCGGCCGCCGCCTGGGCCCGCGCGCCCCGCGACCGGCCGGGGACGCTGCTCAGGTCCATCGGGGGGCCGACGGCGACCCGCACGGGGCCGAACCGGCGCTGCGAGCCCCAGATGGCCATGGGGACGACCTGCACCCCGGGCTCCAGCGCCAGGGAGCCGGCGCCCGGCCAGGGCGCGCCCAGCCGCCCGTCGGTGCTGCGGGTGCCCTCGGGGAACATCAGCAGCGCCTCGCCCTCCGCGAGGATCTCGCGGGCCGTGCGGATGGCGTCGCGGTCCGCGGCCCCGCGGTTGACCGGGAAGGCCCCGAGGGAGCGGATGATCCAGGCGCCGACGGGGTTGGCGAACAGCTCCCGTTTGGCCATGAAGTGCATCCGCCGGGGCAGGGCGGCGGCCGCCAGCAGCGGCGGGTCGGCGTACGAGACGTGGTTGCTGACGAACAGCACCGGTCCCGCCGTCGGGATCGTGCGGAAGCCGGTCCGGCGCATCCGCCACACCAGGGAGAACACGGCCGGCGCCAGCACGCGGGCCGCCAGCCAGACCGGCGTGCGGATCCTGCTCACGCCCCGCCCCCGCGCCGCAGCGGCCGGCGCGCCAGGGTCGCCACCATCTCCACCACCTCGTCCACGCTGAGCCGCGACGAGTCGATCTCGACGGCGTCGTCGGCGCGTCGCAGCGGGCTCTCGGCGCGGGTGGTGTCCAGGTGGTCGCGACGGCGGATGTCGGCGAGCACCTCGTCGAGGTCGCGGCCGACGCCGCGGGCGGCCAGCTCCTCCCGCCGCCGCCGGGCGCGCTCCTCGGCGGCCGCCGTCAGGAACACCTTCACCTCGGCCGCGGGCCACACCACCGTGCCGACATCGCGCCCGTCGGACACCCAGCCCCCCTCGGCCAGCATCGCCCGCTGGGCGGCGGTGACCGCGGCGCGGACGCCCGCGTGGGCCGAGACCTGGGAGACGGCGTCGGTGACGGCGGGGTCGCGGATCTCCTCGGTGACGTCGCGCCCGTCCACGGCCACCCGCAGCACGTCCTCGGACGGCGTCAGCACGACCGGGTGGGTGCGGGCCAGCTCCGCGAGCGCCTCGCCGTCGGCCGGGTCGACGCCGCGTGCGAGCGCGAGCCAGGTGACGGCCCGGTACATCGCGCCCGTGTCGAGGTAGCCCACGCCGAGGCGGCGCGCGAGCGTGCGCGCCACCGTGCTCTTGCCCGCGCCCGCGGGGCCGTCGATCGCGATGATCACGCCGCCCCCAGGCGCCGCAGGTCGGCGGCGAACCCGGGGTAGGAGACCGCGCAGGCGTCGAAGTTGCCCACCGCCACGCCGTCGGCGCTCGCCAGGCCCGCCACGGCGCCGAGCATGGCCAGGCGGTGGTCGCCCACGGCCTCCATCGCGCCGCCCGGGAGCCGGCCGGCGCCCATCACCGAGAAGCCGTCCTCGCGCTCCTCCGCGCGCACGCCCATCGCGCGCAGGGCGGCCACGACCGAGGCGACGCGGTCGCTCTCCTTGACGCGCAGCTCCGCGGCACCCCGGACGGTGGTGACGCCGCGGGCGAACGCGGCCAGCAGCCCCACCAGCGGCAGCTCGTCGATCATCGCGGGCACCTCGCCGGGCTCCACGTCGGTGCCGCGCAGCTCCCCGGCCCGGCGCACCACCAGGGCGCCGCAGGGCTCGCCCGCGACCGGGGCGCCCTCCTCGACGACGACGTCGGCGCCCATGCGCCGCATCACCTCCAGCAGGCCCGTGCGGCGCGGGTTGAGGTTGACGCCCTCCAGCCGCACCTCCGGGTCGCCCAGCAGCGCCCCGGCCACCAGGTGGAAGGCCGCCGACGAGAAGTCCCCGGGCACCTCGACGTCCGGCAGCCGCAGCGCCCCGACCGGGCCCCGGACGCCCACCGCGTCCCCGTCGCGCAGCAGCGGCACCCCCCCGGCCTCCAGCATGCGCTCGGTGTGGTCGCGCGAGGGGGCGGGCTCCGAGACCCAGGTCTCGCCGTCGGCGAACAGGCCGGCCAGCAGCACCGCGCTCTTGACCTGGGCGCTCGCCACCTCGAGGTCGTGCCGCATCGCGCGCAGGGGCTGCCCGCCGGAGACCACCACCGGGGGCGTGCCGCCCGGCGCCGTGAACACCGCCGCCCCCATGCGGCGCAGGGGGCGCGCCACCCGTGCCATGGGCCGCCCCCGCAGGGAGTCGTCCCCGTCGAGGATGACGTGCTCGCAGCGCTGGCCGACCAGCACGCCCGTCAGCAGGCGCATGAGCGTGCCGGCGTTGGCGCAGTCGATGGCGGGGCTCGGCCGCAGGCCGCGCACGCCCCGGCCCGTGATCACCAGGGCGTCCCCGAGGTGGCCCTCGACGGCGGCCCCGCACGCCTCCACGGCGTTGAGGGTGGCCGCCGTGTCCGCCGAGTCGAGCGGGCCCGTCACCCGCACCGGGGCGTCGGACAGCGCGCCCAGCAGCAGGGCCCGGTGGGTGATGGACTTGTCCGCCGGCACGCGCAGGGTGCCCGTGAGCGCCGGGACCGGGGAGACCTGGAGGACGACCATCCCGGGGAGACTACCCCCCGGCCTGCGGAGCCGATCCCGGGGGCGCGAGGGCCACGGCGCCCGGACCGTCCAGCAGCGCGGCCCCGTGCCGGCGCAGCCAGGCGCGCGGGACGTCCATGCCCGGCAGGTGGTCCCGCACCAGGGCCCAGAACTCCGGCCCGTGGTGCATGTGCACCAGGTGGGCCAGCTCGTGCACCACGACGTACTCGCCCACCTCGGGGGGCGCCATCACGAGGCGCCAGTTCAGGCTCACCTCGCCGCGCGACGAGGCGCTGCCCCACCGCCCGCGCTGCCCGCGCACCACCACGCGCCGCGGCGCGACGCCGAGCCGGGGGGCCCACAGCGCGACCAGCCCCACCAGGTGCGGGCGCGCGCGGGCGCGCAGCAGCCGCTCCGCCCCGAGGTCCGGGTCCTCCCCCGGGCGCAGGCCCGCGGCGGCGTCGAGCGTGAGCCAGCCGCCGAGCACGGGGACGCGCATGCCCGCGCGCAGCGGGGGCGGCGCCGGCGACCGCGCCAGGGCGTCCGCCAGCCAGTCGCGCCGGTCGTGCAGCAGGGCCTCGATGCGCCGCACGGGGGTGCGCGGCGGCGCCGAGACGGTGACCCTGCCGGAGGCGACCCGGATGCGCACGCCCCGGGCGCGGGCGCTGCGCACCAGGCGGTACGGGACGGGCGCCGCCGCCGTGCGCCGGGGCCTCACCGCACCGACCGCGCCACGCGGAGCGCCACGTCCACCGCGTCGGGGAGCCCGCGCACCTGCAGGCCGAACGCCCGGTCGTCGCGCTCCCACACCAGGGTCACCAGGCCCCGGCCGCGCAGCACGCCCGGGACGCCGGCGACGTCGACGGGTTGCGCCAGCCGCCCCCCGGGGTCGGGCGACGCGAGCGGCGCGGGTGCCTGGCGCAGCAGCACGCGCCCCCCCGACTCGGCGGCCCACACCAGGATCACGGCGGGCGGCGCCGCGGGGTAGGACAGCTCCGGCTCGACGCGCGGGCGCCCCAGCACCAGGCCGGGGGGCGTCCACCCCGGCAGGACGGGCGTGTAGCCCGCCTCGAACGCGGCCGCGGCGAGGTCGGCGGCCCAGTGCCCGTGACCGATCCCCGCGCCCATCCCGTGCCCCGCCCCGAGGTGGCCGCCCACGGTGACCCCGTCCGTGCGCAGGGTCGCGATGCCGGTGGAGGTGAGCCGGCCGACGGGCTCGCCGCGCGGGTCGAGGGCGTCCACGGCGTCCAGCGGGACATCGGGCGGCAGCCGCAGCAGCGCGAGCCCGCCGGAGCCGACCGGGACGGGGTCCTCGCCCCCCTCGCGCGCCAGCAGCGGCCGGACCGCCGCCACGCCGTCGGCCGCCCGCGCCACCAGCACCCGGTCGGGGGCCGCGTCGGGGACGTCCAGGAGGACCTCCGTGGCCACCACCGGCCGCCACCGGCTGACCACGCCGGGCGGGCAGGAGACGCGCGCGACCACCTCGCCGCGGGCCGGTACCACCCAGGCGAGCCGGGACTGCCGGCCGTCCGGCCCCAGGGAGGCGGCGGCCACGCGGCCGCCCGCGTCGGGCGGCAGCGCGACGGGCACGGGGTGCCCGAGGACGTCCTGCGGGGTCGGGTCCATGCCGGGATGATGGCCGAGCCACCGGCGGGCGCGCCGCGGCGCCCGCACGCGGCCGGTGACGTAGGGTCGCGACGTGCCCCCCGCGCCCCCCTCCCCCCTCGCCGTCGCGCGCGCCGGCGCCACCCTGGCGGGCGAGGTGGCCGGCGAGGGCGCGCCCGTGCTGCTGCTGCACGGCCTCACGGCGACGCGGCGGTACGTGGTGCACGGATCCCGTGCGCTGGAGCGTGGCGGCCGGCGCGTGCTCGCCTACGACAGCCGCGGGCACGGCGAGTCCGACCCCGCGCCGGACGGCGACTACGGCTACAGCCGCCTGGCGGAGGACGCCCTCGCCGTGCTGGACGCGGCCGGCCACGACCGCGCGGTGCTGGTGGGCCAGTCGATGGGCGCCGCCACCGCGGCGGCCGTCGCCCTCGGGGCGCCGGAGCGGGTCGCGGGCCTGGTGGCGATCACGCCCGCCCACCTGGGGCGGCCCAGCGCCGACCTGGCCCGCTGGGACCGCCTGTCGGAGGGCCTGCGCCGGGGCGGGGTCGAGGGCTTCATGGAGGCGTACGGCACGCCCCGGGTGCCGGAGCGCCAGGTCGCCGCCGTGACCACGGTGATCCGGCAGCGGCTGTCGCGCCACCGGCACCCCGCGGCCGTGGCCGACGCGCTGCGCGCGACGCCGCGGTCGGCGGCGTTCGACGGCGTCGGCGCGCTCGCGGGCATCGCCGTCCCCACGCTGGTGGTGGCGAGCCGGGACGAGATGGACCCGGAGCACCCGTACGCGGTCGCCGAGACGTGGGCGGGCACCGTCCCCGGCGCCGAGATGGTCGTGGAGGACCCGGGCGAGAGCCCCCTCGCCTGGCGCGGGGGCAGCCTCTCGCAGGCCGTGCTCGACTTCCTGGCGCGCCGGGGCCTCTAGGCCCCCCGCGCCCCGGCGTCAGACCGGCGCCGAGCGCGCCCGGTAGCCGCGCCGGGCGACCAGGCGGGCCGCGGCGGCCGCGGTCTCGCGTCCGTCGACGGTGATCACCAGCTCGCCCACGCCGTCCGGCGGGCCCGGCATCAGCGACAGGTCCTCGATGTTGATGTGGGCGTGCCCGAGCGCGGTGGCGATCTCCGAGATCACCCCCGGCCGGTTCGGGATGCCGACGGCGATCGTCCACCTGCGCCCCGGGGCGACCAGCCCGGGCTCGGCCCGCAGGCGCTCGCGCCCCCGCGCGGCGCCCGCGACGTAGTCGACCAGCCACTCGCGGTCGCCCGCCGCGATGGCCTCCTCCACCCGCGCGAGGCGGTCGCGGTGGTCGCGCATGGCGTCCAGCACCGCGGCGCGGTTCGCGATGAGGATGTCGGCCCACAGCGGCGGGTTGGCGCCGGCGACGCGGGTGAGGTCGTGGAAGGACGGCCCCGCCGAGCGGAGCGCCTCGCGACCGCCGGGGGTGGTGGCCGCGGCCTGGTGGATGAGGGTGGCGGCCAGCACGTGCGGCAGATGGCTCACCAGCGCCATGAGGCGGTCGTGCACGTCGGCCTCGATCGCCACCGGCAGGGCGCCCAGCGCGGCGACCAGTCCGTGCAGGCGCTGGAACAGCGGCGCGCGGGCCTCGGCCGTCGGGGTGAGGAACCAGGTGGCCCCCCGGTAGAGGTCCTCCCGCGCCGCCGCGAGTCCGGCGCGCTCGCCCCCGCACACCGGGTGGCCGCCGATGAACCGCGTGCGCTCGGCCGGGCGGAGGGCGTCCACGATCGAGGCCTTGGCCGAGCCGAGGTCCGAGATGACGCAGTCCTCGGGCGCCGCGGCCAGGACCGTGCGCGCCGCCTCGGGGATGCGGGCGACGGGCGCGGCGACGAACACGGCGCGCGCGCCGGCGGCGGCCTCCTCCGGGCTCGCCGGCGCGTGCCCGACGACGCCCATCTCGACGGCCCGGGCCCGGGCGTCGTCGTCCGGGTCCCAGCCCCGCACCTCGACGCCCTCCAGGCGGCCGAGGGCGAGCCCCAGGGACCCGCCCATCAGCCCGAGCCCGATCACGGCGACCGGGCCCCGGACCTCCCGCTGCGCCTCGGCCGCTATCGGCGCAGGCCCCTCAGGCCCCGACCGGGACGGGCTCCCCGCCCGCCATGACCTTGCCCATCAGGTCCACGCAGCGCCGCACGTCCGACACCCACTCGGCGAAGGTGTCGGAGTGGAGGGCCTGCGGGCCGTCGCAGAGCGCGGTCTCCGGCGAGGGGTGCACCTCGACGATGAGCCCGTCCGCGCCGGCCACGACGGCGGCACGCGCCATCGGCAGGATCAGGTCGCGCTTTCCGGCCGCGTGCGACGGGTCGACGAGCACGGGCAGGCCGGAGAGCTGCTTGACGACCGGCACGGCCGAGATGTCGAGGGTGGAGCGGTACGCCGTCTCGAAGGTCCGGATGCCGCGCTCGCAGAGCATGATGCGGTCGTTGCCCTCACGGGCGATGTACTCCGCCGACAGCAGCCACTCCTCGATGGTCGCCGACAGGCCCCGCTTGAGCAGGACGGCGGTGCCCGTGCGGCCGATCTCCTTGAGGAGGTCGAAGTTCTGCATGTTGCGGGCGCCGACCTGGATGACGTCGGCCACCTCGACCACGTCGTCCAGCTGGCGGACGTCCATCACCTCGGTCACCACGGGCAGCCCGGTGCGCTCCCGCGCCTCGGCGAGGATCTCCAGCGCCGCCTTGCCCAGGCCCTGGAAGGTGTAGGGCGAGCTGCGGGGCTTGTACGCGCCGCCGCGCAGCATCGACACCCCGACGGCCCGCACGGTGTCGGCGGTGGACAGCGTCTGCTCGCGCGACTCCACCGTGCAGGGCCCGGCGATGAGGCAGAAGCTGTCGCCGCCCACGCGACGGCCGGCGATCTCGATGGCCGCGTCCGGGCCGCGGAAGTCGCGGGAGACGAGCTTGTAGGGCTTGAGGATCGGGACGACCCGCTCCACGCCGGGCTCGCCGTCGAGGTTGAGCGAGGCGATCAGCTCCCGGTCGTCGCCGATGGCGCCGATGACGGTGACGAACTCCCCGCGGCTCACGTGGGCGCGTCCGCCGGCACGGTCGACGCGCTCGACGACGTGGGCCACCTGCGCCTCGGTCGCGTCCTCCTTCATCACGATCATCATGGCCGGGTCCGCCCCTCCCTCTCGCCCGCATGCAGCGGGTGTGGTGTGTCGGTGGGTCCTGGTCGCCCGAGCGCGTCGGCGAGGGCGGCGAGGAACGCGTCGTTCTCGCTGGGGGTGCCGATGGAGACCCGCAGCGCCCCGGGGACGCCGAGCGCGCGTCCGTCGCGCACGATGACCCCGCGCCGCAGCAGCCGCTCGTGCAGGGGTCCCTCCCCGTGCCCGGGCTCCTCCGCCGGCCTCACGAGGATAAAGTTGGCCTGGCTGGGCGTAAAGGGAACGCCCCACATCCGCAGGGCGTCCTCCACGCGCGTCCGCTCGGCGACCAGGGACCGCACGCGCCGGTCGAGCTCCCCCAGCTGCCGAAGGCTCGCGCGGGCCGCGGCCTGCGCGAGCGCGTTGACGTTGAAGGGCTGGCGCACGCGGTCGAGGGCGCCGATCCAGTCCGGCGAGCCGACGCCGTAGCCCACCCGCAGGCCGCACAGCCCGAAGGCCTTGCTGAAGGTGCGCAGCACCAGCAGGTTGGGCCGGCGGCGGGCCATGGAGAGGGCGCGGCCGCGGTCGGCCGCCGTGACGAAGTCGTGGTAGGCCTCGTCCACGAGCACGGCGACGTCCGGCGGGACCGCGTCCAGGAAGCGCTCGAGGTCGTCCGCTCCCAGGTGGCCGCCCGTGGGGTTGTTGGGGGTGCACACGACCACCAGGCGGGTGGTCTCGTCCACCGCCGCGGCCATCGCGTCGAGGTCGTTGCGCCCCTCGGGGTCGAGCGGCACGGGCACCGCCCGCGCCCCCGTGGCCGCCGCCAGGTGCGGGTAGAGGGCGAACGACGGGTCCGGGTGGACCACGGTCGTACCGGGGTCCAGTAGTGCCTCGCCGGCGAGCAGGATGAGCTCGCACGACCCGTTGCCCAGCACGATCCCCTCGGGCGCGACGCCGTGCAGGTCGGCCAGGTCGGCGCGCAGCGCCCGCGCCGCGCCGTCGGGGTACCGGTTGAGGGTGGCGACGCCGTCGCGGACGACCTCCTCCACCCCCGGCAGGGGCGGGAAGGGGCTCTCGTTGGACGCCAGCTTGACGGCCGCGTCGAGCCCGTAGCGGGCGAGCACCTCGGCGGTCGTCAGCCCCGGCTCGTAGTGCGGGATCGCCGCGAGGCGGGTGGAGACGACCAGGGACACGACGCGCGAGTGTAGTCCGGCCGGCCGGGGGGCGCCCCCGGCCGGCCGGAGGCCCGTCAGCCGTTGAGCAGGATGATCCCGTCGCGGGCCGGGATGGTGACCGTGCCGCCCGCCGGCACCGCGGCGCCGCTGTTGACCTGGGGCTGCTGCGTGCCCGCCAGGCGGCGGTAGCCGTTGTCCAGCGTCACCGGCACCGCGGCCGTGGTGGGGTTGACGATGGCGACGCCGTTCTGGAAGTCGCGGCGGTACGCGCCGCCCGGGAGCATCCCCTGGCCGGTGTACGTCTTCGTGCCCATCGGGGTGTCCCGGGGCGTGCCGACGGGGGCGGCCACGTACGCCGCGCTCACCTCGGCCCAGGAGGGCGTCGGGTCCACCGGCTGGCCCAGGTAGCCGTTGCCCCGCCGCGCGCAGCCCGCGACCGGCGTCGCCGTGGCGCAGCCGCCGTCCATCTCGTCGAACCAGGGCAGGCCGCCGTACTCGAACGACGCCGGGCCCCAGTAGCCGTTGCCGAGCAGGGCGGCCGTGAGGTCGTGGCGGGCGCGGCGGTGGTCGGTCGCCGTGAGGCTGCCCGGGGCGGAGAACTTCTTGTCCACGGCGAGCTGGGTGACGGTGTACCGGGTCGTGCCCCGCAGCGACGACGTCGCGTAGCCCAGGGGGTTCGGACCGCTCGCGTCGACGTACGGGGGCACGTCCCACGTGAACTGGCGGCCGAGGTCGGGGTCGGCGAAGGCCTCCCACACGCGGCCGGAGAGCCCCGGCGCCGTGATGCGGCTCTGGGTGTTGTTGCCGACGAGGACGTCCGGGGGCGCCTGGTTGATGCCGTCGTTGCCCGTGGCGATGCCCCGCTGCCACAGGCCGTCCTCCTTGTAGATCTCGCTCGTGGCGAGGTCCTTGCCCGCCGGCCAGTGGGGGTCCCACGGGGAGGTGTTGCTCCAGATCCGGTCGCCCCACACGTCCAGGTAGACGGCGTCCCAGGTCCCGGCCCAACCGCCGGTCCAGCGCCGCTGCACCCACGTGCCGAAGTAGTGGGGGAAGTTCGCGTAGGAGCCGCTGGCCGTGCCCACGGGCATCGTCCCCGCCTGCGGGGCGTTCGTGAGGTTGGTCATCCGGGTGCCGGACCAGTTCTGGTAGTACTTGCCGCGCTTGGTGCGGGCGTACCAGTTGCCCGGGAACTGGCAGTCCCCGAAGCTCAGGGCGTTGGCGCAGCCCCACAGGTCGTAGCGGTAGGCGTAGTAGCCCTTGTCGCCCGACTGGATCGGGCGGTCCACCGGGTTCACGTACGGCACGATCTTCACCGGCCGCGTGCCGGCGTTCGCCCGGATGGACGCGAAGAGGTCGGCGGACCCGTCGCTTGGCGTGTAGCAGGCCCGGCGCTCCGGGTTCGACCACTCCATGTCGATCACGACCATGTCGTACCGGCCGAGGGTGGAGCCGTCGAAGGCCACGCCGCGGGTGCCCGTGGCGCAGCTCCCCGCGCCCCCGGGCAGGTTCTGCTGCACCAGGTACAGCCCCAGGGTCCGGGGGAAGGGCGTGGTGTCCTGCGCGGAGGCGGCCGCCGGGGCGGCCAGCAGGGCGGCGGCCGCGGCCGCGACGAGGCCGCGCCGGCGGCGCCGGACGGCGCGGGCGGATGGGGCGTGCATCGGTCTCCTGACGACGCCGGCCGGGGGCTCGGGGGGGTGGGCCCGCGTCGGGGCGACGATATGCACACCCGGGACGGCCTCCGAGGGGCGCGACCCGGTTCCCGCCTCGGGGGCGCCCCGGACGCTAGGGCGTGCCCTCGCCGCCCTCGTACTCCCGCAGGTAGCGCTCCAGCTCGGCCGCCAGGTCGTCGCCCGACGGCAGGGGGCCGGTGTCGCCCACCGGCTCCGTGTCGGCGGCGCGCTCCAGCTGCTCCACCAGGGCCTGCAGGCGCGCGTCCGACTCCACGGCGTGCGTCACCTGCTGCTCGTAGGCGAGTGCGGCGGCCTGCAGCGCGCCGGCCCCGAGCCCCATCCCCGTGACGGTCTCCAGCGCGCGGACCAGGGCCAGGCTGGCCTTGGCGTTGCTGAGGCCGGCCGCGTAGTGCGACGACGGCGCCCACAGCGACACCGACGCCATGCCCCGGTCGTTGGCCATGTGGTGCAGCACGCCGGTGATGCCCGTGGGACCGACGTACGACGGGGGACGGCTGCCCAGGCCGGCGATCAGCGACTCGTCGGAGCCGAAGCCCGTGAGGCGCACGGGGCGCGTGTGCGGCACGTCGGCGAGGAGCGACCCCAGCGTCACGACCAGGCCGATGCCGAGCGCGTCGGCGGCGTCCAGCAGCAGCGCCGAGAACGTGCGCCAGCGCATGGAGGGCTCCGGACCGCCCATCAGCACCAGGTCCCGCCCCCCGCCCTCGGGCCGGGCCACGGCGATCTCGATCTCCGGCCAGGTGAGGCTCGGGGCGGCCGCGTCGGAGAGGTCGATCATCGGGCGCGTGACCTGGAAGTCGAAGAAGTCCTCGGGGTCGAGGGAGCCCGCCCGCCGGGCCCGGTGGCGCTCCGCCAGGAACGTGACGGCGCCCGACGCGGCGGCCGCCGCGTCGTTCCAGCCCCGGAAGGCGGCGACCAGGACGGGGTCGCGCAGGTCCGAGGGGCGGTCTTCCCATGTGATCCGGCTCATCCACCCCATCCTGACAGGCCCCGCGGGCCCCGGGGACGCCGACTCGCCGCCGGACCCGGCCGGCCCCTACTCGGCGAGGTCGCTCCGCAGCCGCCGCGCGTCGCGCAGGTACACGTGGCGGGGGGCGCGGTCGCCGGGCATGTAGCAGTGCACCAGCACGCGGATGCAGCGGCCCATCGCGCCCGGCACGTCGATCTCGGTGGCGCACAGCAGCGGCACGTGGCTGAGGCCCATCTCGCGTGCGGCGACGGCGGGGAACTCCGCGCGCAGGTCCGGCGTGAGCGTGAACAGCATCGACACGAGCCCGTCGCCGGCCAGCCCGTTGCGCTCGAGGATCGTGGTGATCATCTCGGTGGTGGCGGCGCGGATCGCCTGGGCGTCGTCCACGTCGACCGTGATCGCCCCGCGCACGGCGCGGAGCACCGCCGGGGGCTGGCTCATCCCTCCACCGTACCGGCGGCGGCCCGCTGCAGGCGGCCGAGCTCGTCGTACGTCAGCACCCGCCACTGGCCCGATCGCAGCCCGCCCAGGCCGATGCCCGCGTAGCGCGAGCGGTGCAGGCGGCGCACCTCGTGGCCCACCGCCGCGCACATGCGCTTGACCTGCCGGTTGCGCCCCTCGGTGATCTCCACGAGCAGCCACGTGCCGCCCGGCTGCCGGCGGTCCATCACCTCGACCCGCGCCGGCAGGGTGGGCCCGTCCTCCAGGGTGACGCCGCGGCGCAGGCGGCGCACCGTCTCGGCCGACACCCGGCCCTCGACGAGCACCTCGTAGGTCTTGGGGACGTGGCCGCGCGGGTGCATCAGCCGGTTGGCGAGGTCCCCGTCGTTGGTGATCAGCAGGGCGCCCGTGGTGTCGAGGTCGAGCCGCCCGACGGGGTACAGCCGCACGTCCCGGGGCAGCCCGTCCAGCACGGTGGGGCGCCCCTCGGGGTCGCTGGCGGTGGACACGGTGCCCGCCGCCTTGTTCAGCAGCAGCACGCGCACGGGCTCCGGCGCGACGGGCACGCCGTCCACCCGGATCATGTCGCCGGGCGACAGCCGCTGGCCCACCGTCGCGGGGGCGCCGTTGACGGTGACCCGCCCCGCGGCCACCAGGTCCTCCGACGCCCGGCGGCTGGCCACGCCGGCCTGCGCGAGCGCCCGGTGGATGCGCATGCCGGGCGACGGCCACTCCGCCATCAGTCGCCCCCGGCGGGCAGGTGCCCGTCCTCGGCGAGCCGGCGCCGGATGGCCTCCGCCTCCTCGCCCGACAGCTCGAAGCGCTCCAGCGGCGGCAGGTCGCCCGGGCCGCGCAGCCCGAAGCGCTCCTGGAAGGCGCGGGTGGTGCGGTAGCGCATCGCCCCGCCGCCCTCGGGGCGCCCGGCCTCCTCCAGCAGCCCGCGCTCGGCGAGCAGGGCCACCGTGGCGTCCGCCGAGACGCCCCGCAGCCGCGAGATCTCGGGCCGGCCGACGGGCTCAAGGTAGGCGACCACGGCAAGCGTCTCCAGCGCCGCCGGCGAGAGCCGCTCCTCGGGCGGGCGGGCCCGGAGCCGGTCGGCCACGTCGCCCAGGTCCGCGCGCGTCCGCAGCCGCCATCCGCCGGCGACCTCGGCCACCTCCAGGCCCGTGCCCGCGTGGTGGCGCTCTTCCAGCTCACCCAGCGCCCCCTCCACGAAGCCGGGGGCGTCGCCCGTGAGCTCCGCCAGGCGGGCCACGGAGAGGGGCTCGGGCGACAGGAACAGCAGCGCCTCGACCCGGCGCGCGACCTCGTTCACCCCTCCGCCCCCGGTGCCGCCCCGCCCGGCCGGGCCCGGCGGATGCGGATGTCGCCGAAGGGGACGGGCTGTTCGAGCCGGGCCTCCCCCCGGTGCGCCAGCTCCAGGGCGGCCAGCAGCGTCGTGCCCTCGCGCAGCGGCCCGCCGCCCGCCACCTGCCCCTCGAAGCTCACGCTGCCGCTGGCCCGCAGGGCCGCGCGCAGCCGGTGGATGAGCTCGGTCACGTTGACGCGGCCGGTGTTGAGGTGCGCCAGCGAGGGGGCCGGCGGTGCCAGCAGCAGCCGCGACATCGCCGCCGCCAGGGCGGCGGGGTCGCCGGGCGCCGGCACCGACGGCGCCTCGCCGAGGGGCACCCGCCGGTACCGCACCGCCCCCGCCACGCCGTCGCGGGCGGCCAGCCAGGCCGCGGCGCGCTGGAAGGGCGCATAGGCGATCAGGCGCTGGGCGAGGCGCTCGCGCACCTCCTCGGCCTCGGCGTCGGGCTCCAGGTCGTCCTCGTCCTCGCCCACCAGGCGCCGCGACTTCAGATCGACCAACGCCGACAGCAGCACGATCAGCTCGCCGGCGGTGGGCGGGTCCCACGGCTCGTCCTCCCGGAGCGCCGCGTCCACCACGTCCGCGACGGCGAGCTCGGCGAGCGGCACCTCCTCGCGGAGCACGAGCGTGAGCAGCAGGTCGAGGGGGCCCTCGAAGAGGTCGAGCTCCAGCGGCAGGCGCAGCGGATCGGGCGGCGTCACCATGGGCGTCGGGACGGGCTCAGAGCCCCATGGCCTCCTTGGCCTCCGCCAGCACGGGGCGGGCGATCGCGCGGGCGCGCTCGGCCCCCTCGGCGAGGATCGCCTCGAGCCGGTCGGGGTCGGTGACGAGGCGCTCGCGGCGCTCGCGGACGGGGGCGATGACCTCCTTCACCTGCGCGGCCAGGCGGCGCTTGTCCTGCACGCACCCCAGCGTCGCGGTGGTGCAGCCGGTGTAGATCTCGTCGCGCTCCGCGGGCGGGGTGCCGAACAGCCGGTGGTAGGCCCACACGTTGCACACCTCGGGGCGGCCCGGGTCGCTGCGGCGCACGCGCTGGGGGTCGGTGATCATCGCGCCGACGAGCCGGTCGATCTCCTCGTCGGAGGCGCCGAGCGTGACGGCGTTGCCGTAGCTCTTGCTCATCTTGCGGTTGTCGGTGCCCAGGATGAGCGGCGCCTCGGCCAGCCGGGCCTGCGGCTCGGGGAACACCGGCGCGTAGAGGTGGTTGAAGCGGCGCACCACCTCGCGGGCGAGCTCGATGTGCGGCAGCTGGTCCTGCCCCACCGGGACCTGGGTCGCCTTGTAGAGGATGATGTCGGCGGTCTGGAGCAGGGGGTAGCCGAGGAACCCGATCGTGTTGAGGTGCTCGCCCAGCTCGTCGATCTGCCCCTTGAAGGTGGGCACCCGCTCCAGCCACGGCAGGGGCGTGATCATCCCCAGCAGCGTCGCCAGCTCGGCGTGCTCGGGCAGATCGGACTGGCGGAACACGACCGAGCGCTCGGGGTCGACGCCCACCGCGAGCCAGTCGGCCAGCATGAGCAGCCCGTTGCGGCGGATGCCGCGCACGTCCTCGTACCCGGTCGTGAGCGCGTGGAGGTCCACCACGCAGTAGACGCACTCGGCCTCCTCCTGGAGGCGGACCCAGTTGCCGAGGGCCCCGAAGAGGTGCCCGATGTGGAGCTCCCCCGTGGGGCGCATGCCCGAGAACACGCGCGGACGGGGCGGGGCGGCCGTGGTCACCGGGCGATGCTACCCCACGGCGCCGGGCCCCCCGGACCCCCGGTGGCGGGGCCGCGGGACGGAACGTCACCCGTCCGGGGGCCGGGGCGGGCGCCTATCATCGGAGCCCGATGGAGACGACGACCCTCCCCCTCGCGCCCGCCCCGTCGCCCGGGTTCTGGTGGCGGGTGCTGTCGCCGGTGGGCGCGGTGCTGCTGGCGTTCGTGCTCCTGATCGTCGCGTCGGTGGTGCTCTATTCGCTGGCGGGCGACGAGACCGCCGGCACCGTCGCGGTCACCCTCGGCGGGCTCGCGATCGTGCTGTTCGCCCTGCTGCTGCTGCAGCGGCTGCCCGCGCACGAACGGCGCCGGGCGCTGGCGGTGAAGCACTCGGTGCCCGGCACCGTGCTGATGGGGATCAACGTGGGCCTGGGCCTGGTGATCGCCTCGGGCGCGCTGATCTACCTGGGCACGCTGGTCGACTCCGGCCTGGCCGACCGGCTGGAGGAGGAGCCCGTCGACATCGGGCCCGGGCTCTGGGGCGCCGCCCTCACCGTGTTCTCGCTGGTGGTGCTGGCCCCCGTGGGCGAGGAGCTGATGTTCCGGGGGCTGCTGCTGCGGGGGCTCGTGCGGCGGCTGCGCTTCGGCTCGGCGGCCGTGGTGAGCTCCGTGATCTTCGCCTGCGTGCACCTGGACGCGTGGGTCACCGCGAACTGGGCGCGCGGGATCGCGCTGATCCTGGTCGGGATCGGCCTCGCGTGGCTCTACCGGTGGCGCGGCTACTGGGCCTCGGTGGTGGCCCACGCCACGGTCAACGGCGTCGCCGCGATCGCGCTGATCGCGCAGCAGTGAGCCCCGGCCGCACCCCCGGTCCGCCGGACGACCGGGGACGGCCCGAGGCCGGGGGGCTCCCGGGCCCCGAGGGGCCGGGCCTCGACCTGCCGGGCGACGGCCTGGCCCACCTCGACCTGTTCGCGGGCGTGAACCCCTCCAGCGCCCGCCGGCTCACGGCCGGGTTGCCGCGGCGGGACCTGGAGCCGGGCGACCACTTCGACGTCGCCGAGACCGACGCCGCCTGCTGCCTGCTCGCCTCGGGGCGCGTGGCGCTGGAGTTCACGACGGTGGTGGACAACCCGCGCATGGTGGGCCTGCTGGAGGAGGGCGACCTGCTGGTGCGCCCCGTCCAGACCTGGGCCGCGGTGGGCCCGCACCTGCGCTGCCGGGCGATCGAGCCGTCGCGCGTGCTGCTGGTGGGGCAGCACCACCTGGAGTCGTGGCTCACCCACCCCGCGCTGGCGGCCAACGTGGTGCGCGTGCTGTCGGCCCAGGTGGCCGACCGGGAGCTCGCCCTGGCCATCGCCCTGGAGCCGCGCATCGAGCGCCGGCTGCTGCTGAAGCTGCGCCAGCTCGCCCTGCGCTGGGGGCGCGTCACGCCCGAGGGCGTCCGCCTCGACCTGCGGCTCACGCACCAAGAGCTGGCGAACATGGTGGGCGCGGTCCGCGAGAGCGTCACGCTGGCCCTGGGCCGCCTCGCCGAGCAGGACGAGGTGACCGTGCGCAACCGGACGCTGGTCATCCGCCGCCCCCTGGACCGCAGCCCCTAGCCCTCGCCGGCCTCGCCCGGGCTCCGCCCGCCCCCGGCGTCGCCCGCCGCGCCGTTTCCGGCGGACCCGGGGGGACGCGGGCGGGACGGACGGCTACCGTGCCGCCGATGTCCCGTCGCGCCCAGGCCGCGGCCGCGCTCTGCGCGATCGCGCTCGCCCTGCTCGTCGTCGCGCTGTGGACCTCGCGGTCGGCCGTGGAGCGTCTCCCGGAGGACGTGCGGATCGGCGGCGTCGACGTCGGGGGGCTGCCCGTCCCGCTGGCACGGAACGCCCTGGAGCGGCACGCCCGGCGGCTGCAGGCACGCCCGGTCGTGGTGAGCTCGCCCGGGGCGCCCGGCGTGCACGTGCGCCTGGACCCGCGGCGGCTGGGTGCGCGGCCCCGGATCGACGAGGCGCTGGCGCGCGCCCGGGGCACCCGCTCGCTGCGCGACCGGCTGCTCGGGGCCGTGGGCGTCGACCGGCCCCTGCGCCTGCCCCTGGAGTTCGCCTTCGACGCCGCCCGCCTGGACGCCGCGCTGGTCCGGGCGGAGGACGCCCTGGGCCGCCGGCCCACGCCCGCGACCGTGCGCGTGGTGGGGGCGGCCCTGCGCGTGCAGCCGGGCAGGCCCGGCCTGGGCGTGGACGACGAGGCCCTGCGGCGCGAGGTGTCGACGCTGCCGTCCCGCATCCGCCTGCCGCGCATCCCGCTGGAGCCGCCGGTGTCGGAGGGCGACGCCCACGCCGCGCGGGCGGAGGCCCAGCGGCTGCTCGACCGCCCCCCGGTCGTGGTGGGCTCGTCGGGGCGCCTCACGCTGGAGCCGCCGCTCCTGCGCGCGGCGCTGCGGTTCACCCCCGTCGCGCGGCGGCTGGTGGTGCAGCTGGACGCCGACGTGCTCCGGCGCGCCCTCCGCTCGGCCTACGGGCCCCTGGAGCGGCCGGTTCGCCAGGCCGCCCTGGTGCCGGTGGGGCGCAGCGTGCGCGTGGTGCCCGAGCGCGAGGGGCTGCGCATCGACGCGCAGGCGGTGGCGGTGGCCGCCGTGCAGAGCCCGGGCCGCGATGTGCCCCTGGTGCTCGAGTCCGTCCCGCCCGCACGCACGGCGGCCGAGCTGCGCGCCCTGAACGTGGACGCCGTCGTGGCCGACGTGTCCACCCCCTACGCGTGCTGCGAGGCGCGGGTCACCAACATCCGCCGCGCCGCCGCCATCCTCGACGGCACGGTGCTGCGCCCGGGCGAGACCTTCCGCATGAACGCCGCGGTCGGCGAGCGCACCGAGGCCCGCGGCTTCGTCGCCGCGCCGCAGATCGCCGACGGCCGCTTCGTGGAGGGGGTGGGCGGCGGCGTGAGCCAGGTCGCGACCACGCTCTACAACGCGGCCTTCTTCGCCGGCCTCGAGCTGATCGCCCACACGCCGCACGAGGTCTACCTGTCCCGCTACCCCGAGGGTCGCGAGGCGACCGTCTCGTGGGGCGGCCCCGACCTGGTGTTCCGCAACGACTGGGACGCCCCGGTCGTGATCGACCTCGAGGCCGGTGACACGTCCCTGCGCGTGCGCATGTACTCGCGGGCCCTGGGGCGGCGCGTGGAGACGGAGTCCGACCCCCGCACGGAGGTGGAGGAACCGGAGGTGCGGCGGCTGTTCGACCCGGACCTGCCCCCCGGCGCCGAGGTGGTGGACCAGGGCGCGGGGTCCCCGGGCTTCACCGTGAGCTACACGCGGCGGGTCTACCGGGGCGCCGAGCGGACGCGCGACGAGCGCTACACCTGGCACTACCGCCCGGTGGACGCGATCGTGCGGGTCGGGCCCGCGCCGCCGCCCCCGGAGACGACGGCCCCGGAGACCACACCCCCCGCGACCACTCCCGACGCCCCGCCGGCGCCCACGGCGCCGCCGCCGGCGCCCGCCGAGGCGCCCCGCTAGGCCTCCGCCAGGAAGTCGCGCAGGGCGGCGGCGGTCTCCTCGGGCCGCTCCTCCGCCGGGAAGTGGCCGCAGTCGAGCGCGCGGCCGCGCACGTCGTCGGCCACCTCGCGCCAGGCGGCGAGCAGGTCGTACATGCGGCCCATCGCGCCACGGGCCCCCCAGAGCGCCAGCAGCGGCTGCGTCACGCGCCGCCCCGCCCGGGCGTCGGCCTCGTCGTGCGCGAGGTCGATCCCCGCCGCCGCCCGGTAGTCGGCGCACGAGGCGGCGATCGTGGCGGCGTCGAACGCCCGCACGTACTCGGCGACCGCCACGGGGTCGAGCGCGGCCCCCTCGGCCGCCCACCGGTGCAGGATCTCGCGCACGAACCACCCGGGGTCGGCGCCGATCATGCGCTCGGGCAGGCCGCCGGGCTGGATCAGGAAGAACCAGTGCCAGTAGGCCGTGGCGAACGCCTGGTCGGTGCCCCGGAACAGCGTGCGCGTCGGGAGGATGTCCAGCAGGGCGACCCGCGTGACGCGCGCGGGATGGTCGAGCGCCATCCGGTGCGCGACGCGCGCGCCGCGGTCGTGGCCCACCAGGGCGACGGGCTCGGGGATGCCCAGCGCCTGCAGCAGCGCCACGACGTCCGCCGCCATCTCGCGCTTGGCGTACAGGGTGGCCTCGGGGTCCGGCGCGGGCGCACCCGAGTCCCCGTAGCCGCGCAGGTCGGGGACGACGACGGTGTGCGCGGCCGCCAGCGCCGGCGCGACGCGGTGCCACATCGCGCGGGTCTGCGGGTAGCCGTGCAGCAGCACCACGGGCGGCCCGCTGCCCCCCACCCACGCCGCGAGGTGCCCCGCCGTCGTCGGCACGGGCACGCGCAGGTCGCGGAAGCCGGCGAACACGGGGCGGACCCTACCCCCCGGTCTCCGTCCGGGCGCCGGGACGCCGTCCCGCGGGGGCGCAGGTAGGGTGCCCGGCATGCCGCTCGAGCCCATCGACTTCTACGGCGCCGACCGCGCCCAGGTCGATCACCACCGCCCGCTGCAACCCCGCGAGGAGCTGGCGATCCGGCTTCTGCGCCCGGTGCTCGCGCCGGACGGCGGCCGGCTGCTGGACGTGGGCTGCGGCTCCGGGCTGCTGCTGGCCGCGCTGGACCGCGCCGCCGGCCTGTCCGCGCGCGGGTGGCGACTGCACGGCGTCGACTTCTCCGAGCACGCGCTGGCCGAGGCGGCGGCGCTGCCGTACGCCTTCCAGCGCTGCAACCTGGAGGAGGGCGTCCCCCTGGAGGACGGGGCGGTGGACGTCGCCTGCGCCGGCGAGGTGATCGAGCACGTCTACAGCCCGGACAACCTGCTGCGCGAGTGCCGGCGCGTGCTGCGTCCCGGCGGCCATCTGCTGCTCACCACCCCCAACCTGCAGGCCTGGTACAACCGCGTGCTGTTCGCGGCCGGCATCCAGCCGCTGTTCTACGAGAGCTCCACGGAGTCGACCGCGATCGGCGCCGGCGTGCTGCGGCGCGTGAAGCGCAGCGAGGAGCCCGTGGGGCACATCCGGCTGCTGAACCGGACGGCCCTCGCGGACCTGCTCCGGAGCACCGGCTTCACGCCGCTGGCCCTCCGGGGGGCCGAGTTCCCCGCCCTCCCCCGCCTGGCCCTCCCGGTGGACCGCCTCTTCAACCGGCGCCCGTCGCTCGCGTCGATCCTGGTGGTGCTGGCCCGGCGCGACTGACGCCGGCGCGCGGCGTGACCGCCCCGGGCGCGTGTGCGATCGTGCGCGCACCCCGAGGAGGTGCCCAGTGGCCACGCAGCTCACCGACGTCGAGCAGGACCTGCAGTCCCTGGCGCGCGAGTTCGCGCGGGGGGAGATCGCGCCGCACGCGGAGCGGTGGAACGCCGAGCACCACGTCCCCGTGGACGTCATCCGGCGCATGGGCGGCCTGGGCCTGCTGGGGCTGACCGTGCCCGAGGAGCACGGCGGCGCCGGCCTGGGGCAGACGGCGGTGTGCCTGGTGATCGAGGAGACCGCCTACGCCGACGTCGGCATCTCGACGGCGGTCGCGGTGCAGAACGGCCTGGGGGCGTCGCCGATCGTGCGCTGGGGCGACGACGCGCAGCGCGCGCGCCTGCTGCCCGGGATCGCCTCGGGCGAGACGATCGCCTGCTACGCGCTCACCGAGCCGGACGCCGGCTCGGACGCCGCGGCGCTGCGGACGACCGGGGTGGTGGAGGACGACGGCGGCGTGCGGGTGAGCGGGGCGAAGACCTGGATCACCAACGGGGGCATCGCCGACGTGTTCGTCGTGTTCGCGCGCACGGACGGCCCCGGGGCGCGCGGGGTCACCGCCCTCGTCGGCCCGGCCGGGCCGGGCCTGACCGTGAGCCGGGAGATCCCCAAGCTCGGGCTCCACACCTCGTCCACGGTGGAGCTGGCCTTCGACGGCTGGCGCGTGGGCCCCGAGGGCGTGCTGGCCGAGCGGGGCCAGGGCATGCGGGTGGCGCTCGCGACGCTCGACACCGGCCGCATCGGGATCGCCGCGCAGGCCTGCGGCGTCGCCCGGCGCGCCCTGGACGTGGCGGTCGAGTACGCGCGCTCCCGGGTGGCCTTCGGCGGTCCCATCGCCCGCTTCCAGGGCGTCCAGTTCCCGCTGGCCGAGGTGGCCGCCAAGCTGGAGGCCGCGCGCCTGCTGACCTACCACGCCGCGGCGGCACACGACCGCGGCGAGCCGGTGTCGGCCCTGGGCGCCAAGGCGAAGCTGTTCGCCAGCAGCGTGGCGGTGGAGGCGGCCGATGCGGCCGTCCAGACCCTCGGGGGCTACGGCTACTCGGCCGAGTTCCCCGCGGAGCGGCTGTACCGCGACGCGCGCATCACGCAGATCTACGAGGGCACCAGCGAGATCCAGCGCATGGTGATCGCCCGCGACCTGCTCGGGGACGCCGCGCGGGGCTAGGCGGGGTGGGCGCGCCCGGCGGCGGGGTCAGCCGGCCCCGGGCACCGGCGCGGCGGCGTCCGCGGCCGCCCGCCGCCGGCTGCGGCGCCGCCCGTGAGCGCGAACACGGCCCACACCCGTGGGCGCCGACCGGCCCGAGGGCGGGCGCGAGGATCGGCGCCGTGATGCCGGGCACGCTCTAGGCGTCGTCCCCCAGGGGCTGGCGCACGACCGGCTCACGGGCCGCGCGCGCCTCGTCCAGACGGCGCACCGGGGTGGAGTACGGCGCCTGGCGCGCGATCTCCGGGTCCTCCGCGGCCTCGGCGAGGATCTCGGCGACCATGTCGGCGAAGCGCTCCAGCGTCTCGCGGCTCTCGGTCTCGGTGGGCTCCACCAGCAGCGACTCCTCGACCAGCTGCGGGAAGTACACCGTCGGCGGGTGCACTCCGTGGTCCAGCATGCGCTTGGCCAGGTCGAGCGTGCGGATGCCGAGGTTGCGCTTCATCGGGCCGCCGGACAGCACGAACTCGTGCATGCACAGGCGGTCGTAGGCGGCGGGCAGGTGCTCGCGCACGCCGTCGCGCCGCAGCAGGGCGAGCAGGTAGTTGGCGTTCAGCACCGCCGCCTCCGACGCCGCGCGCAGGCCCTCGCCGCCGAGCGAGCGGATGTAGGCGTACGAGCGCACGAACACGCCGTAGTTGCCGTGGAAGCCGCGCAGCCGGCCGATGCTCTTGGGCCGGTCCTCGTCGAGCCCGAACACGGGCCCGTCCGGCCCCTCGCCGCGCGTGACGACGGGCACGGGCAGGTAGGGCGCGATGCGGTCGGAGACCGCGATCGGCCCGGCGCCCGGCCCGCCGCCGCCGTGGGGCTGCGTGAACGACTTGTGCAGGTTGAAGTGCACGATGTCGAAGCCCATGTCGCCGGGGCGCGAGATGCCCATCACCGCGTTGAGGTTGGCGCCGTCGTAGTAGAGCGTGGCGCCCACGTCGCGGACGATGCGGGTGATCTCGCGGATGTTGCGGTCGAAGAGCCCGAGCGTGTTGGGGTTGGTGAGCATCAGGCAGGCGACGCGGTCGGACGCCTTGGCGCGCAGGTCGTCGAGGTCGACGCCGCCGTGCGCGTCGGTGCCCACGTTGACGACCCGGTAGCCCGCCATGGTCACGGTGGCCGGGTTGGTGCCGTGGGCCGTGTCCGGCGTCAGCACGATCTCCCGGGTGTCGCCGCGGTCCTCGTGGTACGCCCGCGTCAGCAGCACCCCGGCCAGCTCGCCGTGGGAGCCGGCGCTCGGCTGCAGCGACACGTGCGGCAGGCCGGCCACCTCGGCCAGCGCCCCCTGCAGGTTCCACATCAGCTCCAGCGCCCCCTGCGCCCGCTCCGGGCGCTGCAGGGGGTGCAGCCGCGCGTGCCCGGGCAGCGCGGCGACCCGCTCGTGGAGCTTGGGGTTGTGCTTCATCGTGCAGGAGCCCAGGGGGTAGAAGCCGCTGTCCAGGTCGAAGTTGCGCTTCGACAGCCGCACGTAGTGGCGGACGATCTCCGGCTCGGAGACCTCCGGCAGCCGGGCGGGCTCGCGGCGGCGCAGGCGCGCGGGGAGGATCTCGTCCAGCGGCCGCTCGGGCACGTCGGCGGGCGGTGCCTGGTAGGCGCGGCGCCCGGGCCGGGACCGCTCCCAGATGGTGAGCGCCTCCTCACGCTGGAGGGGCGTCTGCGTGGCGATGCTCATCGCGCCGCCCCCGCGGCCGCGGCCGCCGGTCGCCCGGCGCGCGCCGCCTCCACCGCCCGTCCCAGCACGTCCGCCAGCCGGTCGATGTCGCTCCGCGAGCGGCGCTCGGTGAGCGCCACCAGCAGCCCGTCGCCGTGCTCGGGCAGCAGGCCGCCGAGCGCGAGCCCCGGGTTGACGCCCTCCGCCTGGCAGCGCGCCACGACCTCGTCCACCGGCGCGTCCAGCGTCAGCGCGAACTCGCGCACCACGGGCTGGTCGTGCAGCACGTCGACGCCCGGCAGGGCGGCGAGCGTCCGGCGGGCGTAGTCGGTGCGGCGCACCAGCAGCTCCCCCAGCTCGGCGAAGCCCTGCCGCCCGAGCCAGGCCAGGTGCACCAGGCCCGCCAGGGCGTTCAGCGCCTGCGCGGTGCAGATGTTGGACGTCGCCTTCTCGCGGCGGATGTGCTGCTCCCGGGTCTGCAGGGTGAGCACGAAGCCCCGGCGGCCGTCCGCGTCGCGGGTCTCCCCCGCGATGCGGCCGGGGATGCGCCGCATGTGCGCGGCGGTGGCCGCCAGGAAGCCGAAGGAGGGGCCCCCGAAGTCGAGCCGGTTGCCCAGCGGCTGCCCCTCGCCCACGGCGATGTCGAACCCGAGGCGCCCGGGCGGCTCGAGGACGGAGAGGGCGATCGGGTCGCAGGAGCAGATCGCCAGGGCCCCCTGCGCCCGGGCGGCCTCGGCCAGGGGCGCCAGGTCCTCCACCGCGCCCAGGAAGTTCGGCTGCTGCACGATGACCGCACCGGTCTGCGGGCCCACGTGCGCCGCCAGGTCGTCCGGGTCGGTGGCGCCGTCACGCAGGGGCACCTCGACCACGCGGCCGCCCCAGCCGTGCGCCACCGTGAGCAGGGCCTCCCGGGCGTGGGGGTGCAGGCCCCGGGACACGACGTACTCCGGCCGCCGGTTCGCGAGGAACGCCATGTAGGCGGCGGCGGTCACCGCGCTCGGGCCCTCGTAGAGCGAGGCGTTGGAGACGTCCAGGCCGGTGAGCTCGCAGATGGCCGTCTGGTACTCGAACATCACCTGCAGCCCGCCCTGCGAGATCTCGGGCTGGTACGGCGTGTACGGCGTCAGGAACTCCGAGCGCAGGATGATCGCCTCGACCAGCGCCGGCACGTAGTGGTCGTACATCCCGCCGCCGAGGAACGTCACCTCGTCGTCGGCCGACGTGTTGCGCGCGGCGAGCCGGGCCAGGTGGTCCAGCACGTCCTGCTCGCCCATGCCGCCGGGCAGGTCGAGCGGGCGGTCGAGCCGGACCTCCCCGGGGATCGGGGCGAGCAGGTCCTCGATCGACGACACGCCGATGCGCGCCAGCATCGCGTCGCGGTCGTCGTCGGTCAGCGGGAGGTAGTCGCTCACTGCGCCCTTCTGCGTCGTGGGGGGCCTAGGCCAGGTCCTGGAGGTACGCCTCGTACGCGGCGTGGTCCATCAGTGTGTCCAGCTGCGCGGGATCCGCCAGCCGAACCCGCACCAGCCACCCGCGGCCGTACGGGTCCTCGTTGACCAGCTCCGGGCTCGACACCACGTCGCCGTTGACCTCGACGACCTCGCCCGTCACGGGCGCGATCACGTCGGAGACGGCCTTCACCGACTCCAGCTCGGCGTACGAGGCGTCGGCCGTGAGCGTGTCACCCACCGCCGGCGCGTCGAAGTAGACCACCTCGCCCAGGGCGTCCTGCGCGTACCAGGTGATCCCGAACACCGCGTGGTCGCCCTCCACGCGCACCCAGTCGTGCTCGCGGTGGTAGCGCAGGTCGGTGGGGTAGCTCGCGTCGGCCATGCGTCATCCCTTCGTCGGTGAGGTCTCCACGAGTGGCCGCCGCGCCACCCGGGCGCGCTTCGGCTTGCCGCGCACGTCGACCACGAGCGGCGTCCCCGGCGTGGCGAGGTCGGCGCGCACGTAGGCCATCCCGATGCCGGTCTCGAGCACCGGCGAGAGGGTGCCGCTGGTGACCCGGCCCACGCGCCCGCCGTCGTCGCCGAGCACGTCGAGACCGGGGCGCGGGATGCCGGGCTCCTCGAACACGAACGCGCACAGGCGCTCGGGCGTGCCCTCGGCCGCCTGGGCCACCAGGCGCGGGGCGCCGGCGAAGCGGGCGTGCGTCAGGTCGCAGGCCCAGCGCAGGCCCGCCTCGATGGGCGTCCGATCCGCCGTGAGCTCCTGCCCGTACAGCGGGTAGCCCATCTCGGTGCGCAGGGTGTCGCGGGCCACGAGGCCGGCGGGCACGGCGCCGGACGGCCCGCGCGTGAGCGCGTCCCACACCCGCGGGGCCTGCGCCCAGGGGACCAGGATCTCGACCCCGGGCTCGCCCGTGTACCCCGTGCGCGCCACGAGGGCGGGGACGCCGGCGACCTGGTCCTCGGTGACCTCGAAGTAGTCCAGGGTGAGGGGCGCCGGGGTGGCCACCAGCGGCCGCAGCACGTCCTCCCAGGCGGGGCCCTGCAGGGCCATCATCGCGACCTCGTGCGTGCGGTCGGCCACCTGCACCTCCCGCCCCAGCGCGAGCGCCTGCAGGCGCGCGGCGCACGCCGCCACGTTCGACGCGTTGACCACCAGCAGGAACCGGTCGAGCAGGGCGTAGGCGATGAGGTCGTCGACCACCCCGCCGTCGTCGTGGAGCATGAGGGTGTACTGGCCCTGCCCCGGCCCGATGGCGGTGACGTCGTTGGTGAGGGCGTGCGCCAGGAAGGCGCGCGCCTCCGGCCCCGACACCTCCAGCTGCCCCATGTGTGAGACGTCGAACAGGCCCGCGGCCCGGCGCACCGCCAGGTGCTCCTCGCGCGGCGACCCGTAGTGCAGCGGCATCTCCCACCCCGCGAAGGCACCGAAGCGCGCGCCCGCCTCTCGGTGGCGCGCGTACAGGGACGTCCGCGGCAGGGCCTCCACCCCGAGGACGGTACCAGCGGCCCCGGTCGTGCCGCCGGTGGCGGCCGGGGCGCCCAGGGGGCGGCGGCGGGGGGCGGAAGGGCCCGCCCCCCGCCGGGTCAGCGGCCCTTGAGGAAGTCCGGGATGTCCAGCGCGTCGTCCGGGATCTCGAGCTCCGAGCGCTCGCGCTGGTCGAGCTGCACGCTGGGCCGCCGCGGCTCCGGCGCCACGGCCCGGGCCGGCGCCGGCGCCGCCGGAGCGGTGCGCGGCGGGACGGTGCCCCGCTGGGTGACGGCGGCCGGCTGCGCGGCGGGGGCGGCCCCGTCCTCGCCGGCGCCGATGCTGTCGAAGCCGGTCGCGATGACCGTGACGCGGATCTGGTCGCCGCAGCCCTCGTCGATCACGGCGCCGAAGATCACGTTGCAGTCGTCGTCGGCGGCGGCGCGGATGATGCTGGCCGCCTCGTCGATCTCGAACAGGCCCAGGTCGGGCCCGCCGGTGATGTTCAGCAGCACGCCCGTGGCACCGGCCACGGTGGTCTCCAGCAGCGGGCTGCTGATGGCGGCGCGCGCCGCCTCGGAGGCCCGGTTCTCGCCGGAGGCCGCACCGATGCCCATGAGCGAGGCCCCGGCGTTCTCCATGACCGTGCGCACGTCGGCGAAGTCGAGGTTGATCAGGCCGGGCACGGTGATGAGGTCGGTGATGCCCTGCACGCCCTGGCGCAGCACGTCGTCGGCCATCCGGAACGCCTCGATGATCGAGGTGCGCCGCTCCACCACCTGCAGCAGCCGCTCGTTCGGGATCACGATCAGCGAGTCGACGTGCTTGCGGAGCTGCTCGATGCCCTCCTCGGCGCGCCGCGCCCGCTGGGTGCCCTCGAAGCCGAACGGCTTGGTGACCACGCCGACGGTCAGCGCGCCCTGCTCGCGGGCGATCTGCGCCAGCACCGGCGCCGCGCCCGTGCCCGTGCCGCCGCCCTCGCCGGCGGTGACGAACACCATGTCCGCCCCGCGCACCGACTCCTTGAGCTCCTCGCGGCTCTCCTCGGCGGCGTCGCGCCCCACCCGCTGGTCGGCCCCGGCCCCGAGGCCCTTGGTGAGGGTGCCGCCGATGTGGATCTTGACGTCGGCGTCGCACATCGAGAGCGCCTGCGCGTCGGTGTTGATCGCGATGAACTCGACGCCCCGCACCCCGGCGTCGACCATGCGGTTGACGGCGTTGGTCCCCCCGCCGCCGACCCCGCAGACCTTGATGACCGCCAGGTAGTTGTTCGCTTCCACTGCCGCCTCCTCCGCCGGTCGGCGGTGGTGTCTCGACCCTCGCTGGAGCCCCGCGGCCGTCCCCGCCGCCCCGCCGATGGGCGTCTGGACCGGCCGTCGAGTGTTCGTGACGCCGCGCGTCACTCCTTCCGACGGGCATCTCGCGGTGCCGTCCGGCGACCGAACGTACGACCGCCCCCAGGACAAGTCAAGCGCAGGTTGACCCTGCACGTTGCGGGTCGCCGGGGCGCCCCCGCACGCCTCATCCTGTAGTCGAGGTGGAGTCCTCCTGCTCCACCCCGTCCCCGGCGGGCTCGTCGGAGCCCGGGGACGGGGCGCCGTCGCCGCCCGGGTCCGCGGCGTCGGCGGAGGGATCGGGGGCGCCGTCGGCGGGGTCCGCGGCGCCCGTGGGGTCGCCCGCACCCGCGGCGTCCGCGCTCCCCGCGGCGGCGTCGCCCGCGTCGTCGCCGGCGCCGTCGCCGGGCTCCAGTCCCCCGAGGGCCGGGTGGAGCGGCTCGGACAGCTCGATGTAGTCGGCCACCGCGACCTCACCCGGCGCCACGCCGGCCACCACCGCCTCGAGGGCCGCGGCCTTCGCCGCCATCTGCACGGGGGCGCCCAGGCGCACCTCGACCCGGCCGTAGCGACCCAGGACGCGCCCGCCCTCGACGCGGAGCGCCCGTATGCGCCCCGCCACCTCGGGCTCCAGCGCGAGCACGAAGGCCAGGGGCGCACGGGCGCCCCGGGGCAGCGCGGCCCCGGGCGGCGGCACCGGGCCGGCCAGGCGCAGCCGGGGCAGCCCGCGCGCGTCCCCCGCCGGGCCCATCACCAGGCCGGCGCGCGACACGAACGCCGGTGCGCCCTCGGGGGGCACCGCGATCGCCGCCGGCTCGGCGGGGATCACCTGCACCGCGAGACCGGCCGGGAGGTCGCGCCGCACCACGATGTCGGCCACCCAGGGGAAGCGCACGGCGGCCCGCCGCATCGCGCCCACCGGCGGTGCCAGCAGCGAGCCGCCCCGGCCGGCCGCCGCCTCCAGCGCGGCGTCCAGCTGCGCGGCGTCGGCGCGGTCGTACCCCGCCACGTGGACGCCGCGCGCCGTGAGCACGGGACCGGTGGCCAGCCAGTGCCCGAGGAGGCCGCAGCCCAGGCAGCCGCCCAGCACGGCCACCAGGCGCGCGTTGCCCGCCCGGCGTCGGCGGCGCACGGCCCGGCGGCGGTCGGCGATGCGGGGGTGCGGCCGGTCGCCCGGGGGCCGCGGACGGGGCCGGCGCGGCGGGGCGCCGACGGTCATGCGATCTCCGGCAGGGGCGGTCGCACGATGCCGCGGTGCGGGTCCAGGTACCGGACCTCGGCCTCCAGCACGGGCCCGCCCGCCTCCCGCACGCGGCGGCGGCCCTCGGCCATCAGGGCCAGGACGTCCTCGGCGCGGGACCCGGCGGCGGCCTCGATGAAGTTGGCGTGCACGGGCGAGAAGCGGGCGCCGCCGACCGCCAGGCCCTTGCAGCCCGCCTCCTCCAGCAGGCGCCCGGCCGAGCCGCCCGGCGGGTTGGTGAAGACGCTGCCGAAGGTGCGCACCCGCTGGGGCTGGGTGGTGCGGCGGTGGTCGCGGAAGCCGGCGAGCCGGGCGGCGATCGCGGCCGGGTCCTCGGGCCGGAGGCGGAAGCCCACCGCGGCGACCACCTCGCCCGGCGTCACCGCCGAGTGCCGGTACGACATCTGCAGGTCGTCGGCGTCGACCACCCGCCGGCCGTCCGCCGCGCACACCACCGCCCACTCCAGCACGTCGCGCAGCTCGCTGCGGTAGGCGCCCGCGTTCATCGCGACCGCCCCGCCGGCGGTCCCCGGGATGCTGGCCCCGAACTCCAGGCCCGCCAGGCCCGCGGCCGCGGCCCGCTGCACCGCCCGGGGCAGCGAGGCGCCGCCGCCGGTCCAGAGGGTCGTGCCGCGCACCGAGATGCCCGTGAGGCGGCCGGCCAGGCGCAGCACCAGGCCGCGGAAGCCGGCGTCGGCGACGATGAGGTTGGAGCCGCGCCCGATCACCGCGACGGGCAGCCCGGCGTCACGCGCCCAGGCGAGGGCGGCGACCACGTCGCGGAACGAGCGCGCGATGCACAGCGCGTCGGCGCTCCCGCCCACCCGGATCGTCGTCAGGGGCGCGAGCGGGACGTCGCGCGCGAGCTCACGCGGGGGCGCGGGCGTCTCCAGTGTCGCCTCCATCGCCGTGGAGCTTCTCCAGGGCCCGCACCAACTCCTGCCCGAGCCGGGTGACGTCGCCCGCGCCGAGGGTCAGCACGAGGTCGCCGGGCCGCACGCGGGCGAGCACCGCGTCGCGCGCGTCGGACAGGGTGGGCGCGTGCACGGCCTCGGCCGGCGGCGGCACCGCGCCGGCGACGAGGGCGCCGTCCACCGCGGGGTCCTGGGGCTCGCGGGCGGCGTACACGTCGGTGACCACCGCGACGTCGGCGGCGCTAAGCGCCTGCCCCAGCTCGCGCCACAGGGCCCGGGTGCGGGAGGGCAGGTGGGGCTGGAACACGGCCACCAGGCGCCGGTGCCCGCGCTCGCGGGCCGCGGCGAGGGTGGCGGCGATCTCGGCCGGGTGGTGCGCGTAGTCGTCCACCACCGTGACGCCCGCGACCCGGCCCCGCTCCTCGAAGCGGCGGCCCACCCCGGTGAACGCCCCGAGGCGGCCGGCCGCCTCGCGCGGGTCGACGCCGCACCACGCCGCCAGGGCGACGGCGCACGCGGCGTTCGCGGCGTTGTGGGCGCCGGGCACCCGCAGGGGCACGTGCAGGCGGGTCCCGTCGGCGCGCTCCAGCTCCGCGCCCCCGCCGTCGCGGCCGCGCACCCACCAGTCGCCCCCCGGGCCCACCCGCACCGCCGGGCGGCCGGACGCCTCCGCGAGCGCCCAGGCACGGGGGTCGGGGCCGGCGACCACCACGCCCGCGGGCGGGAGCCCGGCGAGGAACGCGCCGAACACCTCCTCCACCTCGTCGAGCGTCGCGAAGGTGGCGTGGTGGTCGTGGTCCACGTTCAGCAGCACCGCGGCCTCGGGCGCGAGCCGCAGCAGTGACCGGTCGCTCTCGTCGGCCTCCGCCACGAAGAAGGGGCCCTCCCCCCAGCGGGCGCCCGTGCCGCCGCCCCCCGGGATGGTGGCGCCGATGCACGCCGAGACGTCGCCGAGGGCGAGCGCGAGCATGGCGCTGGTGGTGCTCTTTCCGTGCGCGCCCGCCACCGCCAGGCCGCGGTGCCCGCCCATCAGCTCGGCGAGCAGGTCGGCGCGGTGCGCCACGGGGAGCCCCCGCCGCCGCGCCTCGGCCAGGTCGGGCGTGCCGAGGGCGATGGCGGTGGAGACGACGACGAGCGCCGCGTCGGCCGGGATGGCGTCGGCGGCGTGGCCGGCGCGCGCGTCCACCCCCAGCGCACGCAGCGCCGCCAGGGCCTCGGACTCCTCCCGGTCGGTGCCGCTGACGCGGTAGCCGGCGAGCGCGGCGAGGCGGGCCAGTCCGCTCATCCCCGCCCCGCCGATCCCGACCAGGTGGATGGGGCGGGGCGCCGGGCGCCCGTGCGTGCCCGGGCCGGGCGGGGACGCGCTCAGCGGACCGCGCCGTCGGCCGGCGCGCGGCGGCCGCGCCGCAGGCGCCCGGCGCGCCTGCGCCGGCGGGCGGCCTCCAGCACCATCCCGGCGATCTCGTCCGCCGCCTCGGGGCGCGCCGCGAGCCGCGCCCCGTCGGCCATGGCCGCCAGCCGGCGCCGGTCGGACAGCAGGGCGCCCACCAGCTCGCGCAGCCGCGGCCCGGTGCACTCGGCGTCGGGCAGCAGCACCGCCCCGCCCGCCTCCACCAGCCAGCGCGCGTTCAGCGTCTGGTGGTCGGCGGTGGCGTGCGGATACGGCACCAGGATGCTGGGGCGCCCGATCGCCGCCAGCTCGAACACCGAGCCGCCCGAGCGCGACACCACCAGGTCCGCCGCCGCCACCGCCTCCGGGAGGTTGTCCAGGAACCCCTCCAGGCGGTAGCGCGGGGAGAACCCGGCTCCGTCGGCCCGCGCCGCCAGCAGCGCGCGCACCTCGTCCACCTGGCGCGGCCCCGCCACGTGCAGCACGGTGAAGGGCGGGGCGACCCCGAAGGCGTCGGCGGCGGCGTGGTTGATGCTGCGGGCGCCCTGCGAGCCGCCCACCACGAGCACCACGGTCTCGTCGGGCTGCACCCCGAAGGCGCGCCGGCCGCTGGTGCGCGTCGCCTCGAGCACGGCGCGGCGCACGGGCCGGCCGGTGACCACATAGCGGCGCCCCCGCCGCCCGGGCAGGGGGTGCGCCAGGGCCATCCGGTGCGCCAGCGGCGCCACCAGGCGGTTGGCGAGACCGAGATGCGAGTCCGCCTCCATCGCCACCACGCGGCGCCGGCGCAGGCGGGCGGCGAGCGCGACCGGGGCGGCCATGTACCCGCCGGCGGTCAGCACCACGTCCGCGCGGCGGCGGCGCAGGATCCGAAGCGCCCGGGGCACCGCGGCGAGCGCCAGGGCGACCGCCCGGACGGTGCCGAGGCCGGGGCGACGGTCGAGGCCCCGCAGGGGGATGTGGTCCTCGGGGAAACCGGCCGCGCCCGCCAGGCCCGCGCCCGCGCGCCCGCCGGGGGTGACGACGGAGACCTCAGCGCCGTGCGCCCGCAGCGCCTCGGCCACGGCCAGCGCCGGCACCACGTGCCCACCCGTCCCGCTCGCCGCGATCACCACGCGCGTCGCCGGCGCGGGGGCCTCGCGCCGTGCCCGGCGCCGCCCCCGGGCGGGCGTTTCTGATCGGCGTCGACGTCGCACTGCGGCCGATGTTCACCAGGAGTCCGACGGAGAACAGGAGCACGATCAGGCTACTCCCTCCGTACGACACGAACGGCAGCGGCACCCCGGTGATGGGCATGAGCCCCAGCACGGAGGCGATGTTGTCGATGCCCTGCGCCCCGATGAGGGTGGCCAGGCCCACGGCCAGCAGCCGGGTGTGCATGTCGCGCGCGCCGAGGGCGATGCGGAACGCCGCCAGCACCACCACGCCCAGCGCCGCCAGCACGGCCAGCACGCCGAGCAGCCCGAGTTCCTCGCCGATCGTGGCCAGGATCATGTCGGTGTGGGCCTCGGGCAGGTAGAAGGCCTTCTGGAGCCCGTCGCCGAGCCCCACGCCGGTCACCCCGCCCGATCCGAGGGCGACCTGGGCCTGGATCACCTGGAAGCCCTTGTCCGCCGGGTCCGACCAGGGGTCGAGGAAGGCCAGCAGCCGGTCGCGGCGGTAGGGCGCGGCCGCGATCAGGAACAGGGCCGCCATCGCCGCCAGGGCCACCACGCCGCCCAGGTGGGCCGGGCGCGCCCCCGCCACCAGCAGCATCGCCAGCACCACCACGAACAGCATCGTGGCCGTGCCGAGGTCGGGCTCCGCCAGGATCAGCGCGGCGAAGGCGGCCGTCACCAGCAGGTACGGCAGCACGCCGCCGAGGGTGGCGATGCGGCGGGGGTCGCGGGCGACCGCGGCGGCCACCCAGAGGATCAGGGCGATCTTGGCCAGCTCGGCCGGCTGCAGCTGGCCCACGACGGGGATCGCGATCCAGCGGCGGGAGCCGTTGATCTCCATGCCCACGCCGGGAACCAGCACCAGCACCAGCAGCAGGCCCGCCACCGCCACGGCGGGACCGGCCAGCCGGGTGAGCGCCCGCAGGTCGACGCGCGTGGCCAGCACGTAGGCGCACAGCCCCACCAGGGCGAACACCGTCTGCCGGAGCGCGAAGCCCAGCGGGTTGCCCTGCCCCAGCAGCGCGGTGGACGAGGAGGCCGAGTACACCATCACCAGGCCGAACGACACCAGCGCCAGCACGAACGCGATCAGCAGGCCCTCCGCCGACGGGGCGCCGGAGCGCAGCCGGGCGGGGGCGGGGCGGTCGCCGCCACGGGGGCCGGCCGGACCGCGGGGCGCGGGGCGGGCTTCGCGTGGGCGCGGGGCGCGGACCGACACGGGAGGCTCTTCGCCCCCGGCCGGAGCTCTCCTACCGCACCCCGAGGTCCCGGGCGAGGGCGCGGAAGGCGTCGCCGCGCGCCTCGAAGCCGTTGAACTGGTCGAAGCTGGCGCAGCCCGGCGCCAGCAGCACGACCTCGCCGGGACGGGCCGCCTCCGCGGCGGCGCCGACGGCCGCCTCCAGGTCGCCGCACCGGGCGTGCGGCACCCCGGCGGCCCGCATCGCCTCCCCCATCTCCTCGGCGGTCTCGCCGATCAGATACGCCCGCACCACCGCGGGGCGGGCCGCCTCGGCCAGCGGCGCGAACGACGTGCCCTTGCCCCGGCCGCCCGCGATGAGGTGCACGCCCGCCGGATAGGCGTCCAGGGCGGCGACGGCGGCGTCGGGGTTGGTCGCCTTGGAGTCGTTCACCCAGGTCACGCCGTCGCGCACGCCCAGCCGCTCCAGGCGGTGGGCGACCCCCGGGAAGCCCTCCAGGCCCCAGGCGATCTGCGCCGCCGACGCGCCCGCCGCCGCGGCCACCGCGGCCGCCGCCATGGCGTTCTGCCGGTTGTGCCGGCCGCGGAGGGCCACGTCCTCCCAGGTGCAGACGCGCCCGAGGCCGTCGACGTGCAGCCCCCCCTGCGACCACGCCACCGAGGTCGGCGTGCGGGCGCCCTCGTCGACGGTGCGCGCCGGGGCGCCGCCGGGCACGGCCATGCCCGCGGGGGCCACGGCCAGGTCGCCGGGGGCCAGGTTGGCGAACAGGCGCAGCTTGGCCGCCGTGTAGGCCTCCATCGTGCCGTGGCGGTCCAGGTGGTCGGGCGTGACGTTCAGCAGCACCGCCGCCCGGGGGTGGAACGTGCGGGTGTCCTCCAGCTGGAACGAGGAGCACTCGATCACCAGCCACGCGGCCGGGTCGACGGCGTCCACCAGGCCAGTCACGGGCAGGCCTTGGTTGCCGCAGGCCACCGCCTTGAGGCCGGTGACGCGCAGCAGGTGGGCCGTCAGCTCGGTGGTCGTGGTCTTGCCGTTGGTGCCGGTGATGCCCACCAGGGGGTTGGGGAGCATGCGGGCCGCCAGCTCCACCTCGCCCACCACCTCGGCGCCGGCCGCGCGGGCGGCCGCCACCGGCGGCGCGTCGCCGGGCACCCCGGGGCTCTTGACGACCAGGTCGACGTCGGGAACCGGGGCGGTGGTGCCCGTGCGCACGTCCACGCCCAGGGGGGTGAGGTCGTCCACGGACGGCGTGCCGCTGTCGACGGCGACCACCTCCCAGCCGCGCCGGGCGAGCAGCGCCGCCGCGCCGCGCCCCGACCGGCCGAGCCCGACCACCAGCGCCCGGCTCATCCCTGCAGGTAGCGGAAGTAGAGCGTGAAGCCGACCGAGCCGAAGATCAGCGCGATCAGCCAGAGGCGCACGATGATCTTGGTCTCGCTCCAGGAGGCCATCTCGAAGTGGTGGTGCAGCGGCGCCATCAGGAACACCCGCCGCCGGAAGCGCTTGAACACCACCACCTGGATCATCACCGACAGGGCCTCGGCCACGAACACGGCCCCGATGACCACCAGCAGCACCTCGGTCTTGGTCATCACGGCCATTGAGGCGATGGCGCCGCCCAGGGCGTACGAGCCCGTGTCGCCCATGAACACCGAGGCGGGGAACGAGTTGAACCACAGGAAGCCCACGCAGGCGCCCACCAGCGTGGCCCCGAAGATCGCCAGGTCGGTCTGGCCGCCCACGAAGGCCATGGCCGTGTAGGCGAGCATCGCGATCGCGCAGGTGCCGGCGGCGAGGCCGTCGAGCCCGTCCGTGAGGTTCACGGCGTTGGCGGCGCCCGCGACCACCAGGAACACCAGCACGAAGAACACGACCGGCCCCAGTTCCAGCCGCTGATCGACGCCGAAGGGGCCGAGGTCGAGCGTGGTGGGCAGGCCCACCACCTCGATGGCGACCGTGACCAGGATCGCCGCGATCACCACCAGGCCCACCATGCGCCACCTGCCGGACAGGCCCAGCGACCGCTTGCGGACGATCTTCATGAAGTCGTCCACGAAGCCGATGGCGCCGCAGGCCAGCGTGGTGAACAGCACCAGCATCGCCTCGGTGCTGCGGCTCGACAGGATCACGAAGGGCAGGGCCATCGCCAGCAGGATCAGCAGGCCGCCCATGGTGGGCGTGCCCTGCTTCTCGGCGTGCCCCTCGGGGATCAGGCCGGCCGGGCGCACGAACTGGCCCACCTCGTTGGCGCGCAGCCAGGCGATGAACCGGGGGCCCAGGAACAGCAGCAGGGTGGCGGCCGTGATGGCGGCGATGAGGATGCGCGGCACGGGACCTCAGGCGGGCGCGAGCGCGTCGGCGACACGTTCCAGCGCCACCGACCGCGAGGCCTTGACCAGCACGACGTCGCCGGGGGCGAGCAGCCGGCCCACCTCCGCGGCCGCCGCGGCGCCGTCCGGGAACCACGTCCCGGCGACACCCTCGGCCCCCTCCAGGTAGCCGCGGGCGCGGCTGCCCACCGCCACGATCAGGTCGACGCCGCGGTCCCGGGCGTGGGCGCCCACCTCGCGGTGGTAGCGCATCTCGTCGGGCCCCAGCTCCATCATGTCGCCCAGCACGGCCACCCGGCGCCCGGGCCGCCCGGCCAGGTCGTCGAGGGCGGCGTGCATGGCGACCGGGTTGGCGTTGTAGCAGTCCACGATCAGCACGCCGCCACCGGGCAGCGGGCGCTCCTGCCCGCGCATCGCCGACAGCACCACGTCGACGCGGGCGCCCGGCGCGGGCACGCGCCCCAGCGCCTCGCAGCACGCCAGCGCCGCGCTGGCGTTGCGGCGCTGCCAGCCCTTGGCCAGGCCCAGGTCGACGCGCCCGTCGAGGTCGGGCCCGAACCGCAGCACGCGCACGCCGGCGGGCAGCGCCGCCACGTGCCCGTCCAGCAGCGGGGCGTCCTCGGGCACCACGGCGGCGCCGCCGGGCCGCAGGCCGGTGAGGATCTCCGCCTTCGCCGCCGCGATGGCCTCGATGGTGCCGAGCAGCTCCAGGTGGACCGGCGCGACGGAGGTGATGCAGGCCACGTCCGGGGGTGCGAGCGCCACCAGCTCGGCGATCTGGCCCAGCCCGCGCATGCCCATCTCCACCACCGCCACCTCCGTGTCGGGCGGCAGGCCGAGCAGCGACAGCGGCACCCCGACCTCGGTGTTGCGGTTGCCGGGCGTGCCGTGGGCGCGCGCGCCGGCCGCCCGCAGCATCGCGACCAGGATGTCCTTGGTCGTGGTCTTGCCCACCGACCCCGTGATGGCCACGACCTGCGCGCCGACCCGCTCCAGGGCGCCCCGGCCCGCGGCCTGCAGCACCGCCAGCGGGTCGTCGGCCGCCACCACGGCGGCCCCGGCGGGCACCTGACCGGCGATGCGGCCGGCGGCCGCGCGGCCCACGAGGGCGGCCGCCGCGCCGGCGCGCAGCGCGGCCGGGGCGTGGTCGCCGCCGTCGTGCGCCTCCCCGGCCAGCCCCACGAACAGGGCGTGCGGCAGCGGGACGCGGGAGTCCGCGAACGCCCCGTCGAAGCCCGTCGCGGCGTCGCCGGCCGTCAGCGACGTCCCCGGCAGCCGCAGCAGGTCGGCGACCGTCAGCCGCACGCCGCCGCCCCCGTGCCCGCCCGTGCCCGCATCGCGCCCGTCACGCCCTCGCCCCCCGCCGCTGCGCCAGCACGTCCCGCGCCACCTCCCGGTCGTCGAAGGGGCGGACCACCCCGCCCGCCTCCTGGCCGCGTTCATGCCCCTTGCCCGCGATCAGCACCACGTCACCCGGCTCCGCCAGGTCCACCGCCTGGGCGATCGCCCGCCGTCGGTCGGGCTCCACCCGCAGCTCGGCCTGCCCCTCGGCCGCGCCGGCCAGCACCTCCCGGATGATGGCGTCCGGGTCCTCGGAGCGCGGGTTGTCGGATGTCACCAGCGCAACGTCGGCGAGCCGCCGCACCACGGCGCCCATGAGGGGCCGCTTGCCGCGGTCGCGGTCGCCCCCGCAGCCGAACACCGTGATCACCCGCCCGTCGGTGAGCCCGCGGACCGCCCGAAGCACGTTCTCCAGCGAGTCCGGCGTGTGGGCGTAGTCGACCAGCACCTGGAACGCCTGTCCCTCCTCGACCGGCTCCAGCCGCCCCGGCACGCCCGGCAGGCCGGCGATGCCCGCGGCGACGGCCGCGTGCGGGAGGCCGAGCAGCTCGCCGGCGGCCACCACGCCCAGCACGTTCTGCAGGTTGAACCGCCCGCGCAGCGCCGTCTCCACCTCCAGCGGCCCGCGGGGCGTGGCCACGGCCGCCCAGGTCCCCCGGGCGTGGAAGCGGTGCGCGTGGGGGCGGACGTCCGCCCGGGCGTCGACGGCGTACCCCAGCAGCCCGAGCTCGTCGGCCAGGCGGACGCCCCACGGGTCGTCGCGGTTGGCGGCCGCGGGTGGGTCGTCGCCCTCGCCCGGCGGCCGGGCGAACAGCCGCCGCTTGGCGGCGAAGTAGTCGTCCACGTCGCGGTGGTAGTCGAGGTGGTCGCGGGTGAGGTTGGTGAACACGGCGGCCGCGAACCGGACCCCCGCCACGCGCCGCTGCGCCAGGGCGTGCGAGGAGACCTCCATCGCGCAGGCCGTGTCGCCCGCCGCCACCATCGCCGCGAACAGGTCGTTGAGCCCCACGGGATCGGGGGTGGTGTGCCCCGCCGGCACCTCGCGGCCGCCCGCGACCGCCCCCACGGTGCCGATCAGACCGCAGCGGTGGCCCGCCGCCTCCAGCACCGCCCGCAGCAGGTACGCGGAGGTGGTCTTGCCGTTGGTGCCGGTGACGCCCACCACGGTGAGCCGCGCCGTGGGATCCCCCGCCAGGGCGGACGCGAGCAGCGCGACGGCCAGCCGCGCGTCGGGCACCAGGATCTGCGGCACGTCCAGCGGCAGGGGTCGCGCGACCGCCAGGGCGGCGGCGCCGGCGGCGACGGCCGCGGGCGCGAAGTCGTGGCCGTCGGCGGAGACCCCGGGCACGCACACGAACAGGTCGCCCGGGCCGGCGAGGTCGGCGCGCGGGGCGATGCGGCGCACCTCCCGGTGGCCGTCGGCCGCGCGGGGCGCGTCGCCGCCGCCCGGCGCCAGGAGGCGCGCGCCCGGCACGGCCTGGACGAGGTCCCGGAGGATCATGCGGCGCCGGACGCTAGCACCGGCGTCGGCCGCGCCCGCGCCCTCCAGGGGCTCAGGCGTCCGGGGCGATGCGCAGGGTCGTGGCCGCGTACGTGCCGATCGCGCTGAAGGCGGGGGCCGCCACGACGCCGCCGCTGTCGCCGATCTTCGGCTCGTCCACGGCCACGGCGATCACCAGCTCCGGGCGGTCGGCGGGGAAGTAGCCCACGAACGACACCAGGTAGCGCGTCTCGCTGTAGGTGCCGTTCTCCACCTTGTTGGCGGTGCCGGTCTTGCCGGCCACCGTGTAGCCCGGGATCTCCGCCGCCGGCGCGGTGCCGTCCGGGCTCACCACCCGGCGCAGCATCCCGTCGAGCGCGCGTGCGGTCTCGGGGCGCAGGATGCGCTGCGCGGGCGGCAGGGTCACGGGGTCGTCGCCCACCCGCTGCACCACGTGCGGGGTCACCAGCATCCCGCCGTTCGCGATGGCCGCGTAGGCGCGGGCCAGCTGCACCTGGGTGACGGCGACCCCCTGGCCGATCGGGATGTTCGCGATGGAGGTGCCCGACCACCTCTCCAGCGGCACCACCACGCCCGACTCCTCGCCGGGGAGGTCGATGCCCGTGCGTGCCCCGAAGCCGAACCGGGTGATCCACTGCTGCATGCGGGCGCGGCCCACCTGCTGCGCCACGCGCACGGTGCCGATGTTGCTGGACCGCTCCACGACCTCGGTGACCGTCCACCGCTCGTGGCCGTGGTCGTGGGCGTCGTGCAGCTCCAGGTCCTCCACCTGCAGCACGGGCGGCACGTCGACGACGGTGTCGGGGGTCACCTCGCCCGCCTCCAGGGCGGCGGCGACGGGGACGATCTTGAAGGTGGACCCGGGCTCGAACGTGGCGGCCACCGGACCGTTGCGGGCCTTCTCGGGGTCGTAGTCCGAGCGGTCGTTGGGGTCGAACCGGGGCACGGAGGCCATCGCCAGGATGGCGCCGTCGGAGGGGCGCATCACCACCGCGGTCGCCCCCTTGGCCTGCGAGGACTCCACCACGTCGGCCAGCTCCTCCTCCACGCGGCGCTGGATGTCCGCGTCCAGGGTGAGCAGCAGCGAGCGGCCCGGCTCGGGCGTGGTGGAGCGCAGCGTGCGGAGCGTGTGCTGGAAGGGGTCCCGGGCCTCGGTGCGCGACCCGGCACGCCCGGTGAGGGCCTCGTCGAAGCCCAGCTCCAGGCCGCTCTGGCCCCGGCCGTCCTCGCCCACCAGGCCGATCAGCTGCGCCCCCACCCACCGCTGGGGCAGGTAGCGGGTGCTGGTGTCGATCACGTCGACGCCGTTGATCTTGAGGGCGCGGATCCGCTCGGCGGTGGAGTGGTCGATCGAACGCGCCAGCACGACGTAGGTCTTCGAGGAGGCCAGGTCCGCGGCCACGTCGGCGGGCGGGCGGCGCAGCAGGGGCGCCAGGCGGGCGGCGGCGGCCGCGGGATCGGACACCAGGTACGGCGCGGCCTCCACCCGGGCCGTCAGCCGGTCGACGGCGAACTCGTCCCCGGACCGGTCGAGGATCGACCCGCGGATCGCCGGCATGGCGACCGTGTGCACCTGCTGCGACGAGGCGATCGCCTGCAGGTCGCCGCCCTTCACGACGCCCAGGTAGCCCGCCCGCAGGCCCATTGCCCCCAGCAGCGCCACCACGGTCACGGCGAGCACCCGGATGCGCCGGGACGAGTCCCGGCGGGAGATGCCGGCGGGGGGGCGGCGGGGACGCCCGGACGGGCCCCCGCGGCGGGGGTCGCGGCGGCTACGGGGCGGGGTCAAGGAACCGCACCCGGGTGGGCTGGCGCATGTCGAGGCGCGCGCGCGCCCGCTCGGCGATCAGGGGGCGGCTCTGCGCGAGCCGGGCCTGCAGGCGGATGCTGTCGGACTCCGCCTGCTGCGAGGCGCGCATGACGCGGCTGGTCTCGGTGGTGAGCTGCAGCTTGGCGACGTTGACCCACACGATCCCCCCCAGCAGCAGCGCCAGCAGGGGGATCCACGCCAGGCCCATGCGGGCGCGGGGACGGCGCCGCGGGGACGGGCCGCGCGCGGCCGCCGGGCGTTCCGCGCGGCGCAGGGGCGGGCGCTCGCGCGGCGCCGGCGCGACCGCGGCGCGGGAGCGGGCGGCCTCGCGCCGCAGCGCCTGGCCGCTCATGCCCCGTCCCGCCGCACGAGCGCCCGGAGCCGTGCCGAGTGCGCGCGAGGGTTGACGTCCTCCTCCTCGGGCGAGGGGCGCACGGCGCGCGTGGTCAGCAGCGCGGCGGCCGAGGCGCGCCCGCAGCCGCAGACGGGCATGCCCGGCGGGCAGATGCAGCCGCGCACCCGGTCCCGCATGAACCGCTTCACGATCCGGTCCTCGAGCGAGTGGAAGGCGATCACGGCCAGCCGGCCCCCGGGCGTCAGCAGCGCGAAGGCGTCGTCGAGGGACTGGGGCAGGATCTCCAGCTCCTCGTTGACGGCGATGCGGAGCGCCTGGAACACCCGCTTGGCGGGGTGGCCGCCGGCGAACAGCGCCGCGGTGGGCACGGAGGCGCGCACCACCTCCACCAGGTCGCCCGTGGTGCGGATCGGCTCCTGGGCGCGCCGGCGGACGATGGCGCGGGCGATGGAGCGCGCGTAGCGCTCCTCCCCGTACTCCCGCATCCACCGGGCGAGGTCGGCCTCGGAGGCGGTGCCCACCAGGTCGGCGGCCGAGCGCGCGCGGTCCGGGTCCATGCGCATGTCGAGCGGCGCCTGGCGGGAGTACGAGAATCCGCGCTCGGGCCGGTCGATCTGCATGGACGACAGGCCGAGGTCCATCAGCACCGCGTCGGCCCGCAGGCCCTCCTCCCGCAGCGCGGGCAGGGCCTCCGAGAAGTTGGCGCGCACGAACCGCGTGCGGCAGGGGGCGCCCTGGGCGAAGGTCGCGAAGTGGGCCCTCACGTCGGGGTCCTGGTCGATGGCGACGTACAGCCCCTCGGGGCCGAGGTCGGGCGCCAGCAGCCGCGCGTGCCCGCCGGCGCCGAAGGTGCAGTCCACCACCACGTCGCCGCCCGCGACCGCGAGCAGGTCGTGGACCTCCTGCGGCAGCACGGGTGCGTGCGGGGCGGCCACGTCAGGCGGCGACGTGACGCTTCGCAGCATTGTCATTGATGCGCTTGGCACGGGCGGACACCCCCTCCCTCCGCAACGACGCACGCTGTTCGTCCAGCAGCCCGGGGTCCCAGACCTCGAGGTACTCGCCCGCACCCACCACCTTCACCCGCTGCCCCAGCGAGGCGTGCTCGCGGAGGTCGCCGGGCAGCAGGATGCGGCCCTGCTTGTCGAGCTCCTGCTCGTAGACCCCGCCCAGCAGGAAGCGCTTGAGCTCGCGGCTCTCGTCGTCAAGCACGCTCATCGTCCCGAAGGTCCTCTCGATGAGCCCGGCCCAGTCCTCGGCCGGGGCCACGATCAGGCAGGCGTCCAGCCACCAGCCCACCATCACGCCCTCGGTGAAGGGGGCGCGCAGTCGGGCGGGAATGGCGAGACGGAAGCGGTTGTCGAGGCTGCATTCATGCGTCCCGGTGAGAAGCCGGCGTTGCACGCTCCCCACGCTACCCCACATCTCCCCACGGAACAATGCGTATGCCCCCGCGGTTCCCCCCGTTCCTCCCCCCACCCCCACGAGTGCGAGATCCGTTGCACCGCGGGGAGGGCCGCACCGCCCGTCTCACCCCCCGGCGCTGCGAACGCTTGTTCGCGTCCGGAGGACGAACTATCGTTCGCCCCATGACCCGACACGCCGCCCTCCCCCTCGCCGCCCCGCGGCCCGCCCTTCGCCTGGTCCCCCCGCCGCCCCGGGCCTCGGCCGCCGGCCTCTACGCCCTCGGGCTGTCCGTCGGGTTCGTGCTGGTCGCGCTGGTCTCGGCGCCCACCGGCGGCGGCGCGTCCGCCCTGGTGCTCGCCGCGGTCGCCGGCGTGGCCGCCGCCGTGCTCGGCCGCCGCGGGCGCACCTCCCGCCGCCGGTCCGCCGGCACCCGCCGTGCCCACCGCGCCGCGCCCGCCGCGCGGCGCACCGCCGCGCCCGCCGCGGTCCCCCTCCGCCGGGCGGCCTGACCCCTGCGTCCGCCCCCCGCCCGGACCGCCGGGCGGGGGGCGCGGCGACGCGGGCGACACCCGCGCGTACGGACATCGCGCCGGTGGCACCCCGCGCCCTCGGCCGGCCGCCCGCGGTGGCCTATAAGGAGGTCGTGCCCACCCCCGCACCCCCCTCGCCGCGGCGACTCCCGCCGCCCGCGACCCTGGCCGCCGCCCTGCTCGCGGCGGGCCTGGTCGCCGCGCCCGCCGTCGCGCTCGAGCGCGTCGCCGGGCCCCCCGCCGTCACCACGCTCGTCACCGGTCTCGAGGTGCCGTGGGACGTCGCGTTCCTGCCCGACGGCCGCGCGCTCGTCACCGAGCGCGGCGGCCGCGTGCGGATCGTCGACGCCGCCGGGCGCCTCCAGGCCGAGCCCGCGGCGGTGGTCGACGTCAGCACCCGCGGCGACGGCGGCCTGCTGGGCGTCGCGGTCGATCCGGCGTTCGGTCCGGACGCCCCCTTCGTCTACCTCACCCACACCACCCTCACCGAGGTCCGCGTCAGCCGCTGGCGGCTCACGGGCGACCGCCTGACCTCCGAGGGCACGGTGGTGGCCGGCATCACCGCCGGCGGCGTGCACGCGTCGGCCCGGGTCCGCTTCGGCCCCGACGGGGCGATGTACGTGGGCACGGGCGACGCCGGCGACGCCGCCCGCGCGCAGCGGGCGGGCAGCCTCAACGGCAAGCTCCTGCGGGTCGCCCCGGGCGCGTACCGCGGCGGGCGGGTCACCCCGGCGGTGGTCGCCTCCGGCCTGCGCCACCCCCAGGGGATGGCGTGGCAGCCCGGCACGGGCGCGATGTTCGTCACCGACCACGGCCCGAGCGACTTCGACGGCCCGAGCGGCGACGACGAGCTCAACCTGATCGCCGGCGGGGGCAACTACGGGTGGCCGCTGCGCCGCGGCGCCGACCAGAGCCCCTACCTGTCCCCCGTCCACCTCTGGACCACGACGATCGCACCCGCGTCGATCGCGTTCGTCGCGCTCCCCGGCTCCACCTGGACGGGCGACGCGCTGGTCACCGGGCTCCGGGGGCAGGTGCTGCGGCGCCTCACCTTCAGCGGCGCGCGCGTGATCGCCGACGAGCCCCTGCTGCGCGACGCCCACGGCCGCCTCCGCGCGGTGGCCGAGGCGCCGGACGGCAGCATCTGGGTCACCACCAGCAACCGGGACGGCCGCGGCGACCCGCGCACGGGCGACGACCGGATCCTGCGCATCGTGCCCCCGGTGGCGCCCGCGGTCGCACCCGCCGCCGCCGCCCCCCTCGACGCCGCGCCCCGACCGCGCGTCCGCCGCGCCGTGCTGCGGCGCCTGGCCGCACCCGCCCAGGCGCGCCTGGGCGTGGCCGTGGCGGTCGCCGCCCACTTCACGCGCCCGCCGGGCGCCGCCGTGGCCCTCCAGGCACGCGTGGGGGAGGGCTGGCGCAATCTCACGGCCGTGCACCGCCCCGGGGCCCGCGTGCGCCTGGTGTTCCAGCCCCGGGCCCTGGGCATCACGCGGCTGCGCGTGCGCGTCCGCTCCGGTGGGCGCGTCACGGTGCGCGGCCTCACGATGGTGGTCGTCCCGCGCGAGACCCCCGTGCCGGCGACGTGGTTCGCGGCGCGCTGAGCCGGGGCGGGACGCCTCGCCCGGCCTCCGCCGCGCCGCCGTGCGTGCGTTAGCGTCCCGCCGGTGAGCACGCCCGCCGAGACCCCCGTCACGGACGTCGTCGCCGCCATCGACGTGGGCACCAACACCACCCGCCTCCTGGTGGCCGCCGCCACGGAGGGGCGCATCACCCCGCTCGCCTCCGGCGCCGCCATGACGGCGCTCGGCGAGGGCCTGGGGCGGACGGGCCGCATCGCGGACGCGGCCCTGGACGCGGCCGCCGAGACCGTCGCGGCGATGGCGGCCGAGGCGCGCGCCCTGGGCGCCCGGCACCTCGTGGTCGCCTGCACGGCGGTCGCGCGCGACGCGGCGAACGCCGACGAGCTGCTGCGGCGCCTGGAGGAGGCCTCCGGCGTGCGCCCGCGGGTGCTGTCGGGCACGGAGGAGGCGCACATCACGTTCCGGGGCGTGGTCACCGCCGACGCCCCCGACCCCCTGCTGGCGGCCGACCTCGGCGGGGGCAGCCTGGAGCTGATGGGGGGCCGGGCGGGACGCCTGGACTGGGCCACCTCCCTCCCCCTCGGCGCGCGCCTGCTCACCGAGCGGTACGAGCCGGCCGACCCGCCGGCGCTCGACCTCGTGGGTCCGATGGTCGCCTACGCCCGGTCGCTCGTGGAGCCCGTCGCCGACGGGCACCCCGCCGCCGGCGCGATCGTGTCCGGCGGGTCGGCGGTCGCGCTGGCGCGCCTCGCCGCGACGGACGACCTCGACCGGGACGCGCTCGTGCGCGCGGTGGAGCGGCTGGCGGCCGCACCCGCCGAGGACGTCGCCGCCGAGACCGGGCTCGCGCCCGCCCGGGTGCGCCTGTGCATGGCCGGCGCGGCCGTGCTCGAGGCGGTGCGCCGTGCGTTCGCCGTCGAGGCCCTGCACGTCACCGAGGCGGGCCTGCGCGAGGGGCTGGTGGCCGAGGCGCTCACGGTCGGCGGAGGCCGGTAGTGGCCCGCGCGTGGGAGGTCCCCGGCCTGCATCCCCGGGCCCGCTACCGCGACGCGGCCGGCCGCGTGATCCTCACCCGCTGGCGGGAGATGATGAGCCATCGTGAGGGCACCCTGCGCGGCGACGACATCGAGCACCTCCACGCCATGCGCGTCTCGTCCCGGCGGCTGCGCGCGGCGATGGACGCGTTCGCGGAGGCCTTCCCACGCAGGTCCTTCCGGCGTCACCTGCGCGTGGTGAAGTCGGTGACCGACACGCTCGGCGCCGCGCGCGACCTGGACGTGGCCGTCGCCCATCTCGAGAAGCTCCTGCCCGCGCTCGAGCCGGCCGACCGTCCCGGCGTCGAGGGCCTCATCGCCCGCCATCGCGCCCAGCGCCGGGGCGAGGACGCCCGCATCCAGGCGCTGTTCGCCCGCCTCGACGAGGAGCGCTACGCCCACCGCTTCGAGCGCTGGGTGCGGCGGCACACGGGCGTCGACGTGGCCACCCTCGATCCGGGTCCCCCCGGCCAGGAGGCGTCGTGAACACCGCCGTCGCCCTCCACGGCGCCGCGGCGGCCCTGCCGGCCGGGCGGAGGGGCTAGTGGCCAAACCCCGCCCCGTCCCCGGGATCCGCCCCGACCGCCGCCTGCGTCCCAACGCCCGCCGCATCCTGCGCGTGCGCATCGAGGAGGTCTGGTCGTACGAGGAGGCCGTCGGCGATCCGGCCAACGTCACCGAGCTGCACGACATGCGCATCGCGATGAAGCGGCTGCGCTACTTGCTGGAGATCTTCGACGTCGCCTTCGACGACGACCTCGCGCCGTTCGTGGACGAGGTGCGCGACCTGCAGGACGTCCTGGGCGACGTGCACGACGCCGACGTGCAGCTGCCGATGCTGGAGGAGCACCTGCGGACGCTGGAGGTACACGGGGGCACCCCCGGCGGCGGGGCCGACGAGCGGCCGGGCGTGCGGACCCTCATCGCGCGCGCCCGGGTGCGGCGGGACGAGGGCTACCGGCGGTTCCGCGCGCACTGGGCGCGCCTCGCCGCGGAGGGCTTCCGCCGGAGGCTGGAGGATGCCCTCGGGGTGGCCCCCGCGCCGTGACGGCCGGCGGCGCGGCGCCCCCCGGCGCGCGCCTGGCACTGCTGGGCGACGTCCACGGCAACGCCGAGGCCCTGCGCGCCGTGCTCGCCGCCGTGCGGGCGGAGGGCATCACCCACGGCGTCGTCACGGGCGACGTCGCGATGCGCGGCACCGACCCCGCGGCCGCCGTCGCCCTGGTGCGCGCGCTCGGCTGGCCGGTGGTGCGCGGCAACACCGACATCAAGGTGGGCGCCGGCCGGCCCCGGCCCACCGGCCACCCCGCGTCCGACCGCGTGGGCTCCCGGTCGTGGACCATCCGCCGCCTCACCGACGACGACCGCCGGTGGCTCGCCGCCCTGCCCGCCCGGGTGGAGCTGACCCTCGCCGGGCACCGCGTCCTGGTCACGCACGGCCAGCCGGGGGACCTGTCGGTGGTCGTGGACCTCGGCACGGCCGACGAGGACCTCGCCCGGCTCGCCGAGGCCCTCGGCGTCGACGTGCTGGTGCTCGGTCACACCCACCGGCCGATGCTGCGGCGCGCCGGCCGCGCCCTGATCGTCAACCCGGGTGCCGTGGGCGAGGGCGTCGACGACGACCTGCGGCCCTCCTGGGCGTGGCTGGAGGCCGGTCCCGGCGGGGTGACGGCGCACCTCGCGCGCGTCGACGCCCCGCTGGCCTCGCTGCGCGCCGGGTAAGACGATCCGCCGCGCCGGCGCGGGGTCCGGACGTTCGCGGGGGCGGCGGAGGCGGCGGCCGGCAGGGCCTGCGCGGCCGCGGCGCCCGCAGAGCCGGGCGCGGCCGCGACGCCCGCACGAGCCGGGTGCGAGCCGCCCGCGCCCTTCGCGACGCGCGCGCGCCCGCGCCCAGTCCGTCGCGTCCACGCCCGGCGCGGGGGAGGCGGCGGGACCGCCCCGCCTGCCTCCGCCCTCCGGCCCGCCCGGCGCCTGCCCCCACCCCACCACCTGCGCCCTGCCGCCGAGGCGCGCCGCGTCAGTGGCGTCCGCGCCCGGTGTGCGAGGGGGCGGGACCGCCCGCCTGCCTCAGCCCTCCGGCCCGCCCGGCGCCCGCCCCCACCCCACCACCTGGGCCCCGCCGCCACCGACACGGGCGCCCAGGGCCAGCGGCGCGAGCGCGAGGGTCCACAGCAGACCGAGGGCGCGTCGCCCGGACCCGGAGCCGGCCACCTGCCCATCGAGGGCCGGCAGCAGCGAGAAGGCCAGCGACGCGGGGTGGACCCACCCCCCGCGCACGGCCACGTCCACGTGGGCGAACCCCGCCTCCCGCATCAGGTCGTGCAGCACGCCGGGAGCGATGTGCCAGCGGTGGCGCGCCGGCTCCCAGCCGTGCCAGCGACCCCCGAACAGGCGCGCCTCCACCCCCACCGGGTTCGGAACCGCCACCAGCAGGGGGGCGCCCGGCCGCAGCGCGGCGGCCACCGCCCGCAATGCCTCGGCCGGATCGGCGACGTGCTCCAGCACGTGCCACATCAGCGCGCCGTCGGCCTCCCGGTGACCCAGCGCCTCCGGCACGCCGCCCACCCGCACCGTGACACCTGCGGGGGCCCACGCCCGCAGCCGGGCGGCCTCCGCCGGATCGGGCTCCACGGCGATCACGCGGACGCCGTGCCGGGCGAGTGCGCGGGCGCCGAGCCCGGCGCCCGCGCCGATGTCCAGGACCGTGTCGCCCGGCGGCACCGCGGCCCGCAGGCGCCGCACCTCCACTCCGATCAGTGCCCGCGCCGCCACCCCGAGCGGGCCCGCGCGGCCGTCCCGCGCCGGGGCGGCGGGCGCCGGCCGCCCCGGCTCCGCACCGGCCTCCCGCGTGACCCCGATCCCGCACCGCACGCACCGCTCCACCGTCCGGGGGGCACCACCGGTGCGGTCCCGGGCCCGGACCCACTGCACCAGCCCGCCCCCGCACCGGGGGCACGCGCCCGCGGGCGGGGAGGCCGATGGATCCGGTCCGCCCGCGCCGCGTCCCCCGAGGCCCCCGTTCACCGGCGGGTCACCCCGGGACGCGCAGCACCAGCACGGCCCGGGCCGAGTCGGTGCGCGCCAGGCGCGCGGCCCGTGCCCGGTCCGCCCGCAGCAGGCCGTCCTGCGCCCGGTCGGCCGCCGTCCGCGCGCGCCCGTCGGCCGGCGCCGCGAGCGCGCGGGCGATCGCCCCCGCCGCCGCCCCCGGCGTGCCCCCGGTGACCGGGGAACGCCACGCCCCGCCGAGCGCCGTGGCCGCGCCCCGCGGTACCCGCGCGCGCAGCTCCCAGCGCGCCCCGCCGCCGGCGGCCACCACCCGCGCGCTCACCACCGCCCCGCCGCGCGCGCGCAGGGCCGTCAGGGCACCGTCCACCCGTGGCGCCACGGCGGGGGCACCGCCCGCCCGAGGCACGGACAGGCGCACCGTGAACCCACCCTCATCGCTGCCGGGCGCGGCGCTGTCCTGAGCGGGCGCCAGGCTCGGTGCCGGTGCCGGTGCCGGTGCCGGTGCGGGTCCCGGTGGCGCCGGCGCAGGGGCCTGGGCGGGGGCCTGCACCGGCGCCGCGCGCGGGGGTGCGGCGGCCGGGGCGCCGGCCCCTTCGGCGGCGTCGCCCGGACGCGCCTCGCCCTCGGCCACCCCGGGCGCCGCGGCCGGCGTCTCGGAGTCGAGCGACCGGACCAGCGGCACGGCCACCGCGGCCACCAGCACGGCGGCCGCGAGCCCTCCCAGGGCGACCGGCCTGCCCCCACGCCGCCGCGAGGTGCGGACCGGTGCCGGCGCCGCCCCGCCCCGCTCCCCGGTCCTGGCACCGGCCAGCACGCGGGCGCGGAGCGCCTCGGGCGGCGGCGGCGCGCCCTCTCGCAGCGCCGCGGCCAGCGCGAGCACCTCGCGCTCGGCCTCCGACCGCGGCGGCGCGCCGCCCAGCAGTGCGTCCATCCGCGCGGGGTCCACCTCGAGGGGGTCCGCGCCGCTCCCCCCCGGCCGGCCGCCCCCGGGGCCTCGTCCGTTGTGCCGCGCGTCGCCACTCACTGCCGCCACCCCTCGCCCAGCCCCGCCCGCAGGCGCCCCAGCGCCCGGTGCAGCGCGGTGCTCACCGCCGAGGGGGTCATACCCAGAAGGCGCGCGACCTCGCCGTTCTCCAGGTCCAGCAGCACCCGCAGGGCGACCACCTCCCGCTCGGCGTTCGGCAGCCCCGCGAGCGCCGCGCGCAGCGCGGGCGAGAGCCCGCCCGGGGTGACGGCCTCCTGCGCCTCGGGCGGCGCGGCGCGCTCCTCACGCCCCCGGCGGCGCCGCTCGGCCCGGAAGTGGTCGAGGGCGAGCCGCCGCGCGATCTCGATGAGCCACGGTCGCGGGCGCCCGCGGACGGGGTCGAACCGACGCCACTCCCGCAGCGCGCGCTCGAACGTGGCCGAGGTGAGGTCGTCGGCGAGGGCCGCGTCACGCGTGAGGGCCAGCAGGTAGCGGTACACCGCGCCGATCTCGGCGGCCGCCACGTCGGCGAACGCGGGGCGCTCGGGCGCCGGACGGAATCCCCTCACCGCCAGGGCGCGCGCGTCGACGGCACACACGCACCCTATACGCCGCCCGGACCGCCTCCGTCACCCTCCCCCGTCTACCCTCCGACGACCCACCGCGGCACGCGCACCACCACCTGCGGCGGACGTGGGCGCCGCGGGACCACGGCGCGCCGCACGCGCGGCCGCACCACCGGCGGGCGCGGCCGCGGTGCGGGACGGGCCGCCGGCGGCGGGGCGACGAGCGCCGCGAGCCCGGCCACGGGGTCGACCGGCACCCGGCCCGGCCGGTGGGCACGCAGTGTGGTGAGCAGCAGGATCAGCGCGACGATCACCGCGACGAGCGCCGCGTACTCGGGCACCGCCTGGCCTGCGGCGCGGTCGGGGCGCGCGCCGGGCTCGCCGCGGAGGGCGCGTTCCGAGGCGGCGGCCGCCGACCTCACTCGAGACCCCAGAGGACCGGACCGATCTGGCGCGCCAGTTCGAGCACCATCACGGCCATCACCAGCAGCATCGCCGCCGGCACCATCAGCAGCGCGACCACGAGCTGGATCTTCGGGGCCGCGCGCGCCGCCCGCTCCCGGGCCCGCCGGCAGCGGTCGTCACGCAGGGCCGTCGCCTGACCCCGCAGGGAGGCCGACAGCGGAGCGCCCAGCTCGTCCGCCTGCAGGAGGGCGCCGACCACCTGCGCGACCTCGGGCAGCGGCACCCGTGCGGCGAGGTCCCCGTAGGCCGCGCGCCGTGTGGCACCCAGGCCGACGTCGCCGAGCGTCATCAGCACCTCCTCGCCCAGCGGGCCGCGCAGCCGCCGGCCGGCCTCGCGCAGCGCGGGATCCACCGCCATGCCCCCCTCGACGCACAGCGCGAGCAGGTCGAGCAGATCGGGGAGCTGCCCGCGGATGGCGGCCGCGCGACGCCGGCTGCGGGCGGCGACCGCGCGCACCGGCAGCAGCCATCCCCCGAGCACCAGCGCGGGCAGCGTCACCAGGGCCGCGCCACCCCCGAGGGCGACCAGGGCGATCGCGCCCAGCGTCCCGGCGACGGCGCCGCCCGCCTGCGCGCGGGCCACGTCCGCCGGGCGGATGTGCGGCTCGGAAGCCGCCGCCCGCACGACCACGGCGGGCATCCGGGCCCCCGCCCACCGGACGAGCGCCGCCGGCGCCGGGAGACGCACGCGGAGGGGCAGCGGGAGGGTGGGCGCATGGGCGGGTGACCGCCCACCGGCGTCCGCGGAGGCGGGACGCCGGAGGGCGAGGGCCGTGAGCACGCCGGCGGCGGCGATCAGCAGCGGGACGGCGGCGCCGGCGCTCACGCCGTCACCCGCGACAGCCGGCGGACGAGGACGAGCGCCGTCACGAACAGCAGCGCGGAGACGACGGCCGCCGCCCGCCCGGCGCCCTCCCCCAGCGTCCGGCCGAGCGTGCCGGGTGCGAAAAGCTCGACCGCGACCCCGGCCACCAGCGGCAGCGCCGCCACGAGCCAGGCCGTCATCCGTGCCTGCGCGGTGGCCGTGGCGAGTTCCGCAGCCGTGCGCGCCCGCTCCTCCAGGCCGTCGGCGAGGTCGGACAGGATCCGCGCGAGGTCCCCGCCCGTGCGCAGCGTGACCAGCACGGCGCACACGGTGATCTCGACGTCCGGGTGCGGGAGGCGGGCCGCCAGCGCATCCAGGGCGTCCTCGGCGCGGGTGCCGTGCGCCAGGTCCGCGGACACCTGGGCGATCTCGTCCCGGATGGGCTCCGGTAGGTCGGGGGTGGCGCGCGCGAGGGACTGGCGCAGGGACAGGCCCGCCCGCAGCCCGTCGGCCAGGCGGCGCGCGAGCGCCGGGAGCTGCGCGGCGATGCGCGCGGGCCGACCGCGGAGGCCGCTGCGGATGCGGACGGCGAGCCCGGCCGCCGGGGCCGCGGCGGCCAGGGCCGCCGCGGCGACGTACCCGGCGAGGGCGTGCACCGCCGCCGAGAGCACCACTCCGCCGACGACCACCAGGAGGGCCGCGTGCCCCGCGCTCAGGGGGACCCCGGCGCGGGCCAGGGCGCGGCCGAGGCGACGCACGGGCAGGGGCGGCGCCCCACCTCCCCGCGCAACGGGGACGACCGGCCCGTGTGCCCGGGCCCGCCCGAGCGCGAGGAGCGCGGCCGCCGCCGCGACGAGGGCCAGCGAGGCCACCCCCGGCCCGGAGGAGCTCACCGCACCGCCAGACGGGCCGCGGCCTCGGCCAGCGCCGGGGTGGGCACCAGCTCGCCGCCCTCCGTGTCGTCCCGCCACCGCGCCAGCTCCACCAGCCGCCCGCCCTCGCCCGTGAGGGCGCAGACCGACGTGATGCGCCGGCGGCCGTCCAGCAGGCGTGCCTGGTGGACCACCAGGTCGATGGCGGAGGCCACCTGGTCGGCGACGGCGGCGTACGGGAGATCGACGTCGCCCATGGTCGCGAGCAGCTGCAGGCGCCGCAGGGCGTCCGGGGGCGAGGAGGCGTGGAGGGTCGACAGGGAGCCCTCGTGGCCCGTGCTCATCGCCGTGAGCATGTCCAGCGCCTCCGCCCCCCTCACCTCGCCGACGACGATGCGGTCGGGGCGCATTCGCAGCGCGTTCCGCACCAGCGCCCGGATGGAGACCTCGCCCCGGCCCTCCAGCGACGGCGGGCGGCTCTCGAGGCGCACGACGTGCGGGAGCGGGATGCGCAACTCGGCGGCGTCCTCGATCGTCACCACCCGCTCGGCCGGGTCGATGAACGCGGCCAGGGCGGCGAGGGTGGTGGTCTTGCCGCTGCCGGTGCCACCCGTCACCAGGATGTTGCGGCGGGCGCGGACGCTGCGGCCGAGGAACCGCAGCAGCTCCTCCGACAGCGTGCCCAGCCGCACCAGGTCGTCCCCCCGGAGCGCCTCGGCGGCGAACCGGCGGATCGTGAGCGCCGGCCCGTCGAGCGCCAGCGGCGGGATGACCACGTTCACGCGCGAGCCGTCGGGCAGGCGCGCGTCGACCATCGGGCTCGCCTCGTCCACCCGGCGACCTAGCGGGGCCAGGATGCGGTCGACCACGTGCAGCACGTGCGCGGCGTCCGCGAAGCGGACGTCGACGGGGGCGATGCGGCCGCGGCGCTCGACGAACACCCGGTCCGGCGCGCAGACCATCACCTCGGACACCTCCGGGTCGCGGAGGAGCCGCTCCAGCGGCCCGAGGCCGAGGGCCTCGTCGACCACGCGCGCGAGCAGCTCACGACGCTCGCCGGCCGTGAGGATGATGCGCTCGTCGTCCACGAGCCGGTCCGTCACGGCCGTGATGGCCGCCGCGTTCGCCGTCTCGCCCGCGAGCCGCAGCTCGCGCACCGCCGCCCGGCGCAGCGACTCGACGAGCGCCGGGTCGTCGGCCCCGCGCGCGCCGCTCACGCCGCCTCCCGGGCACGGGCGCCGGTGAGACCGACGGCGTCGGCCAGCGCGGCGAGCGCCGTCGCCAGCGCGGCGCGCCGGCCCTCGGCGAGCGCGCCGACGGCGATCCCCAGCGCCTCGCGGTCGGACCGCGGAAGGACCGTGGCGACGGGGACGCCGAGCGCGCGCGACAGGGCCCGTGCCGAGATGTCGGCACGGCGCGCGCCCGCGTTGGCGACGACGACCACATCGCCGCCCGCCCGCCGGGTGACGTCGGCCAGGGTGCGGCCGGTGACCCGGACGCCGGGCGCGTCCAGGGGCGCCACCACGACGACCCGCGCGTGGCGCGACGCGGTCCGCGCGGCCGCGCCCGATCCGGAGCCGAGGTCGAGCACGAGCCGCGGGCGCTCGGGCAGGGCCGCCAGGCGCCCCACGAGGTCGGCGGGCGCGGCGTCGATCTCGGTGGCGGCCGCCACCACGGCGATCCCGGAGGGGTGGGGGTAGGCCGCCGCCCGCAGGTGCGCGGCGTCGAGGTCGTCGCCCACGGCGACCAGGTCGGCCGCCGAGCGCCGCACGGGGGTGCCGAGCATCCCCGCCTGGTCCCCGCGGATGCCGTCCAGATCGACCAGGAGCACCGGCCGTCCGTCGCGGGCGGCGGCGAGCGCCAGGCCCGCAGCGACCAGCGAGCCGCCCGCCCCCCCGCAGCTGCCGACGACCGCGAGCGCCGGGCTCACGGCGCCACCCGCACGGGCGCCGGCGGGGCGCCGCCCTGCTCCTCAGGCGGCCGCACCAGGAGGCGGACGTCGCGCGCGAAGTTGAGCGCCGACGTGATCCGCAGGGCGTCGGCCGGCGTCGCCCGCAGGAGCACGGACGGCGCCTGCGCGGCGTCCACGGCCGAGCCGAGGCCGGGGTCGACGGCGAGCACCTCGGCGTCGCCGACCACGACCTCCGTCCGCCCCGCGAAGCCCTCGCCCGTGGAGGCGACGACGTCCACGCGCACGCCCGGCGCCAGGGCGGACGCCGCGCCACCCGCCGCCAGCGCGGGGACCGGCACGGCGCGCTCACCCGGGGCGAGCGGGGCGACGGCACCGGGACCGCCGCCCAGCACGGCCTCGGTGAGGGGCTCGCCCGGGGCGAGGGGTCCGACCGTGCGGCGCCCGCCGGCCGCCGCCGGGTCGGCCACGAGCCCGGTGAGCGGCAGGCCGTCGGGCACGGGCACGGTGACCAGGCGGCCGGCGACGTCGTCCGCGTCCAGCAGGGTCCCCGCGGGGATCGCCTCGCGCGCGACCAGGACGTGGGCGACGGGCGGGGGCGCCCCGCCGGGTGCGAACGCGAGGGCGCCGGCCGCGACGGCGCATGCGAGGGCACCGACGAGCAGCCATCGCGGCCGCAGCACCGCGAGGGGACGCAGGGGCGTCATGACGCCCCGTCCAGCGCCCCGCCGCACCGGGCACAGCCCCCGGGGGCCGTCCCGCCCCCGCCGCACTCGGGGCAGGGGCGCCACGCCCGCGCGGCCCACCGCGCCGCGGCCTCCGGGCGCACCGACCGGGGAGCGGCATGGGCGCCGGGGCGGCGGCAGGCCGACACGACCGCCTCGAGCCAGCGGACCGCCTCCGTCCGCTCCCTCCAGCCTGCGGCGAGCGATGCGCACAGAGCCGCCGCCTCCGGTGCCGGGGGCAGCGCGACCACGGGGACCCCCAGGGCGCGGGCCGCCGCCCGCGCGGGCGCGTCCCGGAGGGGGTCCGCCTGCGCGAGCAGGACGGCGTCCCCCGGTCGGGCGGCGAGCGCCTCGGCCGCGGCGGCGGCATCGCCTGCGACGGCCGCGGGCAGCGCCACGAGCGCCCCGTCGCCGGCGTCCGCACCCGCGCGTGCGCGCCGATGGGGGGTGCTGAGGCCGCGCACCGCTAGACCCCCTCGGGCAGCAGCCGGTAGCCGACGCCCCAGACGTTGGCCACGTAGCGGTTGCCCGCGCCCCCGGCGGCGAGCTTGCGCCGCAGCCGGCTCGCATGGCTGTCGACCGTCCGGGTGCGCCCGGCCGACAGGTAGCCCCACACGTCGCGCAGCAGCTCCTGCTTGGTGAGCACCCGCCGCGGGTCGCGGGCGAGGGCGTCGAGGAGTGCGAACTCCTTCGCCGACAGGTCGAGGGGGCGCCCGTCGATGCTGGCGGTGCGCGCCCGGCGGTCGATGAGCAGGTTGCCGACGCGCAGGTGGTCGACCACGGTCTGCCCCCGGGTGCGGCGCATGAGGGCGTTGGCGCGCGCGAGCAGCTCGGCGTAGTGGAACGGCCGGACCACGTGGTCGTCGGCGCCGCGCTCGATCGCCCGCACCACCGCGACGGGGTCGGACTGACGCGACATCGCCAGGACCGGGAGCCCCGGGTCCCACGGGTCCTCGGGACCCCCGGCCCGGAGACGCGACACCAGCTCGAGCCCGGCCGCGTCGGGCAGGTCGAGGTCGACCAGCACCAGGTCCGGGGGCTGCGCGCGCAGGTCGCGCAGCGCGGAGGCCGCGTCGGCGCACGCGCGCACGGCGAACCGGTCGGCGGCGAGGTTGTCGGCCAGGAAGCGCCGCGTGACCTCGGATTGCTCCACGACCAGCACCACGGCGGTGCGGACCGGGGCGGCGGCGGGCGACGTGACCGGATGGACGGCGGTGAGGGACATCGGGGGGTCTCCGGGACGGGGTGACGGTGCACACGTGGAGAGACGCGGGCGACGCCTTTTCACCCCCCACCCCCGCGCAGTCGTCACGTCCCTCAACCGCACCCTCCCGCCGGCCGAAGGGGGCCCCATGCGCGTCCCCCTCCCGCGGTGGCTGCAGGGCGGCGGGCCCCGGCGCACGGGGCCCGACGACGCCACTCTGCGCGATGGGGACCTGACCGGCGCGGACCTGCGGCCGCTGGACCTGACGAACCGCGCGCTGGCGGGCGCCCGGATGGCGTCCGCGGACCTGGGCGGCGTGCGCATGGGCGGCGCGGACCTCGAGGGGGCGGTGCTGACGGGCGCGTCGCTGCGGGCGGCCGACCTCGCCGGGACGCGGCTGCGCGAGGCGCACCTGGGCGGGGCCGACATGTCCCGCGCCGCGCTGCGCGGCGCGGACCTCTCGTGGGCGAACGCGCCGGGCCTGGTGCTGGCGTGGGCCCACGGACCCGACGCCGTGCTGCACGGCGCGCGGCTGATGGGCGCCGACGGCCTGCAGGCGGCGCTGCGGGGCGCGGATCTCGAGGAGTCCGACCTGACGAGCGCCCAGTTCCCGAACGCCGACCTGGTGCGCGCCCGCCTCGGGGGCGCCGACATGCGCTGGGCCACGCTCACGGGCGCCGACCTGACGGAGGCCTGCCTCGACGAGGTGCGCGGCGAGAACATCGTGCTGGAGGGCGCCACGCTGGACGCCGCCTCGCTCGTGGGCGCCGACCTGCGGCGCGGCGGGCTGCGCCGGGCGACCCTGCGGGCGGCGGACGCCCGGCGGGCCGATCTGACGGGCGCGGACGCGACCGGTGCCGACCTGTCCGGCGCCGGGCTCGCCGACGCCCTCCTGGACGGGGCGAAGCTGCTGCAGGCCGACGCGACGGGCGCGGACCTCACCGGTGTCCGGGCGGAGGCCGCCGACATGCGCCGGCTCGTGGCCCCCCGGGCGGCCCTCGCCGCCCTGCGCGCCCCCGGGGTGCGGCTGCAGGGGGCGCAGCTGCAGGGCGCCGACCTGACCGGGGCCGACCTGCGCTCGGCGGACCTGCGGGAGGCCGACCTGCGCGGCGCGCGCCTGGACGGCGTGATCGCGCGCGGCGCCGACCTGCGCGGCGCCCGGCTGGAGGGCGCGTCGCTGCGGGGCGCGGACCTGCTGGACGCGCGCCTGGGCGGCGCCGTGCTCACGGGGGCCGACCTCACCGAGGTGGTGCTGGAGGGCGCCGAACTGGCCGAGGCGATGCTGGACGAGGCCGACCTGTCGCGGGCCGACGTCACCGACGCGGACCTCTCGAACGCCCGCCTGCAGGCCGCCGTCCTCAAGGGGGCCGACCTGACCGGGGCCATGCTGGACAACGCGACGCTCTGCCGGGCCGACCTCCACCTGGCGGACCTCACCGGCGCCCGGCTGAGTCACGCGGACCTCAGCGGGGCGCGGCTGGTCTTCGCCCGCTTCTCGGAGACGCGGGTCTACTCGACGCGCTTCGAGGGGGCGCACCTGGAGGGCGTCGACCTGGCCGGCTGCATTCCGGCGCTCACGATGTGAGGCGGGGCCCCGGTCAGCCCTCGGCGGCGGCGACCATCACCGGGAAGCCGGTGCGCCAGCTGGGGTAGGCCGGACGGAAACGGAGCTCGCGCCGCGCCTTCGCGTTCGACGCGCCGCGCAGCCGCGCCCCGTAGTACACCGCCTGCGGCCCCTGCGTGCGGGCCGCGACGTCCTCGTCCACGCGCGCCGGCGGCGGGGCGCCCAGGAGCGCGGCGAGCACCGGCGCCCACTCGCGGACCGGTGCCGGGTCGTCGTCGACGACGTTGTACACGCCGGGCGCCCCGTCCGTGAGCGCCCGCACGGTGGCCGCCGCGGCGTCCTCGACGTGCACGAAGGAGGTGACCCCGCCCCCGTCGCCGACGAGGGGGTAGGCCCCTCGGCGCAGCTGCTCGGCGATGACGCCCCCCGGGGCGTACATGGTGCCCGGGCCGTAGAAGAACCCGTAGCGCAGCACGACGCCCTCCAGGTCCCCTGCGCCGAGCACCGCCCGCTCCATCGCGACGTTGGCGGCGATGGTGCCGGCGAGCGGCGGCGCCTCGGTCCAGATGCGCGCCGACTCGTCCGCGACCGGGGGACCCTCGGGCGCGGTCATGAAGACCACGCTCTGGACCACGACGCGACGGGCGCCGGCGGCGGCGGCCGCCGCGACCAGGGCGGGGGTCACCTCCCGGCGCAGCCGGTTCGTGGCCTCCAGCCACGCCTCGTAGCCCCCCGGGCCCGGCCTCCCGGACAGGGCCGTGAGCTGGTGCACCACCACCTCGGGGCGGGCGGCCCGCACCACGTCCGCGAGGGCGTCGGCGTCGCGCGCGTCCACGACGGCCGGCACGGCGCCGAGCGAGGCGAGCAGCCCCGCCCCCGTCGTGCTGCGGGTGGTTCCTGTGACGGCGTGCCCCTCGGCGACCAGCCGCGCCACCAGCGGACGCCCCACCGCGCCGGTGGCACCCGCGACCAGCACCCTCATCGCCTCCTCCCCTGGCCCGCGGGTCCGTGCTCGGCCCCCGCGAGCCGCAGCACCTCCCCGGGCCGGAGCGCCGCCAGCACGCCGGCCGGGGCCTCCACCACCGCGCGCGCACCGCGCGCCGCCGCCACCCGCCCCCGCGGCAGTGGGTCGACCACCCGCAGCACCCGCCCCTGCCGGTCGAGGAAGGCGCACCCCACGGACGCCCGCAGGCCCACGGCGTGCACCGACCCGCAGGGCTCCAGCCACACCCCCTCGTCGGGCGCGAGGTCGGGGGTGAACAGCAGTCCAAGCGTGCGCGCCACCGCGCGGCGGGCGGTGTGACAGCGCGTCAGGACCACCGCGCCGTCGGCGCGGACGAGCGGCACGGGGGCGTTGCCGGTGAGCCGGTCGATGCGCAGCGGACCCATCGGGGGTGACAGTCGCACGTGACGTCCGACACCGGGGATACGTTCTGTGCCGATGAGCGATCCATCCGACCCCCGCGAGGTGCTCGCCGCGGTGCGTCGTCTGGAGGCGGAGCTCGACGAGCTCCGTTCCCGCTCGCGGCGGGCGGTGGGGACGCCCGACGCGGACGCCCTGCGCGCGGCCGTCGCCGCGGATGCCGCCGAGGAACGGCGGCGGGTGGTGGAGGACCTGGAGACGGTGGTCGAGCTCATCGCCGCGTCCTGGAGGTCGACGGCGGACGGCACGGCGCGTCTGGCGGCCGACGTCCGGGCGCTGCGGGACGAGGTGGCCGCGCTCCACTCGGCCATGGAGGGCGCCCGCCTCGAGGTGCGGTTCGGGCAGCTGAACGGCAACGGGAGCGGCGTGTAGGGCGTCGCTCCCCGCGCCCCCGACGGGGGCACGGGGCGATCAGGACCGCGGTGCGGGCCGCCCGCGCCGGTCTAGGGGGTCGGGCGGAGCGCCCCCTGCAGCGCCGTGAGGGCCCGGGCGAACATCAGGCCCATGGCGTCGGCGGCGTCGTCGGGGGTGGCCCGGGGCTCCATCGCCCGCAGGCCGGCGGCGGCCAGGTCGGCGGCCTTGACGATGATCTGCCAGCGGTCCACCGCGGCGACCTGCCCGCCGGACTCCGCCTGCATCTCGTCGAAGGCCTCCTTCTGGGCCCGCATCAGTTCCTTGAGCCGCTCCTTGAACTCCTCGGCCGCGCCCTCGCCGAACGCGAAGCCGAAGGGACCGAGGTCCATGTCGTCGTCGCTCATCGTGCCTCCCGGAGGCCGTCCTAGAGCCGGATCTCGCGGATCAGGGTCCGCGTGAACAGGTGGATCGTGTCGATGAACTGGACCGTGTTGCCGTGCAGGTCCATCACGATCGAGTGCGTCCGCGCCCCGTCCGCGAAATAGCGTACCCCCCTCAGGAGGTTGCCGTCCGTGACCCCGGTCGCGATGACGTAGTAGGGCTTGGGCGCCAGGTCGGACATGGTGAAGATCTGGTCGGCGTCCTCGATGCCGAAGTCCGCCATCTTGGCCCGCTCCTCGTCGGTACGGGGCCACATCTTGCCCTGGATCTCACCCCCCAGGCACTCCAGCGCCGCGGCCGTGATGACGCCCTCGGTGGAGCCGCCGATGCCCACGTAGAGGTGGTCGCCGGTGCCGCGCACGCCCACGGACATGCTCGCCGTGATGTCGCCGTCGGGGATCAGGCGGATGCGGGCGCCGATGGCGCGCACCTCGTCGATGAGCTCGGCGTGGCGCGGCCGGTCGAGCACCACCACCGTGAGGTCGCGGATGCGCCGCTGGTAGCAGCGCGCCAGCACCTCGAGCGTGTCGGCCATGGGCGCCTCGATGTCGACCCGGCCCTTGGCCGTCGCGCCCACGCACAGCTTGCGCATGTACATGTCGGGCGCGCCCATGATGCCGCCGGGGGCGCCGACCACCGCGATCGAGATGGCGCCGCTGTCGCCCCGGGCCACCAGGTCGGTGCCCTCCAGCGGGTCCACGGCGATCTCGCAGGGCATGCCGCCCGTGCCGAGCACCTCGCCCACGTAGAGCTCCGGTGCCTCGTCCTTCTGGCCCTCGCCGATCACGACGGTGCCCGTGATGGGCAGCTTGCCGAACTCCTCACGCATCGCGTCGACGGCGGCGCCGTCGGCGGCGTGGTTGTCGCCGCGGCCGAGCCAGCGGGCGGAGGCGATCGCGGCCTTCTCGGTGACCTTGAGGAAGTCGACCGCCCGGACGGTCAGCTCCGGGGCGCGCACGGGGGTGGCCACCGGGATCAGCGGGCGGCCAGGCGCGCCCGGCGGGCGGCGGCGTCCTCGTTGAACTTCTGCAGGCCGAGCGTCGTGAGGGGGTGCTGGAGCATTTGGTGGAAGACCTTTGCCGGGATGGTCGCGATGTCGGCCCCCATCTTGGCGGCCTCGGTGACGTGCACGGGCGAGCGGATGGAGGCGGCGAGCACCTCGACCTCGTACGCGGAGTTCATCAGCGCGTCCACCGTGTCGCGCAGCGCCTCGACACCGCTGTTGCCGATGTCGTCGTAGCGGCCCACGAAGGGCGACACGAAGCGCGCGCCGGACGCCGCGGCCAGCAGCGCCTGGGCCGCCGTGAAGCACAGCGTCATGTTCACCTTGATCCCCTCGCGGGCGAGGGCGGCGGTGGCCTGCAGGCCGTCGGGGCTGGTGGGGATCTTCACCACGATGTTGGGGTGGATGGCGGCGAGGCGGTGCCCCTGCTCGATCATCTCGTCCCGCACCTCGGTGGTGACCTCGGCGGACACGGGCCCGTCCACGAGCCCGCAGATGTGCCGGTAGATGTCCTCCTCGTCCCCCTCGACCTTGGCGATCAGGCTGGGGTTGGTGGTGACGCCCGCGAGGACGCCCCAGGACGCGATCGTCTCGATCTCGGTGAGGTCCGCAGAGTCGATGAAGAGCTTCACGCCGGGTCCTTTGTCGCGGTGTGGGAGGCGGGCGCGGACCGCGGATGCCGCCCGCGATCGAGGCTATAGAAGCCCCTGAGGGGGGTCAAAAGTCCCGCGCGGCGGCCCGTGCCACCCCTTCCGTACCCCCCGGCGCCCCCGGCGACGCCGCCTCGGCGGGCCGTCACTTGACGACCTCGTGCCAGCGGGCCGGCGCGCCGGCCAGCATCGCCTCCGCGGCGGTCAGCACGTGGCGCATGAACGCCACGTCGTGCACGCGGAACAGCGACGCCCCCTGCAGCCGGCACCACACGACGCCGGCCGCCGTGGGCGCGGTGCGGTCCCGCGCCTCCAGTCCGGTCACGGCCCCGAGCACCTTCTTGTGGGAGATGGGCACGAACACCGGGCGCCCCAGCGCCGACACCTCGGCGAGCCGGTGCAGCAGGGCGAGGTCCTGGGGCGGCGACTTGCCGAGCCCGACTCCCGGGTCGACCACCACCCGCTCGGCGGGGATGCCGGCGGCCTCCGCCGCCCGCAGCGCCTCCCGGCCCCAGCTCACGACGGCGGCGGGGACGTCCAGGTCCGGGAACGCCGTGGGCCGGACCTTGGGCTCGCCGAAGAAGTGGGTCAGCACGACGCCCACCCCGCCCCGCGCCGCCACGCGCGCCATCTCCGGATCGCGGAGGCCGGTGGGGTCGTTGAGGATCGCCGCGCCGGCGGCGATGGCGGCCTCCGCGACCCGGGGCTTGAAGGTGTCCACCGCCACCGGCACGTCGAGGCGCGCCGCCAGCCGGGTGATGACCGGCACCACCCGCGCGATCTCCTCGTCGGGGTCGGTGTGCGCGGAGAACCGCAGCGACTCGCCCCCCACCTCCACCACGGCGGCCCCCTCGGCCGCCAGGCGCTCCCCATGGGCGACGGAGGCGTCGGTGCCGAAGTGGCGGCCCTCGTCCGTGAACGAGTCCGGCGTCGCGTTCACGATGCCGATCACGTGGCCGCGGCGGCAGTCGATCTCCCCGCGCGCATGCGTCCAGCGGGCGGTGGCCGGCGGAAGCGCCGCGAGGGGGTCGGCCGGCGGTGCGGGAGGCCCCGCCGGGCCGGTCACCCGATGGAGCGCTCGAGGCGCGGCTCGGCCGCGCCCGTGGTCCACCGCGCGCGGACGCCCGTGGGGGCGATGCGCGACACGCGCGTGCGCGCCTCGCAGCCCGACGCGGCGAGCACCGCGCCCGCGCGCTCGGCGAGCGCCGGCGCGGCCTCGCGGTGACACCACAGCAGCGAGGTGGGCCCGCTGCCGGAGATCGTGAGGCCGTAGCAGCCCTCCGCGCCCACCAGGCCGCGCAGCGCGTCCAGCCCGGGAACCAGCGCCCCGCGGTAGGGCTCGTGCAGGTGGTCCACGAGGAACGGGCCCACGTCCTCCAGCCGCCCCTGGGTGAGCGTGATCACCAGGCCGATCGCGCTGGCGACGGTGGCGGCCGCCTCCTCCAGCGGCACCGCACCGGGAAGGGCGCGGCGGGCGGCGTCCGTGGACACCCGGGCCGCCGGGATGGCCGCCACGAAGGCGAGGTCCTCGGGCACCGTGAGCCGCAGGGCCGCGGGCCCCGGCGCCACCGTCACCAGACCGCCCTCCAGGCACGCGGCCGCGTTGTCGGCGTGGCCCTCCAGCTCGGTGGCGCGTGCGAGCAGGTCCGCGGGGCTCCAGCGCAGCGACCCGAGGGCGTTGGCGGCCACCAGGCCGGCGCACACCGCGGCCGCCGACGAGCCCAGCCCCCGCCCGAAGGGGATGCGGTTGCGGCACTCCACGTCGAGGCCGTCGAGCGAGTCGAGGCCCATCCGCATCGCGCGGCACACGAGGTTGCCGGCGTCCTCGGCGGCCTCGCCGGCGCCCTCCCCCGTCACCCGCACGGTCAGGGGGCCGGGGCGGCGGGTGATGACGACGGCGTTCGACAGGTCGAGCGCCACTGCCAGCGCGTCGAAGCCGGGTCCGAGGTTGGCCGAGGTCGCCGGGGCCGTGACGACCAGGGTCTCAGGCAAGGACCGCGTGCTCCAGGGCCTCGACGGTGGCCGGGATCGTCGCCGGGACCGGCATGTCCGAGACGGCGGTGTCGGGGTCCTTGAGGCCGTGCCCGGTGAGCACGCACACGACGCGCTCCCCCTCCCGGAAGCCCCCCGCCGCGGCGACGGCGACGGCGCCGGCGAGCGACGCGGCCGAGGCCGGCTCGCAGAAGACGCCCTCCGTGGCGGCCACCAGCCGGTAGGCCTCCAGGATCTCGGCGTCGGTGACCGCCGCCACCGCCCCGCCGGAGTCGTGCATCGCCGCCATCGCCTGCGTGCCGCTCGCCGGGTTGCCGATCCGGATGGCCGTCGCGATGGTTTCGGGGTGCTCCACGGGCGCGCCGTGCACCAGCGGCGCGGCGCCGGCCGCCTGGAAGCCCAGCATCCGGGGCAGGTTCCGGGTGACCTCGTGCTCCCGGTACAGGCGGAAGCCCGCCCAGTAGGCGGTGATGTTGCCGGCGTTGCCGACGGGGATGCACAACACGTCCGGCGCCTCGCCCAGCTCGTCGCACACCTCGAAGGCGGCGGTCGTCTGCCCGGCGATGCGGTACGGGTTGACCGAGTTGACCAGCTCGATGTCGTGGCGCTCCACCAGGTCGCGCACGGCGGTGAGGGCCTGGTCGAAGTTGCCCTCCAGCGCGATCACGGTGGCGCCGTGGGCGATGGCCTGTGCCAGCTTGCCGGCGGCGATCTTGCCCTGGGGGATCACGACGGCCGCCCGGATGCCCGCCCGCGCCGCGTAGGCCGCGGCCGAGGCCGAGGTGTTGCCGGTGCTGGCGCAGATCACCGCCTCGGCGCCGCGCTCGACCGCCCTGCTGACGGCCATGGTCATGCCCCGGTCCTTGAAGCTGCCGGTGGGGTTCATGCCCTCGAACTTGACGTACAGCTCCACGCCCAGGCGCTCGCCCAGCCGCTCCAGGCGGACCAGGGGCGTGCCGCCCTCGCCCAGGCTGACGACGGGGGTGGCGTCGGTGACGGGCAGGTAGGCCCGGTACCGGTCGATCAGCGCGGGGACGCGTCCCGGCGCGGTCAATCGCCCTCCCCCGACCCGATCACGCGCAGCACCACCGGCGCGTCGCGCATGTCGTCGAGGGCGGCGATGCGGGCCAGGGCGGCCTGCATGCGCGCCTCCCGGCCCCGGTGGGTCACCAGCACCAGGCGCGCCCGGTCGCCCTCACCGCGCTGGATGACGCTGCGGATGGACAGGCCCTCCTCGGCCACGATCGACGCCACGCGCGCCAGCACGCCCGGCCGGTCCTGCACCTTCAGGCGCACGTAGAACGCGGAGGTGACCTCGCCGGCGGGCATCAGCGGCCGCCCGGCGTCGACCAGGGCGTTGTGCAGGAAGCTGCCCTCGCCCGTGCCCAGGATCGACATCACGTCGGCGAGCACCGCCGACGCGGTCTCCACGCCGCCGGCGCCCGGGCCCACGAGCATGATCTCGCGCACCGTGTCCGACTCCAGCAGGACGGCGTTGTCCGGGCCGCCCACGGCCGCCAGGCGGTGGCGGTAGGGCACCAGCGCCGGGTGCACGCGGACGCTGATCGCGCCGTCCTCCAGCCGGGCCACGCCCAGCAGCTTCACCACGAAGCCCAGGTCGCGCGCGGTCTCGAGGTCCTCGCGCTGCAGGCCGTCGATGCCCTCGTGGGGGACGTCGTCGAAGTGCACGCGGGTGTGGAAGGCGATCGACGAGAGGATCGCCATCTTCGCCGCGGCGTCGGCGCCCCCGACGTCCTCGCTGGGGTCCGCCTCGGCGTAGCCCAGCTCCTGCGCCTGGCGCAGGGCGGTGTCGTAGTCGAGCCCGCCGCGTGACATCTCGGTGAGGATGTAGTTGGTGGTGCCGTTGACGATGCCCGTGACGCCACGGATCTCGGCGGCTAGCAGCGACTCGCGCAGCACCTTGATCACCGGGATGGCCGCGCACGCCGAGGCCTCGAAGCGCAGCTCCGACCCCGTGGAGGCCGCCAGGGCCAGCAGCTCCGGCCCGTGCCGCGCGATCAGCTGCTTGTTGGCGGTCACCACCGGCACCCCCGCCTCCAGCGCCCGGCGCAGCAGGCCGAGCGTGGGGTCGAGGCCGCCCATGACCTCCACCAGCACGTCCAGGTCGGGGTCGCCCAGCACGCGGTCGGGGTCGGTGGTGAGCAGCGACGGGTCCACGCCGGGGCGCGACCGCGACAGGTCGCGCACGAGGATGGGCCCGATGTGCACCGGATGCCCGGAGGCGCGCGCGATCGTGGCCTGCTGCTCGGCGATGGTGCGCACGAGGCCCTGGCCGACCGTGCCGCAGCCGAGCAGCCCGATCCGCACCGGCGTGCCGGGCACCGGGCGGCGGCGGCGGACGGCCGGCTGCGGCGCCGTGCCGCTAGACATCGTCGCGCGCCACGATGTCCGCGTAGGTCTCCCGGCGGGTCACGACCCGGGCGGCGCCGTCGTCCACGAACACCACCGCCGGGCGCGGCTGCCCGTTGTAGTTGGACGCCATGCTCACGCCGTAGGCGCCCGTGGCCGGCAGGCACACCAGGTCGCCCACCCGCAGCGCGGGTAGGCGCGCCTCCGACACCAGCACGTCCCCGCTCTCGCAGTGCTTGCCCACCAGCCGGTAGGCCTCGTCGGGCGCGGCGTCGGCGCGGTCGGCCACCAGGGGCTCGTAGACGGCGCCGTACAGCATGGGCCGCAGCTGGTCGCTCATGCCGCCGTCGACGGCCGCGTACGTGCGGACGCCGGGGATCGACTTGAGGGCGCCCACCCGGTAGAGGGTCAGCCCCGCCCGCCCCACCATCGACCGGCCCGGCTCGATCACCAGCCGCGGCACGGGCAGGCCCCGCCGGCCCCACGCCTCGCGCACGGCGTCGGCGACGGTCTCCACGAACTCCTCCACGCCCGGCGGGCGCTGCTCCCGGGTGTAGGCGATGCCGAGGCCGCCGCCCATGTCCATCACGCCCAGGTCCTCGGCGCCGACCTCCGCCGCGAAGCCGGCGAGCACCTCGGCGGCCTCGGGGAACACCGACAGGTCGAGCAGCTGGGAGCCGAGGTGGGCGTGCAGGCCCACCAGGCGCAGCGCGGGGGCGGCCCGCACGGCCTCGACCCCCTGCGCGGCGAGCCCGCCGGCGAGCGGGAAGCCGAACTTGGAGTCCACCTGCCCGGTGGCGATGGATCGGTGCGTGTCCGGGTCGATGCCCGGCGTCACCCGCACCAGCACGGGCTGCACGAGGCCCCGGGCCGAGGCCTCGCGCTGCAGCAGCGCCACCTCGTCCAGGTTGTCCACGATCACCATGCCGACGCCCGCCTCCAGCGCGGCGGCCACCTCGGCGGCGTCCTTGTTGTTGCCGTGCAGGTGGATCCGCGCGGGCGGCACGCCGGCCCGCAGCGCCGCGTACAGCTCGCCCCCGGACGCGACGTCCACGGACAGGCCCTCCTCGGCGGCCAGCCGCAGCATGGCCAGCCCGAAGTACGCCTTGCTCGCGTACACCACCTCGCCGCCCGGCGCGTGCCGCGCGACCGCCTCCGCGAAGGCGCGGGCGGTGGCGCGCAGCAGGCCCTCGTCGTAGACCACGAGGGGCGTGCCGTGGGTCTCGGCCAGGGCGACCAGGTCGCAGCCGCCGACCGTGAGATGGCCCTCGGGTGAGACGGACGCCGACGGGGGCAGAACCTGTTCGAGAGCCAGCATGAGGACGCGCGGACGGTACCAGAAAGGCCCCTCCGGACCCCCCGCGGCGGCCCCGCCGCACCGCCGCCCGCCTGGGCGCGCCCCGGCCGGTCGCCGCGGCCGGACGGGTCCGGCCCTCCGGGCGCGGGGGCACCCCTATCCTCGACGGGATGACCGCGATCCACTTCGACTCGGCCGACGGCACGCCCCTGGCCGGGCTCTACCACCCCGCCGACGGGGACGGCCGCGGCGCGGCGGCCGTCGTCGTGCACGGCCTCGGCAGCTGCAAGGAGAACCACGGCGACTTCGCGGCCGCCGCGGCGGCCGCCGGCATCTCCACGCTGGCGCTCGACGTGCGCGGGCACGGGGCCAGCGGCGGGCGCCTGGACGGGGGCGCCCTGGACGACGTGCTGGCCGCCCTCGCGTGGCTCGCCCACCGCGGGCACGGGCCGCTGGGGGTGCGCGGCTCGTCCATGGGCGGATTCCTCGCCCTGCACGCCGCCGCGCGCGACCCCCGCGTGCGCGCCGTGGTGGCGCTGTGCCCCGCCCGGCCCGAGCAGCTGGCGCGCCGCACGGAGACCCCCTGGCCCAGGCGGCTGCCCCTGGCGCCCGCCGTGTCCCGCGACGACGGCGTCGCGCGCGGTTACTGGCACGCGCGGGGGGACGAGATCGTCCCCTGGGGCTCCACCTTCGCCCTGGCGCAGATGTCGCCGCAGCCCCGGCGCCTGCACGTGGCCATGGGCGGCCACCACCGCAGCCTCCAGCACGACCCCGACGTGACCCGCGACACCGTGGCCTTCCTGCGCACGCACCTGGCGGCGGCGTGAGGCCGGCGGCCTCGGTGGCCGCGGGCGGGGCCACCGACCTGGCGGCCCTCGACGCCGAGGTGGTGGGGTGCCGCGCCTGCCCGCGCCTCGTGGAGTGGCGCGAGCGCATCGGCCGGGAGCGGCGGCGCGCGTTCGCCGACCAGGTCTACTGGAGCCGCCCCGTCCCGCTGTTCGGCGACGACCCCGCCCCGGTGATGATCCTGGGCCTGGCGCCGGCGGCGCACGGCGGCAACCGCACCGGCCGGGTGTTCACGGGCGACCGCAGCGCGGACTTCCTGGTGGCGGCGATGCACCGCGCCGGGCTCGCCAGCCAGCCCCACTCGGTGCACCGCGACGACGGCCTCCGGCTGATCGGGTGCCGGATGACCCCGGCCGTGCGCTGCGCGCCCCCGGACAACCGCCCGCTCCCCGAAGAGCGCGACCGGTGCCTGCCCTTCCTGGTGCGCGAGCTCGCGCTGACGCGTCCCCGGGTGGTGGTGGCGCTCGGCGGGATCGCGTGGGACGCCGCCCTGCGCGCCCTCGCCGCCGCCGGGACCCCCCCGCCGCGGCCCCGGCCGCGCTTCGGCCACGGCGCCGAGGTCCCCATCGGGGACCTGCTGCTGCTCGGCTCGTACCACCCCAGCCAGCAGAACACCTTCACCGGCCGGCTGACGCCGGCCATGCTCGACGACGTGCTGCGGCGGGCCCGGGAGGTCGCGGCCTAGGCGACCGCGAGGAACGGCGGGGGGTAGACCACCGTGCCCGCGACCGGCCGCCACGCCGGGAGGCGGAGCGCCTGCCAGGCCTCGTCGGGCGCGGGGAAGGGGCAGCGCACCCCCAGCTCGCGGGCCTGCTCGAAGCCGAAGCGCCCGTAGTACTCCGGGTCGCCGAGGACCACCACGAGCCCGACGTCGGTCTCGGCGGCGCGGCGCAGCCCCTCGTCCAGCAGCAGGCTGCCCACCCCGCGCCGCTGGCGGTCGGGCAGCACGCCCACCGGCGCCAGCGCGAGCACGGGGGGCCCGCCGTCGAGGGCGGCCCGCGTGATCAGCACGTGGCCGACCACCCCGCCGTCCTCCTCGGCCACCAGCGACAGCGGTCCCAGCCAGGCCGCCGTGCCCCGCAGGGCCTCCACCAGGTCGGCCTCCTGCGGCCGGCCGAAGGCGGCCTCGTGCACGCGCCGGATGCCCGGCGCGTCGCCCTCCGACTCGGCGCGCACCCGGGTGACCCGCCCCCGGCCGCGCCCGTCGCTCACTACAGGTACCCCATGGGGTCGACGGCCCCGCCGTTCACCCGCACCTCGAAGTGCACGTGCGGCCCGGTCGAGTTCCCCGTGCTGCCGGCCAGCGCGAGCGTGGTGCCCTGCCCCACCGACTGCCCGGGCGACACCAGCAGCCGCGAGTTGTGCGCGTACGCGGTCGCGACGCCGCCGCCGTGGTCGACCACGACCAGGTTGCCGTACCCCCCGCTCCACCCCGAGGAGATGACCCGCCCGGCGGCGGCCGCGACCACGGGGGTGCCGGTGGGCACCGCGATGTCGATGCCCTCGTGCATGCGCCCCCAGCGGGGGCCGAACGGCGACGTGAAGGTGCCGTTCGCGGGCCAGATCATGCCCCGGGAGGACGGCGTGGTGTCGACGCTGGCCGCCACCGGCGAGGATCCGGACTGCGCCGCCACGATGCGCGCCGCGAGCGCGGCCGAGCGCCGCCGCAGGCCGGCGGTCTCCGTCTCGATGTCGCGGCGGTCGCCCTGCACCTGCACCAGCAGCCGCTGCCGCCCCTGCCGCAGCCGCTCCAGGTCGGCGGACCGCGCCTCCAGCTCGTCGGTGACCGCGCGCACCTGGTCGGCGGTGGCGCGCGCCCGCACCTCGGCGTCGCGCGCCTCGTCACGGGCCTCCTCCAGCCGGTCGCGCGACGCGCGCACCTCGGCCGCGGTGGTGCGGGTCTCCTCGACCAGGGTGCCGTCGCGGTCGCTGATGCGCTGCAGCAGCTCCTGCGCCTCCAGCACGTCCGCCACGCTGCCGGAGCTCAGCAGCACCGACAGCAGGTCGGGCTCGCCGTTCTGGTAGATGTAGCGCAGGCGGTCCGCCAGGGCGCGGCGCCGCATCGCCAGGGCGTCCTCGGCCCGGGCCAGCCGCTCGCGCTCGATGCGCAGCCGCGTGTCGAGCTCCGCGCGGCGCTCCTGGAGCCGGTCCACCTCGGACTCCAGCCCCTCGAGCCGTCCCTGCAGGGGGACCAGGCGCGTGCGCACCGACGAGATGCGCGTGGAGTAGGCGGTGACCTGCCGGGTGAGGTCGGCCTCGCGGGACCGCGCGCGCTGGAGGCGCTCCTCGGCGCGCTCCAGCCGGCGGTCGACCTCGTCCTTGCGCTCGGCCGATGTCTGCCCGAGGGCCAGCACCGCGAGCGCCGACGGCCCCGCGCAGAGCGCGACCGCCGCGGCCACGGCGAGGCGGCCGTGCCGGCGGCGGCGTGGCCCTGCGCTGCTCGTGCTGCCCGTCATCCCGGTGAGGTTCGCCATCGGCGGTCCCAACTCCTGGCGCCCGCGGCCGCGGCCGCGCCGCGCCGGCCCCGCGCGGCGGCCGGGCCCCGTGGCCCGGCCGCCCGCGTCAGCCCGCCCGCAGCTTCGGGTCGACCGCCCGCAGCTCGTTGTACGGGTTGACGGCGCCGCCCCCGCCCGGATGCACCTCGAAGTGCAGGTGCGGGGCCGTGTGACGGGCGTCGCCGGTGTTGCCCACGAGGCCGATGACCTGACCCACCGCGACCCGGCTGCCCGCGTCCAGGCCGTCGGCGATGCCGCTCAGGTGCGCGTAGTAGTACTCGTTGCCCTGGGTGTCGCGCAGCCAGATGTAGAGGCCCCCCAGGCCCCGCTCGGCGCGGGTGAGCCGCAGGATGGTGCCGTCGGCCACGGCCACGACCGGCGTCCCGCGGTCGGCCATGACGTCGGTCCCCTCGTGCGACCCCTGGTGCCGGGGTGCGCCGAAGTCGTCGGTGTAGGTGTAGTCGCCGAGCACCGGGAAGGCGCGCAGGTACCGCGCGCCGATGGGGAGCCCCACCCCCACGCGCGGCGCCGCGGCGACGACCGTCGCCTGGATGCCCAGCCGGCGCTGGAAGGCCGGCGTGGCGACGCCCGTGACGCGCATCCGCATGCGCTTCTGCAGCACGCGCACCGCCCGCCGGGTGGCGGGACCGAAGGCGCCGTCGATGCGCACGTAGCGCTGGCCGCGCCGCCGCAGCTCACGCTGCAGGGCGCGCACCGCGCTGCCACGGGCGCCGATGCGGAGCGTGGTGGGCGCGATCCGCCGGACGGGCGGCGGGGCGATCGTGGAGGCCACGGGGGCCGGTGCGGCGGCGGCCGGGGGGGCCGGTGCGGGGGCCGTTTCCGGCCCGGGCGACCCGGGGAGGTCGATGGCGGACGCCGGCCCGCTGAGGGCGACGGCGGCGAGGAACGCGAGGAGGGCGATGAGCCCGCCAGGGCGCGCGTGGGCTACGCGCGATCGTTTCGGCCGAATGGTCCGGCTCCTTTTCCACCCCGGGGGGATCCCAGAGGTTGTAGGTCACCGCGGCAGGGGAGCCGTGGCGCCCCTCGGAGTCGAGGGCGCGATCGGGGCGGACAATTGCAGCGGCCTAGACGAAGGTCAAGCTTGCCCGGCCCATTGGGGTGTGTCAGAAGTCACAAAATCTGACGTGACGGGCCGTCAGGCCCTCCCACCACCGGCCTTTTCATCGGCTTTCGGCGGAGGCGACATGAGCGGTGCGGCAGCCTCCTCCGGAGGTGCCGCGGGGTTCTCCCCCGGCCCGCCCGCCAGGGCGTCGCGACGCCGCAGCAGCTCCACGGCGCGGGCGCGCTCGTCGGCGTCGAGGGCCCGGAAGTCGTCGTCGGACAGGTGACCCGACGCGCGGTCGAAGGCGATCTCCCGGATCGCCTGCAGCGACCGGCGCAGCTCCTCCTCCACCTCGGCGCGGGCGTCGCCGGCGGCCTCGGCCCGGGCGGGCGCGGCCTCCTCGTCCTCCCCCGCCAGCAGCGGCCAGGCGACCGCCACGGCGAGGCCGACCACCACCAGCAGCACCAGGATGACGGGCAGGGCGTCCACGGCCGGCGCGGCGCCCTCAGCGGGCGCGCGCGGCGCCCTGCGGGACGACGGCTTCCTGCCGCTGCTCGCGCGGGGGCGGCCACACGGACACCAGGCCTCCCAGCACGATCACGAACCCGGCGATCCAGAGCCAGCTCACCAGCGGGTTGACGAACAGCGACACGATCGCGCGCCCGTTCTCGTCGAGCTCCACCAGGACGGCGTACAGGTCGCGCGACAGGTTGCTCTGCAGCGCCACCTCGGTGGAGGGCTGCTGGTCGGCGAAGTAGAAGTCGATGCCCGGCCGCAGCGTGGCGACCCGCTCACCGCCGTCGTCGAACACGCCCAGGCTCACCTGCACGCTGCCCTTGTGGTCGTCGCGGGCGCGCGAGGTGCCCTCCGCCACGAAGCGGTAGCCCGCCACGGACACGCTGTCACCGGGACGCAGCTCCGCGTCACGGGCGGTGGTGAACGCCTGGGATCCGGCGAACCCGACGAACAGCAGAACGATGCCCAGGTGCACCATGTAGCCGCCGTAGCGCCGCCGGTTGCGCGTCACCAGCGCGAGCAGCGCGCCCGGCCAGGAGATGCCCCCCAGCGCGTGCCGCACCTTCGTGCCGCGCCAGAACTCGCCGAGGATGCAGGCGGTCACGAACACGCACGTCACGAACACGACGGCGGCCCAGAGCGATGCGAACGCGTCCGTGAACAGGTACAGCAGTGGCACCGACGCCGCGGCCGTCAGGAGCGGCCCCGTGAAGCGCCGCACGAGCTGGCGCGGCGAGGCCTTGCGCCAGGGGATCAGGGGTCCCACCCCCGTGAGCACCAGCAGGGCCACCCCGATGGGCAGCGCGACCTGGTCGTAGAACCCGGTCCCCACGGTGATCCGCGTGCCGCGGACCGCCTCGGTCAGCACCGGGAACATCGTCCCCCAGAAGACCGCGAAGGCGAGCCCCACCAGCAGCAGGTTGTTGTAGAGGAAGACGGCCTCGCGGCTGAGGTAGCTCTCCAGCGAGTGCGTGCTGCGCAGGTCGGACAGGCGCGTGAACAGCAGCGCCAGCGCGCCGCCAAGCACCACCAGGATGAAGGCCAGGAAGAACGGGCCGAGGGTCGACTCGCCGAAGGCGTGCACCGAGGCCACGATCCCCGAGCGGGTCAGGAAGGTGCCGAAGATCGCCAGCGTGAAGGTGAGGATCACCAGCACCATGTTCCAGACCTTCAGCATCCCGCGGCGCTCCTGCACCATCACCGAGTGCAGGAACGCGGTGGCCACCAGCCACGGCATGAACGCGGCGTTCTCCACGGGGTCCCAGGCCCAGTAGCCGCCCCAGCCGAGCTCGTGGTAGGCCCAGCGGGAGCCGAGCAGGATGCCCACGCCGAGGAACAGCCAGGCGACCACCGTCCACCGGCGGATCGCGCCGATCCACGCCGTGTCGAGCCGCCGGGTGACCAGGGCGCCCATGGCGAAGGCGAAGGGCACGGCCAGGCCCACGTAGCCGAGGTAGAGCAGCGGCGGGTGGGCCACCATGTACTCGTTCTGGAGCAGCGGGTTGAGTCCGCGGCCCTCGGCCGGCGGGTCGGCGACGGTGGCGAACGGGCTGGTCACGAACGACAGCAGCGTCAGGAAGAAGACGCCGATCCCGGCCAGCACCGCCGTCACGACGGGCATCAGGTCGCGGTGGCGCCGCCGGTTGAGCCAGACCGCGAGGGCGGCGTACGCCGTCAGGATCCAGACCCACAGCAGCAGCGAGCCCGCCTGGCTGGCCCACACGGCGGTGACCTTGAAGCGGGTGGCGAGCGTCGACGAGCTGTATTCGGCGACGTTGCGCAGCGAGAAGTCGTCGGTGACCAGCGCGCCCACCATGGTCGCCATCGCGCCCGTCGCGCACAGCGCCATGCCGTACACCGCGCGTTCGGCGCTGCGCTGCAGCGACCGGCGGCCGGTGCGGCGTGACAGCAGCGCGGCGCCGATCGCGTAGAGGGCGCACGCCAGGGCGAGCAGCAGCAGGGCGCGGCCGAGCAGGCTCATGCGCGCGCGCCTACTGGGCGGTGTGCGGCGACGGCGGCCCCGCCAGGCGGGTGCCGTCGGGCGCCACGGGGTGCGGGGCCTGCTCCTCGTCGGAGAACTTCGAGGGGCAGAGGGTCACCAGCGAGTTGCGGTCGGCGACGAAGACCCCGCCCTGCATGCGTCCGGTGAGCACGACCTCGCGGCCGTCCTTGAAGGCGTCCGGGACGTTGCCCCGGTAGACCACCCGGACCACGGAGGAGGGGTCCTCCTTGTCGTGGACCGTGAAGCGCAGCCCGTCGGCCGAGCGCGCGCGGGCGGCGGCGTCCGAGGGCGCGCCGGGCGCGACGAGGCCGTTGAGCCGGAAGTCCCCGGCCCCCTGGACCTGCGACGGCGACGCGAAGGTCTGCGTGGATCCGCCGATGCTCGTCCAGATCAGCCACGCGCCGAGCACGGCGGCGAGCCCGAGGGCGAATCCGAAACGCAGTCGCGACCGCATGCACCGATGCTAGCTCCCGCCGCCCGGAACGGGACAGTGACAGGGGTACCGCGGGCCGGGCCGTGCGCCCCGCCCGCCCGGGGCCGGCGCCGTAGGCTCCCGCCGTGACCGGCGCCGACCGCATCCGCGCCCTGCTCGCCCAGGGCCCCGTGGTGATGCCCGGCGTGTACGACGGGCTCAGCGCCCGCCTGGCCGCGGAGGCCGGCAGCCCGGTGCTGTTCGTGTCCGGCTTCGCCGTGGCCGCGGCGCGCCTGGGCCTGCCCGACATCGGCTACCTCACCGCCACCGAGACCGCCCAGACGGCGCGCGAGGTGTGCGCGGCGGTGCCGGGCCACCCGGTGGTGGTGGACGCCGACACCGGCCACGGCGACGCCCTGTCGGCGCGGCGGGTGGCGCGGGAGCTGCACGCGGCGGGCGCGGCCGGCGTGATGCTGGAGGACCAGAGCTGGCCCAAGCGCTGCGGCCACATGGAGGGCAAGCGCGTGGTCCCCGCCGGCGAGTGGCTGGCGAAGATCCGGGCGGTGCGCGACCTGCGCGACGAGGGCGCCGACCTGTTCCTGATCGCGCGCACGGACGCCCGTGCGCCCCTGTCGCTGGACGAGGCCGTGGCCCGGGCGCGCGCGGCCCACGCCGCGGGCGCGGACGCCGTCTTCGTGGAGGCGCCGGCGGGTCCGGAGGAGATGCGGCGGGTGGCGGAGGGCATCCCGGGCGCGCACCGCATGGCGAACATGGTGGAGGGAGGGCGCACGCCGCCCATGACGGCCGCCGAGCTCCACGCGGTGGGGCACGACCTCGTGGTCTCGCCCCTCACCGGCCTCCTGGCCGCGGCCCGCGCCCTGCGGGACGCCTACGGGGCGCTGGCCGCCGGGGGCCCGGGGGCGCCCGGGCTGCCGCCCATGCTGGACTTCGCCCAGGTCACGGCCCTGGTGGACCTGGACGGGCACCGCGCCGTCGGCGCCCGGTACGACGACGACTGACGGGGGCGGGCGCCGTGCGCCCGGCCCGGCCCCGGCCCCGGAGGAGGAGGTCCCATGGACCAGGTCGTGCAGGTCCTCGGCTCGCTGCTCATCCTCGCCGCCTTCGCGGCCGCCCAGCGGGGCGTCCTCGGGACCGCGTCCGTCGCGTACCTGCTGCTCAACCTCGTCGGCTCGGTGATCCTCGCCGTGCTGGCGCTCATGGAGCGCCAGTGGGGGTTCCTGCTGCTGGAGACCTGCTGGGCGCTCGTCTCCGGGTGGAGTCTGGTCCGGCGTGCGGCCGGCCCGGCGCCCGCCTCCTAGGCCTCGCCCCAGGCCGTCACCACCACCTCGCGGGCGCCGCCGTGCACCCGGTGCTCGCACAGGTGCAGGCCCTGCCAGGTGCCCAGCAGCGGCCGGCCGTCCGCGACGGGCACCGTGACGGAGGCGCCGAACAGGGACGCCTTCACGTGCGCGGGCATGTCGTCGTCGCCCTCCAGGGTGTGCCGCATGCCGGGCGCCCCGTCCGGCACCGCCGCCCGCATCCAGCGCTCCAGGTCGCCCCGCACATCGGGGCTGGCGTTCTCGTTCAGGGTCAGCGACGCCGATGTGTGGCGTATGAACACGTGCAGCAGGCCCACGCGGATCCGCGCGATCTCCGGCACCTCGGCGAGCACCTCGCGCGTGACGAGGTGCACGCCGCGCGGGCGCGGTGCGAGCAGGACGCGGCGTTGGACCCACATGGGCCCCGGATGAAATCAGCCCCGGCGGGCAGGGGGACGGGCATGGAGGGGCGCACCCGAGGCGCGCTGCCGGCCGCGGTGCGCCGCGGGCTGGAGGACAACCGCCGCACCGGGCGGACGCCCGACGGCGTCGAGTACGCCTACACGGTCCCCGATCCCCGCAAGTACCCGGATCAGTTCCTGTGGGACTCGTGCCTGATCGCCCTCGCCTGGGCCCGGCTGGACGCCGGCCGGGCCCGCGACGAGCTGCGCACGCTGGCGGCCGCGCAGGAGGCCGACGGCTTCCTGGGCCACACGGTGTTCTGGTCGGGGCCCGTGCGGCTGGCGCGGCTGCCCGGGTACAACGTGGCCACGCGCGGCGCCCGGAGCACCCGCACCATCCAGCCGCCGCTGCTGGGCTGGTGCTGGGCGGAGGTGGCCGACCGCTCGGGGGGCGACGAGGGCTTCCGCGCCGAGGGCCGGCGCGCGGTCCGCGCGCTCCACGGCTGGCTGCGCACCCACCGGGCCGGCCCGGACGGGCTGCTCGGGATCCTGCAGCCGGACGAGAGCGGGCTCGACGCGTCCCCGGTGTTCGACGCGCCGCTGGGACGCCGCGCGCACCCGCGCCCCGGGTTCGTGCGCCTGGTGCACGCCAACCGGCGCCGGGGCTTCGACCTCGCCCGGGCCCGCGCGGCCGGTGCCTTCACCGCGGTCGACCCGCTGGTCAACGCGGCCTGGGCCCTCTCGTGGCACGGGCTCGCGCGGCTGGGCGAGCCGGGCGCCCACGAGGAGGCGGTCCGCGTCACGCGCGCCCTGGAGCACCGCCTGTGGGACGCGCGCGACGGGATCTTCCGGCCGGAGGGGCCGGACGGGCGGCCCCTGCGCGGCGACTCCTGGGCAGGGCTGGCGCCGCTGGTGCTGCCGGCGCTCCACCCGGAGGTCGCCGACACGGTCATCCGCCGCCACCTGCTCGCGCCGGACCGCTTCTGGCTGCCCCACCCTGTGCCCTCGGTGAGCGCGGCCGACCCCGCCTTCCGCCCCGCGGACACGGGCTTCCCCATCCGCCGCTACTGGCGCGGCCCGACGTGGCCCTTCACCTGGTGGTTCGCCGCGCAGGGCCTGCGCACGCACGGGCACGCCCGGGCGGCCGACGACCTGGCGGCCCGCGCCCGGCGGCTGGTGGCCCGCGAGGGGCTGCGCGAGTACCACAACCCCCTCACGGGGGCGGGCCTGGGCGGCCGGCGGTTCTCGGTGGCGGCCGTCGCGCTGGCCCTGGGCGACGACTGAGCGGCGGCGCCGCCGGGCCTCAGGGCCGCAGGGCCTCCGTCCAGCCGGCGAGGTCGGCCACCAGCAGGGCCGCCAGCAGCGTGGCCGCGAGGGCGTACCAGCGCCATGCGGGGGCCGGGCGCACCCCGCCGTCGCCGCCCCGGCGGCTCACCGGGTGGATCCCGCCACGGGGCCCTCGGCGGGGGCCTCGATGTTCATTAGCGCGGGCAGGGCCTCCACGTCCCCGCGGCCCGGGATGGACCACCCCGGCAGGTAGTCGTAGCGCTCGGTGGCGGTGGTCGACTCGCCCGCGTGCAGGAACTCGAAGTGCTCGGTGGTCACCAGGGCCGGGTGCACCACGCCGCAGGTGCGGGCGAGGTGCAGCAGCTCGCGCCGCAGCACGATGACGTAGTTCGCGCAGCGCACCGCCTTCAGGGTGGGGTCGAGCCCCCGCTGCAGCCAGGCGGACTGGGTGGCGACGCCCGTGGGGCAGTGGCCGGTGTGGCAGCGCTGCGCCTGGATGCAGCCGATCGCCATCATCGCCTCGCGCCCCACGTGCACCATGTCCGCGCCGAGCGCGAATGCCAGCAGCCCGGTCTCGGGCAGGCCGAGCTTGCCCGACCCGATGAACACCACCCGGTGGTGCAGCCCGCGCAGCGCGAAGGCCCGGTACACGCGGGCCTGGGCCAGCGCGTACGGCAGCGCGACGTGGTCCGCGAACACCAGCGGCGCGGCGCCCGTGCCCCCCTCGCCGCCGTCGATGGTGATGAAGTCCACGCCGCGCGGCTCGCTCACCATCCGCTCGGCCAGCTCGTCCCAGAAGCCCATCTCCCCCACCGCGGCCTTGACGCCCACGGGCAGGCCGGTGGCGTCCGCGATGCGCTCCACGAAGTCCAGCATCGAGTCCACGTCGCGGAACTCGCTGTGCCCCGAGGGGCTCTGGCAGTCGATCCCCATCGGGATGCCGCGGACGGTGGCGATCTCCTCCGTGATCTTGGCCGCGGGCAGCAGGCCGCCCACCCCGGGCTTGGCGCCCTGGCTCAGCTTGATCTCGACGGCGCGCACCGGGTGCCGCTCGCACAGGTCCACCAGCCGCGCCATGTCGAAGCGTCCCCGGCCGTCCCGGCAGCCGAAGTACGCCGTGCCGATCTGGAAGATCAGCTCGCCCCCGCGCAGGTGGTGGGACGACAGCCCGCCCTCCCCCGTGTTCTGCAGGCAGCCGGCGATGCGCGCGCCCTCGTTGAGCGCCTGCACCGCGTTGCCCGAGAGCGAGCCGAAGCTCATCCCCGAGACGTTCACGATCGACGGCGGCCGGAACGCCTTGGGTCGCCCGCGGTGACCGCCCATGACCTTGGCGCAGGGCACCGGGTGGTCGGGCGGGTCGCCGCCGGGCGGCGGCCCGTAGGGGAACGCCGCCTGCTTGATGATCAGGTAGTCCGGCGTGTTCTCCAGGTCGTTGTCCGACCCGAAGCCGAAGTAGTTGTTCTCACGCTTGCTGGAGGCGTAGACCCAGCGCCGCTGGTTGCGGCTGAAGGGCCGCTCCTCGTCGTTGCCCGTGACGATGTACTGGCGCAGCTCCGGGCCCACCGACTCGAGCATGTACCGGAGGTGGCCGACCAGCGGGAAGTTGCGCAGGATCGCGTGCCGCCGCTGCAGCAGGTCGAAGATCGCCACGCCGGCCAGCAGCGCCAGGACCGCGAGCACCACGATCAGCCAGATCGGCACCGCATCCCCCCCTCCGTGTCCCCTGCGGCCGCCGGTACCGGGCGGCGCCGCCCGGGTACCCGCCTGCGTCCGATTATCCCCCTCCGCGCCGCGCCCGGCCGTCCCCGGGCCCGCCTGTAGCCTGCGACCCCGCCCCAGGAGGCCGCCATCCCCCCCGACCGCGTCGCGATCACCACCGCCCTGGTCGACGAGGCCCTCGCCGAGGGCCGCCTCGCGGACGCCCGCGGGGAGGTGGGGCGGCTGGAGCAGTCGGCGCGCACGCCGGTGGAGCGGGCGGGCGCCGCCCGGCTGCGCGCCCGCCTGGCGGCCCACGCGGGCGACGCCGAGGCGGCGCTCGGCCACCTGGAGCGGGCGGTGAGCGGCGCCCGCGCGGTGGGGCGCCTGGACCTGCTCGCCGGCGGCTGGCTGGCCGACCTCGGCGCCGCGCGCCTGGCGGTGGGACGCGCCGGGGATGCGCGCGCCGTGCTGCACGAGGCCGGGGCGCTCGCCCTGCGGGTACGCGGGGAGGCCGACTGGGCGACGGCGCGTGCCCACCGACTGCTTGCGGACGCGGCGCGGCGCGACGGGGACGCGGGCGCCGCCGCCGACGCCCTGGCCGTGGCGGTCCGGGCCGCGGAGGCGGCGCAGCCGGCCGACCCGGACGTGCTCGGGGCGATCCGCGGCGAGCACCGCGCGGCGCTGCTGTCCGCCGGGCGCGGCGACGAGGCGCGCGCCGCGGCCGGCGAGGAGTCCGCGGAGCCGACGCCGGAGGAGCGGCGCCGCGACCTGGAGGAGGCCCGCGCCGAGCTGGAGGCGCTGGTGGGCCTGCGCGGGGTCAAGGACGAGGTGGCGCGGATCACCGACCTGCTCACGGTGCAGGCCCGCCGGCGCGAGGAGGGCCGGCGCGTGCCCGACTCCGCGATGCACCTGGTGTTCACCGGGCCGCCCGGGACCGGGAAGACCACCGTCGCCCGCCTCATGGGGCGCATCTACCGGGGGCTCGGCCTGCTGCGCACCGGGCAGCTGGTCGAGGTGGACCGGGCCGGGCTGGTCGCCGGGTACGTGGGTCAGACCGCCACCCGCGTCGACGAGGTCGTGCTGCGGGCACTGGACGGCGTGCTGTTCGTGGACGAGGCCTACGCCCTCGTCCAGGGCGGGCCGACGGACTTCGGGCACGAGGCCCTGGCGGCGCTGCTGAAGCGCATGGAGGACCACCGCGACCGCCTGGCGGTGGTGCTCGCCGGCTACACCGCGCCGATGGACGCCCTGCTGGCGTCCAACCCCGGCCTGCGCTCGCGCTTCCCCACCCACCTCGACTTCCCGTCCTACGCGGCCGACGAGCTGGCCGAGATCTTCCGGCGGGTCGCCGGGGGCTACGACTACCGGCTCACCCCCGAGGCCGACGCGCGGCTGGTGGAGGTGTGCGCGCGGATGCGGGCGGCGGCCGGCGCCGACTTCGGCAACGCGCGGGCGGTGCGCAACCTGTTCGAGGACGCGATCTCGGCGCACGCGTCGCGCGTGGTCGACCGCGACGACGCCGACCTGTCGCTCCTCGAGGCGGAGGACATCGCCGCCGCCGCGGGCGGCTAGGGGCTAGACCTCGATCCCGAGGCGGTCGATCGGCGCGAGCAGCGCGTCCTCCTCGCGCGCGAGGTGCGCGAGCAGGAGCTCCGAAAGTCGCTCGACGCGGGCCCGCAACTCCCCCGGACGGGGCGGATCGTTCGCCAGCGCCGATAACGCCCGGTCCGCGGACTCCAGGGCCTGGGCGATCCCCTCGTGCTCCTCGGTCAGCCGCGCGAGCACGGGGCCGAGCCCGGGGTCCGCCCCGGCGAGGTCCGGGAACAGCCGGCGATCCTCGATGGCGTGGTGCAGGGCGACGGTGCGGCAGTGGGCCGCGCAGTGGGCGCCCACCGCCCAGCACACCCGCCGCAGGTCGAGCCGGCGCAGGTGGGAGCGCGCCCGGGTCGCGTCGGCCGCGCCGGCCTCCAGGGCCGCGAGGGCCTGCCGCAGCCCGCCGAGCTCGTGGCGGAGGTGGTCGTGGATGCGCCGCAGCACGTCCCCGCCCCCGGACCCGGCGGGCGGCGCGGACCCGGCGGGCGGCGCGACGGGGGCCGTCGCCGCCGCCGGAGGCGCGGCGGTGCCCCTCCGGGCCGCGGCCACGGCGTCGCGGACCATGGGGGCCACCTCCTCGGCCCAGCGCCGCACGGTGGCCACGTCGCCCGACTCGACCCCCAGCACGAAGGCGCTGAACCCGTGGTCGCGCACCAGGCCGGCCAGGTCGGCCGCCCACTCGGCGGGCGCGCCCGTGAGGAACCCTTCGCGAGCACCCGGCCGGCCCGACACGTTGTAGACACGCCGGATCTCGCCCGGGTCGCGCCCCGCCGCCCGGGCCGCCCGGTCCACCGCGGCCGTCGCCGCGGCCAGCCCGGGCGGGTCGAGGTAGCCCATCGACGGCACCCAGCCGTCCGCGAGCCGCCCCACGAGGCGCAGCATCCGCGGCTGGTAGGCCCCGACCCAGATGCCGATCGGGTGGGCCGGGGCGGGCCCGGGTCGCGCGCCGTCCAGGTGGTGGACGCGCCCCTCCACGCGCACGCGCGCCCGCCCCGTCCACAGGGCGCGGATGACGCCGATCGCCTCCGCGAGCGCGTCCACCGCCTCCCCGGGGGTCCGGCGGGGCCCCCCGTCGGCCGCCACGGCGTCCCAGAAGTACCCGGCCCCGAGCCCGAGCTCGACGCGCCCCCCGCTCAGCAGGTCGAGGCTGGCGGCGCTGCGCGCGAGCACCGACGGCGGCCGCAGCGGCAGGTTCGCCACGTCCGGGAAGAGACGGATCCGCGTCGTGCGGGCGGCCAGCACGGAGAGCAGCGTCCACGTGTCCAGGAACGCCGGCTGGTACGGGTGGTCCTGGACGCCCACCAGGTCGAGACCCGCGTCGTCGGCCGCGAGGACCGTCGTGAGCACGTCGTCGCGGCGCGCCGCGAGCGGCGGCACCGCGACGCCGAACAGCAGGTCGTGGCCGAGGTCGGGCAGGCCCCGCCGTCAGACGCGGGGGCCGGCGCCCGCCTCGTCCCCGTAGGTCCCCGCGACCTCCGCCCGCGGCGACGGGTGCACCAGCCCGGCAAGCGTGGCCCACAACCCCGGTCGCTCCGCGCGCCGCCGGCGCTCCTCCCACGCGAGCGCGCGCTCCCGCCGCTCCAGCTCGTCCAGCTCGCGCGCCAGCCGCGGGCAGGGGCCCAGCGAGATCGCCTCCCCCTGGATGCGCACCCGCTCACGCCGCAGTTCGCCGCGCAGCGCCCGCAGGCGCGTGCGGCCGGGTGCTGGTGCCGTGTCGTGCATCGGGCCAGGCGACATACGCACTCCCCACGCGGTGACAGCCGTCATGGGGAATCTACCGGAGCGCGCGACCGGCGCCAGGGTCGCGCGCGTCAGCCCGGCGGCGTGAAGCGGATCACCCGCCCCGAGACCCAGAGGGTCACGTACAGGGCGCCGCCCGGGCCCATCGCCGCGCCGAGGGGGTCGAACCGCCGGAAACCGGACGCGAAGGGCACCAGGCGGCCCCGGTATCCGCTGCGGGTGCGCCGGAGGGCGACGCGCTGGACGTTGGTCGTCGGCGGGTCCTCGAACAGCGACGACCCGTTGTTGGCCACGAAGATGGAGCGGCCGAGGCGGCCGAAGCGCGCGGCGACGGCCACGCCGTCGGTGGACGCGTGGGGGGCGGTGCCGACCAGTGCCCCCACGGTGCCGCGGCACGCCGGGCCGCCCTGGCCCCAGCATTGCGGGAACCCGTAGTCGCGGGCACGGCCCCTCGTGCGGATGATGTTCACCTCGTCGGGCGGCCGGCCCAGGCCGAGGTCGTCGCGGCCGTTGTCGGTCACCACGAGGTCGCGCGTGCCCGGGATGAACGCCAGCCCGTAGGGGTTGCGCAGCCCGCGCGCCTCCAGGCGGGGCCGGGGACGGCGGGCGCCGGGGTCGACGCTGATCACCGACGCCGACAGCGGGGACGGGCCCCGGGTTGCGTCGCCCTGGCTGCCGATCCCCAGGTACAGGCGTCCGTCCGGGCCCCGCACCACGTTGTCCATCGTGTGCCGCCCGACGGGCAGCCCCGACAGCACGACGCGGGTCCCCCGGAAGCGGCGGCCGTTCCAGCCGGTGAGCCCCACCAGCCGGCCCCGTCGCTGCCGGTAGGCGGCGCCCGTCCGGTCGAAGGGCGTGACGTGGCTGACGTAGAGGACGCCGCCGCGCCAGGTGAGGCCGAGCGCCAGGAAGAGCCCGCGCACCACGTGGCGGGGCCGGGCGCCGGGCCGGCGGACGTACCAGACGCCGTCGCCCGGGGTGGCCAGGTTGCCGGCGCTGGTGACCCACATGCCCCCGCGGGCGTCGAAGGTGATCGCGGTGGGCTGCGGGATCCCGCGCGCAACGGTCTGCACGCGCACGCCCGGCGGGGCGGTGATGGCGGCCGCCGCGGACGGCAGCGCCGCCAGCAGTGCGGCCCCCGTGAGCGCCGCGACGGTGCCCCTGGTCACGACAGGGCCTCCCACAGCAGGCCGATCGCCACCAGCACCAGCGCGAGGCCGGTGCCCTCCACGGCGACCACCAGCAGCCGCCGGGCGACGGGGCCCAGCGCATGCGTCGCACCCGTCGCGTCGGGGATGGTCCAGGGGGCCCACGGCACGGGGGCACTGTACGGGGCCGCCGGGGCGCGCGACCGGCGGGGCGCGTCTAGCCTGTGCGGGAGGTGGCCGGGGTGACGGAGGCACGGGCGGGGCTCACGCCCGCCGCACGGACCGCGCTGGTCTCGATCGCGGCCGCCGTGGTGCTGATCGCGGTCAAGCTCGCCGCGGGCCTGGCCAGCGGCAGCCTGGCGCTGGTGTCGGAGGCCGTGCACAGCGGGTCCGACCTGGTCGCCGCCCTGCTGGCGTTCCTCGCCCTGCGGGTGGCCGGCCGCCCGCCGGACCGGTCGCACCCGTACGGGCACGGCAAGGCCGAGCACCTGTCGGCCCTCGTCGAGGGCCTGCTGCTGGTGGCCGTCAGCGGCGTGATCGTGTGGGAGGCGGTCAGCCGCCTCGGCGACGACGCCGCCGACGTGCGGACCGGGTTCTGGATCTGGGCCTCCCTGGCCGTGGTGGTGGTGATCGACGCCACCCGGGCCGGCGCGTCGTGGAGGGGCGCGCGGCGGCACTCCAGCCCCGCGCTGGCCGCGGGCGCCCTGCACTTCGCGGGCGACCTCGCCGGGACCCTGGCCGTGATCGTCGGCCTGATCCTGGTGGAGGCGGGCTACCCGGTGGCCGACGCGCTGGCGGCCCTCGTGGTGGCGGTCCTCGTGCTGGTCGCCTCGGGGCGGCTGATGCTGCGCAACGCCGACATCCTGCTCGACCGGGCGCCCGCGGCGGCCACCCGGGCCGCGCGCACGGCCATCGCCGGCCTCGGCCCGGACGTCGCGCTGCGCCGGCTGCGGGTGCGACAGGCCGCCGGCCGCCACTTCGCCGACGTGGTCGTGGCCGTGCCGCCCGGCTCGGCCCTGGGCCAGGCGCACGCCGCCGCCGACGCGGTGGAGGAGGCGCTGGAGCAGGTCGTGCCCGGGGTCGACGCCGTCGTGCACGTGGAGCCCGGCGAGGGCTCGGTGCGGGAGCGGGTGCTGGCCGCCGCCCAGGGCGTCGGGGGCGTGCGCGAGGTGCACAACGTGCGGGTGGTGGCCATGGAGGGCGGCGTCGAGGCCTCGCTGCACCTGAAGCTGCCGGCGGCGACCTCGCTCGCCGCCGCCGACGAGGCCGCGGCGCAGGTCCGCGCGGCGGTGCGGCGGGCGGTGCCCGACGTGGGCACGGTCCGCACCCACCTGGAGCCGCTCGACGAGGTCGGCGCGGGCCGGGCCGCAGAGGCCGCCCCCCTGGGCGCGGCGGTGGCGGGTGCGGTGCGCCGCGCCACGGGGGTCCCCCCGCGGGAGGTGCGCGTCCAGGACGTGGACGGGACCCTGGTGGCGTACGTCACGCTGCCGCTCCCCGGGTCCACCACCCTCCACGAGGCGCACGAGGTGGCCGCCCGCGCCCGCCGCGCGGGACGGGGCGCGGAGGGCGTCGCGGACGTCTTCGTGGAGACCGTGGCCGCCGATCCAGGGCCCGCGGGCCAGAAGTGACGCGCCAGCTTGCGACATACGGCACAGACCCCTGGACCCCCGTCGGCCGCGCCACTAGGGTCGGCCCATTCCGCACCGCACGTGCACCTCACCCGCGCCGCCCGGCGCACCTCCCGCCGCCCGGCGGGACGCCCGGGGGCGGATCCGAACGGGCGTCACGCCCGGGGCCGGGTCCGGGGTCGTGCACGCGCCGCGCGCCGCCCTCGGTGCGCGACCCGGGCCCGCGGACCCGGTCCACGTCCGCCCGCCGGTCCCCAGGGGCCGCGGCGCGGGCAGCCCGTGCCCACGGACCCCGTCCGGCCCAGCCGCCTCGGCGGCGGGGTCGGGACGTGCCCGGCGGGACAGCCAGGAATTGCACCGCAACGAAAGGCGGCCCCCCACATGTCGTCCCAGCTGACCTCCACCGAGGACCTCATCCGACAGCGCCTCGAGGAGGAGCGCGCGCGGCTCGAGCGGGAGATGGGTGTCAAGGAGGCCCCCCGGCAGCACTTCGAGAAGCCGGTCGAGCGCCCGTTCACCCGGGACCAGCGCCCCCACACCACCGTGCTGTACGGGGGTCTCACCTGGAAGCACGAGCACCTCATCCACGGCGCCCTCTCGGGCCTGGGCTACCTCTGCGAGGTGCTGCCCGTGCCGGACGTGGCGGCCTTCCAGCTGGGTAAGGAGTACGGCAACAACGGCCAGTGCAACCCCACCTACTTCACCGTGGGCAACCTGGTGCAGCACCTGCAGCGGCTCGAGCGCTCGGGCATCAGCAAGCAGGACATCCTCGACAAGTACATCTTCGTCACGGCGGGCGCCTGCGGCCCCTGCCGCTTCGGCATGTACGAGGCCGAGTACCGGCTGGCCCTGCGCAACTCGGGCTTCGACGGCTTCCGGGTGATCCTGTTCCAGCAGTCGGGCGGGCTCGACCAGTCGGGCGCCGAGGCCGGCCTGGAGATGAACACCGACTTCTTCCTGGCGATCCTCAACGCCATGAACATGGGCGACCTGATGAACGACGTCGGGTACCAGATGCGCCCCTTCGAGATCGAGCAGGGCAGCATCGACGCCGCCATGGACGCCGGTATGGAGACGCTCTACACGGTGCTCAAGGACCGCCGCCGCTACTCCCTGGACGGCGCCGTCGGGCGCCTGCTCGGCGACAGCAAGGTCGGCGACCTGGCGGAGAAGGCCGGCAAGTTCGCCGACCAGCTGGTGGGCAAGGACTACACCGAGGCCTTCCACGCCGTCGGCGAGGAGCTCGCCAAGGTGCGCCTCGACCGCACCCGCATCAAGCCGGTCGTCAAGATCACCGGCGAGTTCTGGGCGCAGACCACCGAGGGCGACGGCAACTTCAACATGTTCCGCTTCCTGGAGCGTGAGAACGCCCAGGTCGTGGTGGAGCCCGTGGGCACCTGGATCATGTACATGATCCACCAGGCCAAGCAGATGAACCGCGACCGCGCGCAGGTCAACGAGGACGAGTCGATGCCCGCCGCGTGGCGGCTCGACAAGCGCGTGGCGAACGACCTGCGGGCCCGCCGCAAGAACGCCAAGCTCACGCTGGCCGAGGCCGTGTTCACGCGCGAGTGGAACAAGCTGCGCGCGGCGCTCAACGAGATCCCGCACGGGCTCACCGACCAGTACGAGCTGCAGCGGCTCGGCCACCCGTTCTACAACTCGCGCGCCGGCGGCGGCGAGGGCCACCTCGAGGTCGCGAAGAACATCTACTACTCGAACAAGGACCTGTGTCACATGGTCCTGTCGCTGAAGCCGTTCGGGTGCATGCCGTCGACGCAGTCCGACGGCGTCCAGTCCGCCGTGGTGAACAACTACAAGGACATGATCTACCTCCCGATCGAGACCTCCGGCGAGGGCGAGGTCAACGCGCACAGCCGCGTGCAGATGGCGCTCGGCGAGGCGCGCGTGAAGGCCCGCCAGGAGATCGAGCGGCTCGAGGAGAAGCTCGGCCTCACGCTCGAGAACGCGCGCGAGTACGCGGCCGAGCACCCCGAGATCGAGAGCGCGATGTACAAGGTCCCCCACACCAAGGGCTGCATCGGGACCGCCGCCAACTTCCTCGCGCACGTCGCCGACCTGCGCGCCGCCGCCAAGGACAGCCGCATCGCCGTGCCGGCGGGGGCCTGACATGGCGGCAGGCGGTTACCGGGACTACGACGAGCTGTTCGTCGGCCTGGACGTCGGGTCCACCACCGTCAAGGCGGTGGTGGTCGACCCGGCCACGGACGAGATCCTGTGGCAGGACTACCAGCGCCACGAGACCAAGCAGCCCGAGAAGGTCCTGGAGTTCCTGACCCGGATCGAGACCGACTTCCCCATCCCGCACGAGCGGATCCGGATGTTCATCACCGGCTCCGGCGGCAACAGCATGGCGGCCCGCATCGGCGCCAAGTTCGTGCAGGAGGTCACGGCGGTCTCGCTGGCGGTCGAGAAGCTGTACCCCGAGTGCGGCTCGGTGATCGAGCTGGGCGGCCAGGACGCGAAGATCATCATCTTCAAGGAAGACCCGGAGACGGGTAAGAAGAAGAAGATCCCGTCGATGAACGACAAGTGCGCGGGCGGCACCGGCGCGGTCATCGACAAGATCAACGCCAAGCTGCGCATCCCGGCCGATCAGCTCAAGGACATGGCCTACACCGGGATCAAGATCCACCCGGTGGCCGGCAAGTGCGGCGTGTTCGCCGAGACCGACGTGAACTCGCTGCAGAAGATGGGCGTCCCGCCGGACCAGCTGATGGCGTCACTGTTCGACGCGATCATCGGGCAGAACCTCTCCGTGCTCACGCGCGGCAACACGCTGCTCCCGCACGTGCTGCTGCTGGGCGGCCCCAACACGTACATCCGGGGCATGGTCGAGGCGTGGAAGGACAACATCCCGAAGATCTGGGCCGAGCGTAAGACGCCGCTGCCCCCGCACGACGACCCGCGCGAACTCATCAAGGTGCCGGACAACGCGCAGTACTTCGCCGCGCTCGGCGCGGTGGAGTTCGGCAAGGAGGAGGAGCCGGGCGTCGGCCGGTACCGCGGCACCAAGCTGCTGCGGCACTACATCGAGGTCGGGCGCCTCGAGGAGAAGCAGGCGGCCGGCGGCCGCGGGCTCTACGAGGAGCAGTCCGAGCTGGACGCGTTCATCGAGAAGTACACGATGAAGCCGTTCATCCCGGCGACCTTCTCCCCCGGCCAGACCGTGCGCGGGTTCATCGGCCTGGACGGCGGCTCCACCTCCACCAAGGCCGCCCTCATCTCCGAGGACGGCGAGGTGCTCGTCAAGAGCTACCAGCTCTCGAAGGGCAACCCGATCGAGGACACCAAGGAGATCCTGAAGAGCCTCGACGACCAGATCCGGGCGCAGGGCGCGGACCTGGAGGTGCTCGGCATCGGCACCACGGGCTACGCCAAGGACATCCTCAAGGACGTCCTGCGGGCCGACGTGGCGCTGGTGGAGACGGTGGCGCACACCGAGTCGGCGCTGCACTTCTTCGACGACGTGGACGTCATCGTCGACGTGGGCGGCCAGGACATCAAGCTGATCGTCCTGAAGAACCGGCAGGTCAAGGACTTCAAGCTCAACACGCAGTGCTCGGCCGGCAACGGCTACTTCCTGCAGAGCACGGCGGAGACGTTCGGCTTCGACGTCAAGAAGTATGCGGAGATCGCCTTCGCCGCCGAGGCGATGCCCACCTTCGGCTACGGCTGCGCGGTGTTCATGCAGTCGGACATCGTCGACTTCCAGCGGCAGGGCTGGAAGCCCGAGGAGATCATGGCCGGCCTGGCCGCCGTGCTGCCGAAGAACATCTGGCTGTACGTGGCCCAGCTGCCGAACCTGGCGATGCTCGGCAACCACTTCGTGCTCCAGGGCGGCACCCAGCACAACCTCGCGGCGGTGAAGTCGCAGGTCGACTTCATCACCCAGCGCTTCGCCGGCAAGGAGCAGCAGCCGAAGATCACGGTCCACCCGCACTGCGGCGAGTCCGGGGCGATCGGCGCCGGCATCGAGGCCGGGCGGCTGTACCGCAACGGCAAGCGCACCGAGTTCATCGGGATCGACCGGCTCGAGCAGATCACCTACACCTCGCACCGCAGCGAGGACACCCGGTGCTACTTCTGCAAGAACCGGTGCCTGCGCACCTTCATCGACGTCAACGTCGGCGAGGAGTTCGCGGACGACCCGCGCCCCAGCAAGATCGAGATCCTGCCGGGGGTCAAGCGCCTCATCGTGGGCAACTCCTGCGAGCGCGGCCTCGTCGAGGACGTCGAGGCGATGCGGGTCATCAAGAAGGGCATGGACTCCAACAAGGAGGCCTACCCCAACTTCCTCGAGCTGTCCGCGCACACCGTGTTCCGCTCACCGCGGGCCAAGGTGGTCGCCGAGCCCGCCACCAAGCGGGCGCTCACCTCGGCCGCCCGGCGGCGCAACGAGGTGGCCGCGAAGCGCGACCAGCTGCGCATCGGCATCCCGAAGGTGCTGAACGCCTACTCCACCAACCCGCTGTTCTCGGGCTGGCTGGAGGCGCTGGGGGTGCCGCCGCAGAACATCGTGTACTCCGACTACACGAGCGAGGAGCTGTACAAGGAGGGCGCCAAGCGCGGGGCCATCGACCCGTGCTTCCCCAGCAAGATCGGCATCCCCCACGTGCACAACCTGCTCTACAAGCACCACGCCAAGCGGCCGCTGGACGTCATCTTCTTCCCGATGATCGACGCGCTCGGCTCGCACCTGTCGTGCACGCAGGGCAACCGCGCGTGCCCGACCGTGACGGCGACCCCGGAGGCGGTGAAGGCGGCCTTCACCAAGGAGGGCGACCTCTTCTCCGAGCTCGGGGTGATCTACAAGAACACCTTCGTCAACGTGGACGAGCCGCGGCTGCTCGAGAAGCAGCTGTTCGACGACTGGAAGGACCTCCTGGGCCTCACCTCCGAGGAGAACCACCGGGCCGTCGAGGAGGGCTACCGGGCGCTGGAGCGGTACGAGTCCGACATCCGGGTGGCGGCCCGCGAGGTGCTGCAGCAGCTGGAGGACGAGGACCGCATCGGCATCGTGCTGCTCGGCCGGCCGTACCACAACGACCCGGGCGTGAACCACGAGATCTGCGACGAGTTCCAGCGCATCGGCTACCCGGTGTTCACGCAGGACTCCCTGCCGATCGACGAGGACATCGTCTGGCGCCTGTTCGGCGAGGACGTGCGGGCCGGGCACATCCAGGACCCGTTCGACATCACCGACGTGTGGAAGAACTCGTACTCGGAGAACACCAGCCGCAAGGTGTGGGCCTCCAAGTACGTGGCCCGTCACCCGAACCTGGTGGCGCTCGAGCTGAGCTCCTTCAAGTGCGGGCACGACGCGCCCATCTACACGGTGGTCGAGGAGATCGTGCAGAACTCCGGCACGCCGTACTTCTGCTTCAAGGACATCGACGAGAACAAGGCGTCGGGGTCCATCAAGATCCGCGTGGAGACCATCGGCTACTTCCTGTCGCGGTACCGGGAGGACCTCGTGCGCGACCGCAAGGCGCGCCAGGACATCGCGGCGCGGCTGGAGGAGCTGGAGCGCCAGCTGCGGGCCGAGATGGGCTCGCAGGCCGGCGGCCAGACCGCGGGGGTCCGCCGGTGAGCACGCGCCCCCAGGACCGGACCATGTTCGAGATCTACCGGGAGTCGACGTACAACCGGAAGTACCGGGTCGTCTACTACAGCGACCTGGGCGATCACGACAAGGACAAGGAGATCAACCGGGCCATGGCGGGGGACCACGTCTTCGACGGGTTCCTCGGGGGGCAGGGCAAGCGCGACGCCAAGAAGGTGATCACGGGGCTCCTCGCCCGGTTGAACGACGGCGAGGAGCTCAGCCCGGCCGAGATCGGCCGGGAGCTGGAGCCCTACCTGGACTAGCGGTCGCACCGGGGGCGGCACGCCGCCCCCGGTGACGCCGTCCGGTCCCGCCGCGTGACCAGCGCCCCCCCGGCCCACGGCGGATGGGCCCCGTTCGTCGACCCGCCCGGCGTGCTGGTGGTGACCTCGGCGCCGTGGGAGACCACGTGCACGGCGGTCCGGATGCCGGAGGGTTGGGTGGTGGTCGACTCACCCGTCGAGCCCGGGGAGCCCGAGGGGCTCGTGGGGACCCTGCGCGCGCAGGGCGGGGACGTGTGCGCGCTGCTGGTGACGCACGCGGACTGGGACCACCTGCTGATGCCCCCAGCGCTGCCCGGCGTGGAGGTGGTGCTGGAGCGGCGCACGGCGGCGCGACTGGAGGCCGAGGGGCCGGCGATCGCCGCCGAACTGGCGGCGTTCGACCGCGGCGAGGGCCGGGCGGCCCGTGGGCTGCCGCGCCCGGCGCACGTGCGGGTGGTGGAGGCGCCGGACACGTTCACCGTCGGCGGCGGGACCGTCGAGGTGCACCCCGTGCCCGGGCACACGGCCGACGGCGCCGCCTGGTTGTTCCCGGACGCCGGGGTGCTGTGCCCGGGCGACTACCTGTCGCCGGTGGAGGAGCCGCTGGTGGCCGCGGGGGGGTCCGTCGAGGACTACGGGCGGGCGCTCGACCTGCTGGAGGGGCTGCTCGCGCGCGTGCGGGTGGTGGTGCCCGGGCACGGGGAGCGACTCACGCCCGCCGGGGCGCGGGAGGTGCTGGAGCGCGACCGGCGCCTGCTGAGGAGGCCGGGCCGGGCCAGGTCGACGGCAGGGGCGGACCCGTAGCCGTCGGCGGCCCCGCGCCCTGCCACGGGTGCCGTCGTCACGTCACTGCGGCGGAGAGGCCCGTCCCCGGGGACCGGGCGGCCGTCCACCCACGGCCCTGACCGCGCTCCCCCGGGGCTGCGCCGCGCCGGGCGGCGCGGCGGGCCCTCCGGCAACCGCGCCCGTCAGGCGCTCATCGCGGGCGCGGCGGCGCCCTCGCCGGTGAGCTGGGCGAGCATGGCGAGCGGGTTGAAGTAGTGGTCGAGCCGGGTGATGCGCCCGTCCGCGACCACGAGGAACATCGCCGCGGGCAGCTCGATGGTGCGTCCGGTCGCGGGCACGGTGGTTCCGTCGGGGAGCATCAGGTCGCCCCGGTGGGTGCCGCGCCAGAGGATCTGCAGCGCCACGCGGTCGCCGTCCTCGGACACGCTGAGCATCTCGCCATCGATGTCCGGGAAGACCTCGCGCCAGGCGAGGTTGTGCGCCGCCATCGCCTCGCCGCCGTGCACCGTCCGCCCCGTCGCGTGCTCGTGCAGCACCGCGTCGGGGGCGTAGGTGGGCGCGAAGGCCGCGTGGTCGTTGTGCCGCCACGCGTCGAAGCTCGCCATCACCGCATCGGTCGCGCTGCCCATCGCCGCCTCCTTGTGATTGGCTCCTCGACCCCACCCTGCGGCACCGCCGCCGATCGCAGCATCGGGGGAATCCCTCGACGCCTCCGGAGGTCCGTGCATGCCCGCCACCCGCGCCGTCCGCATCGCCTCCTTCGGCGAGCCCACCGAGGTCGTGACCACCGCCGAGGTCCCCACCCCCGAGGCCGGTCCGGGCGAGGTGGTGGTGCGCATGCGCGTGCGCCCGGTCAACCCGAGCGACCTGTCGCTGGTGCGCGGCCGGTACGGGCAGCTGCCGCCGCTGCCGGCCACCCCCGGGCTGGAGGGCGTCGGCGTGGTCGAGTCCGTGGGCGCCGGCGCCGAGGCGGTCGCCCTGGGCGCGCGGGTCGTGCCGATCGGCGTGATGGGCACCTGGTCGGAGCGCGTGGTCGCCCCCGCGGCCCAGCTGGTGCCGGTGCCGGACGACGTCGACGACGACACCGCCGCCCAGCTGGTGGTCAACCCGTTGACGGCCTGGGTGATGCTCACGGAGGTGCTCGACGTGCAGCCCGGCGAGTGGCTGCTGCACGACGCGGCCGCCTCGACGCTGGGGCGCGTGGTGCTGCAGCTGGCGCGGGCGCGCGGCTTCCGCACGATCAACGTGGTGCGCCGCGCCGACCAGGTCGACGAGCTGCGGGCGCTCGGCGCGGACGAGGTGGTCGTCAGCGAGGGTGAGGGCCTCGAGGAGCGGGTGCGCGCGATCACCGGCGGGGCCGGGGTGGCCAAGGCGATGGACGCGGTCGGCGGTGAGCTCGGGGCGCGGATGGCCGACTGCCTCGCCCCCACCGGGACCCTGGTCGTGTACGGGCTGCTGTCGCGCGAGCCGATCCCGCTGGACGCGCGGCGGATCATCTTCGGCGGCACCACCGTGCGCGGCTTCTGGCTGACGCAGTGGATGACCCAGAGCCCGCCGGCCCACGTCGCCGAGGCGATGGGCATCGTGCTGCGCCTGATGGCGGAGGGGACGGTGGCCCCGCCGGTGGAGGCGCGCTACGGCCTCGACCAGGTGCACGAGGCGGTCGCGCACGCCGAGCGGCCCGGACGGTCCGGCAAGGTGCTTCTGGTCGGGTGACCTAAGCTCCCCGGTCGGTCGGCGATCTCGGGGAGGCGCGGGTGAGCGAGCGGTGGGACGTGGTCGTGGTGGGCGCGGGGCCGGCGGGCTCCACGGCCGCCTACCGCCTGGCGACGGCCGGCGCGCGCGTGGCGCTGCTGGACCGGGCCCGCTTCCCGCGCGACAAGCCGTGCGGCGGCGGGGTCACCGAGCGGGGTCGGCGGCTGCTGCCCTTCTCGATCGCGCCCGTCGTGGAGGCGGTGGTCGACCACCTCGACGTGCGCATGGGGTACGCGGGCGCCCTGCGCGGGGTCACCAGCAACGGTCCGGCGGTGTTCATGACCCAGCGCCGCCGTCTGGACCACTACCTGGTGGAGCGCGCGGCCGAGGCCGGCGCCGACGTGCGCGACGGCCTGCGGGTGCGCGGCCTCGAGCACACGGCGGACGGCGTGCGGGTGGCGACCGACGCGGGCACGCTGCAGGCGACGGCCGTGATCGGGGCGGACGGCGCGAACGGCACGACCCGGGCCGCGCTCGGTGCGGGGGAGCACTCGCACGCCGTGGCGCTGGAGGGGAACCTGCGCCGGGGCGCCGCGGGCTTCGACGACTCGGCGTACGTGACCCGCGCCCTGCTGGAGTTCGACGTGGTGCCCGGCGGCTACGGCTGGATCTTCCCCAAGGGCGACCACGTCAACTTCGGCGTGGGCGGGTGGCTGGAGGAGGGCCCGCGGATGCGGTCCCACCTGGCCGGGCTGTGCGCCGCCCACGGCGTGAGCATCGACGACCTCACGGCGATCCGCGGGCACCGGCTGCCCATACGGCGGGCGGGGTCGCCCGTGGCCACCCCCCGTGCGCTGCTGGTGGGCGACGCCGCGGGCCTGGTGGACCCCTTCAGCGGGGACGGCATGTACGAGGCGTTCCTGTCGAGCCGTATCGCGTCCGAGGAGGTGGGCGCCCTGCTGGCCGGCACCCGCCGCGACCTGTCGGCGTACCCGGGCCGGCTGGAGGAGGCCCTGGCGGCGCACCGCGCGGCGGCGTGGCTGGCCAAGACCACCATCGAGCGGGCCCCCGGCGTGATGTACGCGATCCTGGGCTCCGCCCGGATGCAGCGCCTGGTGGGCCGGCGCATCCAGGACGGCGCCCCCGTGGCGGGACCCACCATGCGGCGCATCGGCACCGCGGCGGCGCGTGCGGCCCGCCGTGCGCTCGGTCCCCCCGCGGCCTGACACCCCCAGCACGTGCGCCGGCCGGGACGCGCGGGCGCGACCCGGCCGGAACGGGGCGCGAGGCCCCACCGCGCGCGGAAGGGCCGCCGCCGGGTCCGCCCCCTCAGTCGGACCCGGCGGTGCCCTCCACGTACGTGGTGTGGGCACGCTACCTCCCCCCGGGGGTCCGTGTCATCCATCACATACACGGGGCGGGGGCGCGGCGGCCGGGCGGCGGGCGGCGGGCGCCCCCCTCCCGCCCCGCGGCCCTTCACGCCCGCCGGGCGGGCTGACACGATCGGCCCGCGATGACGTGGACCCACCCCACCGCGCCGCTCGGGCGCCGTCCTCCCCGCGGTGACGGCGGCCTGACGGAGGCGGAGGCCGCCCGCATCCTGGAGCTGCGGGGCGGGGAGCCGGAGACCACCTCCAGCCGCAGCACGGCGAGCATCGTCCGTGCGAACACCCTCACCGTGTTCAACCTGATCCTGGTCGTGTTCGGGGTGCTGACCCTCACCGCCGGCGACTGGCGCGACGCCCTGTTCCTGGCGATCCTGGTGGGCAACTCGGGCGTCGGCATCATTCAGGAGCTGCGCTCCAAACGCGCCCTCGACCGGCTGGCGGCCCTGGTCACGCCCAGCGCCCGGGTGGTGCGCGACGGGCGGGAGCGGGTCGTGCCCGTGGGGCGGGTGGTCCCCGGCGACCTCGTGGTGGTCGCGGCGGGGGACCAGATCGTGGCCGACGGACCCGTGGTGCGGGCCGACGGCCTGTCGCTGGACGAGTCGGTGCTGACGGGCGAGTCGCTCGCCGTGCCCCGCGAGGTCGGCGACGACGTGCGCGCCGGCTCGTTCGTGGCCGAGGGGGCGGGGGCCTACCGGGCCGAGGCCGTGGGCGCGGAGAGCTACGCCCAGCGCGTCGCGGGCGAGGCCCGCGAGTTCCGGCACCCGCTGTCGCCCCTGCAGGTGCAGGTGAACCGGCTGCTGGTGGTGCTGGTGGCGATCATGGTGCCCCTGGGCATCGCGTTCGCCGTCGTGCTGGTGCGACGCGACACGGGGCTCCGCGAGTCGGTGTCGGAGGCGACGGCCGGCGTCGTGACGCTGGTGCCCGAGGGGCTCATCCTGCTGGTGAGCCTGGCCTATGCGATCTCCGCCCTGCGCATGACCCGGCGCGGGGCGCTCGCGCAGCAGCTGTCGGCCGTGGAGTCGCTGAGCGCCGCGGAGGTGCTGTGCCTCGACAAGACCGGGACGCTCACCGAGGACGCGCTGCGCGTGGTGGACCTGGTCCCGGCCCCGGGCGTCGACGCGGAGTCGCTCGAGGAGCTCGCGGCGCGCTACGCGCACGCCTCGGGCGACCCGGACGCGATGCTGGAGGCCCTGCGGGGGCTGCGCCAGGGCGCGGTCCCGGAGGAGCCCGGCGCGCGCGTCCCGTTCTCCTCGCGCCGCATGTGGAGCGGGCTGCGGCTGGGCGGCCGGGGCCTGGTGCTGGGCGCCCCCGACGTGGTCCTGGCCGACGCCGACACCGGCGGTGGGGGCCTGCCCGCCGTGGCGCGCGCGGCGCAGGCCGAGGGACGCCGGGTGCTCGCGCTGGCGGAGACCCCCGGCCTGCTGGGCGACCCGGGGCCGGCCGACCCGCCACCTGCGGGGCTGCGACCCCTCGGGCTGGTGGTGCTGGCCGAGCGCCTGCGGGACGGGGTGCCGGAGGCGATCGGGTTCCTGCAGGCCGAGGGCGTCCGGCCGGTGGTGATCTCGGGCGACGACCCGGTCACCGTCCGCGCGATCGCCGCCGACGCCGGGATCCCCGTGGGCGAGGAGCCGCTGGACGGGCGGGCGTTGCCCGCCGACCCCGCCGAGCTGGCGGCGGCGGTGCGGGCGGCCGGGGTGGTGGGCCGCACCCCGCCGGACGAGAAGCGCCGCATCGTGGAGGCGCTGTCGCGTGACGCGGACGTCGCGATGATGGGCGACGGGGTCAACGACGTGCCGGCGCTCAAGGCGGCGCGCGTGGCGCTGTGCCCGGGCAGCGCCGCCGACATGGCCCGCACGGTCGCGGACCTCGTGCTGGTGCGCGGCGGGTTCACCTCCGTGCCGCCGATGATCGGCGAGGGCCGCACCGTGCTGCGCAACCTGCAGCGGGTGGCGAAGCTCTTCGTCGCCAAGTCGGTGCTGGCGGCCTTCCTGATCCTGACGATCGGGCTCAGCCCGACCGTCTACCCCTTCCTGCCGCGCCACCTGACGCTGATCTCGGCCCTCACGGTGGGCATCCCCGCCTTCGTGCTCGCCCTGATGCGCAGCGAGGGCCCCTGGCGCAGCGACCACTTCCTGCGCGACGTCGCGCGCTTCAGCGTGCCCGCCGGCGTCGCCGCCGGCCTGGGCGTGGTGACCGCGTTCCTGATCGCCCTGAACGTCATGGAGCTGGGGCTGGAGGCGGCCCGCACGACCGCGGTGACCACGCTGATCGTGATCGGCCTGTACCTGGTGCTGCTGCTGGAGGGCGACTCCGGCGGCCCCCGCCGCCTGCGCTGGACGCTCGGCATGTGCGGAGCGCTGCTGCTGGCGTACTTCGTCGTGCTCGCCATCCCGGGCTGGCGGGGGTTCTTCGCGCTGGTGGTGCCCGACCTGCCCTCGCTGATCGCCGCCGCGTTCGGCAGCGGCCTGGCCGTCGCCGGGCTCTGGGCCACCGACACCCGCTTCGCGCCGCCCTTCCCCGCCCTGCGGGCATGGGTCGCGCGCATGACGTAGGGGGCGGGTGGTGGCGCGCCCGGGGGTGCCCGCGCGTTACGCTCCCCCCATGAGCCGCGAGCCGCGTGAGGACACGTCCGGCGCGCCGTCCGGGGGCCGCCCGGTGCTGACCTCGCGTGAGGGCCTGGACAGTGCGCCCCTGGAGATCGTCCTGTTCGTCAACGGCGCGCGGTCGCCGCTCGGCGAACGCGCCGTGGAGCACCTCAGCGACGCCGTCGACGGCAGCGACGTCCGCGTGCAGGTGATCGACGTGGCGGTCGACCCCGACGCGGCCGAGCGGGCGCGCGTGCTTGCGACCCCCACGCTCATCTCCGTGCGCGACGGGCGCGAGACCCGGCTGGTGGGGGACCTGTCCGACCGCACGGCCGTGCGCCGGCGCCTGGGGCTGCGCTAGCCGTCCGGGTCCCTCTGGCCGACCCGCCGGACCCCGCTAGCGTGGTGCGGTGACCTTCGCGCACGACGACCGGCTGGTGCTGCTGACCGGCCCCACGGGCTACATCGGCGGCCGGCTGCTGACGGCCCTGCAGGCCGAGGACCGCCGCGTCCGCTGCCTCACGCGGCGCCCCGAGGCGCTGCACGGCCTCGGCCCGCGGACCGAGGTGGTGCGGGCGGACGTGCGCGTGCGCGCCGGCCTGGACGAGGCGCTCGCCGGCGTCGACACCGCGTACTACCTGGTGCACTCGATGGGCTCGCGCGGTGCCTTCGCCGAGGAGGACCGGGCGGCGGCCCGGTGCTTCGCGGAGGCGGCCCGTGCCGCCGGGGTGCGCCGCATCGTCTATCTCGGCGGCCTCGGCCGGGGACGCGCACTGTCCAGCCATCTCGCCAGCCGGCAGGAGGTGGGCCGGATCCTCGCCTCCACGGGCATCCCCTGCGTCGAGTTCCGCGCGGGGCTCGTGGTCGGCTCCGGAAGCCTGTCGTTCGAGGTGGTGCGGGCGCTGGTGCGGCGCCTGCCCGTGATGGTGACCCCGCGCTGGGTGCGCACGCCGACGCAGCCGATCGCCGTCGAGGACGTCATCGCGTACCTGACCGCCGCCCTGGACCTGCCCGAGGGGACCACCGGCGTCTACGAGATCGGCGGCCCCGACCGCCTCTCGTACGAGGGCCTGATGCACGAGTACGCGCGGCAGCGCGGCCTGGAGCGCCGGGTCCTGCGGGTGCCCGTGCTCACACCGGGCGTCTCCAGCCTGTGGCTCGGCCTGGTGACGCCGGTCTACGCGCGCGTGGCGCGCAAGATGATCGACGGCCTGCGCAACGAGACCGTGGTGCACGACGACCGCGCACGCCGCGACTTCCCCCACATCGCCCCGCGCCCCCTCCACGAGGCGATCGCCGACGCCATCCGGGAGCGCGACTCCGCGCCCACCCGCTGGTCGGACTCGCTCTCGTCGTCCGGCCTGCGCACGCGCCGGCCCCCCACGCCCCTGAAGCGGCAGATGGTCGACTCCCGATCGGTGGCGGTGCGGGTGGCGCCCCATCGCGCCTTCGCGCCGGTGCAGCGCATCGGCGGCCGCACGGGCTGGTACTACGGCGACGCCCTGTGGGGGCTGCGCGGCCTGCTCGACCTGGTGGTGGGTGGTGTGGGGACGCGTCGCGGCCGGCGCCACCCCGAGGCGCTCGCGCTGGGCGACACGGTCGACTTCTGGCGGGTGGAGGCCTACGAGCCCGACCGCCTGCTGCGCCTGGTCGCCGAGATGCGGCTGCCGGGCAAGGCCTGGCTGCAGTTCCGGGTGGAGCCGAACGGCGACGGGGCCCTCATCCGCCAGACGGCCTTCTTCGAGCCGAGCGGCCTGTTCGGGCGCCTGTACTGGTACACCCTCGTGCCCGCGCACCAGTTCGTGTTCCGCGGCATGCTGCGGCGCATCGCCGAGGTGGCCGAGGGGCGCGCCCCCGTGCCGACCCGCGGCGGTGCCGCGGTCGAGGTGGCCGGGCCCTAGCGGATGTAGCCGGCCTGGCGGGCCTTGGCCACGGCCTCCAGACGCGACCGGGCGTCGAGGCGGCGCAGCACCGCCGCGACGTGGTTGGCGACGGTCACCGAGCGGATGCCCAGCCGGCGGGCCACCTCCTCGGTGCCGGCGCCCTCCCCGATGAGGCGCAGCACGGCCAGCTGCCGCTCGGTGAGCGGGCACCCGTCGGCGGCCGGCGGCACGGCCTCGGGCTCCTCGGCACCGGCGGCGGGCCGGGGCGCCGGCGCCTCGGCCGGCCCGCCGGTGACGTCCGCGACCGTCCCCGCGACGCGGGTGGCGCCGTCCGGCAGCAGGCGCGGGCGGGCGGTGAGGCGCACCGTGCGGATCTCGCCGTCCGGGCGCACCATGCGCAGGTCGACGGTGAGCGGCACCCCCTCGCCCATGCGCGCCAGCGCGTCCTCGGCGCGCCGCCGGTCGCGGGGGTGCACGGCCGCGTTCCACACCGCCATCGCCCGCTCGGGCGGCGGAGGTGGCACCCCGATGATCGACCACATGCGCGGGCTCGCGTAGGTGAGGCGCGCCGTCGCGCCGTCCACCCGCAGCTCGTACACGGCCTCGCCGATCCCGGCGATGACGCCCTCCAGCCGGGCGTCGGCGGCGGGACGGCCGCCGGAGGCGACCAGGTCGGAGACGTCCGTGGCGACCTCGGTGAGCCCCACGCCCCCGGCGCCGTCGTCCAGCGGCGAAAGGGCCGCCCGCACCCACCGCAGGTCCCCGTCGGGGCGCACCACGCGGTAGACGAGGGTGTCGGGCACGCCCCGGGCGACCACGGCACGCGACCGGGCGTCCAGGTCGGGGGCGTCGTCGGGGTGGACGGAGGCGGCGTGCACGGCGAGGCGCTCGGCGGCGCCCTCGGGCAGCGGCCGTCCCAGGAGGCGCTCGGCGACCGGGCTCAGGTAGAGCAGCTCCCAGGTGCCGTCCGGCCGCAGGCGTGCCTCGCGCACGATGTCGCTGACCGACTCCAGCGCCACGCGCAGCCCCTCCCGGGCCCGGCGCAGCTCGGTGATGTCCCGGACCACCGCCCCCACCACCACGCGGCCCTCGCGCGCGCCCGTGCGCGCCGCCGTGACGCGCACCCACCGGCTGCCCCCATCGGGACGCACCAGCCGCACCACCACGCTCGCGCTGTCGCCGCGCGCGGCGACGGCGTCCAGCTCCGCCTCCAGCCGCGCGCGCTGCTCGGGCGGCAGCATCCCCCGCACCAGCGCCGCCAGCGCCGGCGCGTCGGCGGGCACCCGACCGCCCACGATCCGGGCGAGCCCCTCCGAGGCGTAGCCCACGGCCCAGCCGCCCGGCTCGCGCACCGCCTCGATCACGACGTCCTCCACCGCCGCGAGCACGCGGGCCAGGCGCCCCTCCCCGTCGGCCCGCGCCGTGACGTCGGCGATGAGGCCCGCGTAGCGGCGCACCCCCTCCCGGCCCGTGTCGCCGGCCGGCGCGACCCGCACCGCCAGCACCCGGGTCCCGCCGTCCGGGGCCACGACGCGGTAGCGGAGCTCCGCGGACTCGCCGGCCCGCACGGCCGCGTCCAGGGCCAGCACCACGCCGTCGCGGTCGTCGGGGTGCACCGCCGCCAGCCAGGCCGCCGCGCGCTGCGCCGGATCGGGGGGCAGGGGGCGCCCGACCACGCGCTCCAGGCCGGCGCTCGCCCAGGTGATGCGGACCTCGGCCCCCGGCCCGAACTCCGCCTCCACGAGCGCCTCGCCCAGCGCGTCCGTGAGCCCGGTGACGCGCTCCTCGTCACGGCGCAGGGCGGTGACGTCGGTCACGACGCACGACACCACCGTGCGGTCGCCCGCGTGGGCGCGCCGCGTCAGCACCAGGCGCATCCAGCGCAGGGCGCCGTCGCCCGCGCGCGCGCGGTACGTGAGGTGCACGGGCTCGCCCGACACCGCGGCGAGGCGTGCGCGCTCCACCACGCGGTCCCGGTCGTCGGGGTGGATCTCGTCCAGCAGGGCGCGGCCCGCCGCGTCCGGGTCGTCCCCGAACGCGGGGCCCAGTGCGCGCGGTGACTGGTGCCCGACCCCGAAGACGCGCCACGGGCGCCCGGGCACCAGCTCAGCCTCGAAGGCGACGCCCGCGCCCGCATCCGCCGGCAGCCGCCGCCGCTGGCCCGCCACCCGCTCCGCCGTGATGTCCGCGAGCACCCCGACGAAGGAGCCGGCGCCCGCGGGCAGGCGGGTGTCGCGCACCCAGGTGACCTCGCCGGAGGGGCGTCGCAGCCGGTACTCGTGCATGGCGGCCAGCGGCGCCACCGCGGCCTCCTGCCCCCACGCGTGCACGCGGGCGGCGTCGTCGGGGTGGACGGCGCCCATCCAGGCCTCCCAGGCGCCGCGCGGGTCGGCGGGCACCGGCGTCTGCAGCAGGCGGTCGAGCCCTGGCCCCACCAGCGTCGGCACGAGCGCGCCGTCGCCGGACACGTCGCCCTCGTACACCACCTCCGACACGGCGTCGAGCATGCGGGCCAGCCGCTCCTCGCGGCGGCGCTCGTCGGTGACGTCCGTGCCCACCGCGACCACGCGGGTCTCGCCGGGCGGGGCCGGCAGGGGCGTGGCGCTGAGGCGGACACCCCGCAGCGCCCCGTCCGGGGACGTGACCCGCAGCGCGACCGACGCCCGCGACCCGGCGGCCAGCGCACGCAGGGCGTCGCGCAGTGCCGGGCGGTCGTCCGGGTGCACGGCGCGGGCCCACGCGCGGGCGCGCCCGGCGGGGTCGTCCCCCCCACCCCAGACCCGCGCCCAGGCGGCGTTGACGTGGTCGACGCGCCAGCGGCCGTCCCCCCCGAGCACGCCGGCGGCCACCTGGGGGTCGAGGGCGTCGATCACGACGCGGAGGCCCGCCTCCGGGACCGGCGAGGGGGCGGGAGCCGCCTCGAGGACGGCCGCGATCTCGGCGCCGCCGTCCGCGCCGGGCACGGGCAGGGCGGTCACGCGCAGGCGCGCCGGCCCGGCGGTCCCGTGCAGCGTGAGCTCCGCCGCGCCCGGCCGGCCCGCGGCCACGGCCGCCGCCAGGGCGTCCAGGGCGCCTGCATCGGCCGGGGCGGCCCTCAGCAGACGGGCCAGGAGGTCGTCGCCCACCGCGACGGGCGGCACCCGCGGATCCCCGCCGCCCGTCGCGGTGCGCTCCACGCGCCATGCGCCGTCCGCGAGCGGCCGGCAGGCGACCACGATGCGCGGGGCGGTGTCCCCCGGGGGATCGGGATGGGGAGGCGGCACGGGTTCGGGCGCGGGGGTCCGCGCGCGCGTCACTCTCTCATCGAGGAACGTCATCCCACCACCCCACCCGCACACCTCGGCATCGCCGCGCGCGACTGGAGCGGAGGGGCCGGCATGATGGGAACCCGTCAGGCGGTGATGGCCCTCAATCATGCGCGCCCCCATGCCGATGACCGGTCCGTGACCGACGACAGGCGGAGCGGATGACGGCGGTGGTGGTGGGCGGGGCGGGACGCGGCGCGGGGCGACGCACGTCGCCGCGCACCGACGCGGCCGAGCAGGCACTGCGCCGCTGGCTGGTGCAGCGGCACCACCGCGCCGGCGACCGCCTGCCCGCCGACGTCGAGCTGGCCCGGATGCTCGGCGTCGCCCGCAGCACGGTGATCGCGGCCCTGGAGCGCCTGATCGAGGAGGGGATCATCACGCGCCGCCAGGGCAGCGGGACCTTCGTGCGCGCCGTGCCCACCCTCGACGCCGTGGCGGCCGGCATGGAGATGCTGGACTCGTACGCCGAGCGCGCGCGCCGGCGGGGTCACGCCGTGGCGCTCGCGCGCACCGAGATCACCCTCGGCGCGTCCGCACCGTCGCCGGTCGCCGACGCCCTCGGGCTGGTGCCGGGCTCCCCCGTCACCCGGGTGCGACGGGTCCTGCGCGCGGCCGGGCGCCCCTGCGCGCTGCTCACCGACCACCTCCCCCCGGACGCGCCGGTGGACGATCCCGAGGGCCTGGGAGACCGGCTCGCGGCGGGCGGCACGCTGCTCGGGGCGCTGCTGGACGCCGGGCTGCCCGTGGCCTACGCCACCACCTCGCTGCGCCCGCTGCTGCTCGTGCCCGGCGAGCCCGCCGCCCGCAGCCTGGAGATCGCGCGCGCCACCGCGGCGATCGAGGTGCACGAGGTCACCCACCTGGCCGGCGGCGAGCCGGTCAAGCACTCGGTCGACGTCGTGCTGCCCGGCGGCGACGAGCTCACCCTCGTGCGGCAGCTGCCCGCCGGGTGCGCGCCGCGCCCGCAACCCCTCCCGCCCCGGCACGCCGGGGCGCTCCGCGGCCCGGTGCCGCCGGCGAGGTCGCCCGCCTCCGCCTGACGCCCGGCCCGCGCGCGGCGCGCCCACCTCCCCCGCGATCCCGGCCCCCCGGAGCGGGGGGCGCGCCGCGCGACCCCCGACGCCCCCGCGCCGCCCCTACGACGCGGGCGTGCGCTCCGGAGGCGTTCCGATGGACCGCCCGTCGCCCTCGTCCGGCGCCCCGACGGGCGTGGGCACGGCCTCCTGCAGGTGCGCCGGCAGGGCGCCCGACGGGGCGGGGTCCGCGGATGGCGGGGCGTCGTCGCCGGTGATGAGGCGGGCGCCGCGGCCGCGCGTCAGGAAGCTCACCGTCCACCGGATCAGCACGAGCACCCGGTTCTGCAGGCCCGTGAGGTAGAACAGGTGCACCGTCAGCCACGCGAGCCAGGCGACCAGGCCGCGCAGCCGGACCCCCTTGAGCTCCCCCACCGCGCGCAGGCGGCCGATGGTGGCCAGGTTGCCCTTGTCGGAGTAGCGGAAGGGGCCGGGCTCCGGGTGGCCCGCCACCCGCGCCGCGACCACCCGCGCGGCGTGGCGGCCCTGCTGCATGGCGGTCGGGGCCACGCCGGGCAGCGGCAGCACGCCGCCCCGGCCGTCCTCCACGCGCGTCATGTCGCCCACCGCCATCACCTCGGGGTGGCCGGGCAGGGTGAGGTCGGGGCGGACGGTGACGCGGCCGGCGCGGTCGACCGGGGCCCCGGACGCCTGGCCCAGCGCCCGCCCCAGCGGAGACGCCGCAACGCCGGCCGCCCACACCACCGTGCGCGAGGCGACGCGCTCCTCCCCGCCGTCCGGGGTGGTGAGCACCACGCCCTCGGCGTCGATGTGCGTGACCAGCCGCCCGGTCATCACGGTGACCCCGAGCTGCTCCAGCTGCCGCTCGGCGCTGCGCGACAGCGACGGGTCGAAGGTGGTGAGCACGCGGTCGGCGCCCTCCACCAGCAGGACGCGCGCGACCGACGGGTCGATGTGGCGGAAGTCGCGGCGGACCGTGTCGCGCGCGATCTCCGCGATCTGGCCCGCCAGCTCGACGCCGGTGGGCCCGGCGCCGACGACCACGAACGTCAGCCGCGCCCGCCGGATCTCCGGGTCGGGCTCGACCTCCGCCGCCTCGAAGGCCAGCAGGATGCGCCGGCGCAGCTCCAGGGCGTCCTCCAGCGTCTTCAGGCCCGGCGCGACGGCGGCCCACTCGTCGTGCCCGAAGTAGGAGTGGCCGGCCCCGGCGGCGACGATGAGGGTGTCGTAGGCGATGTCGGCCTCCCGGCCCCCGCCGACGCCGCGGACGTGCACCACGCGGCGCTCCAGGTCGAGGCCGGTCACCTCGGCCAGCACCACGGTGGCGTTGCGCTGGCGCTTCAGCACCCCGCGCAGGGGCGACGCGATCTCCCCCGGCGACAGCGCCCCCGTGGCGACCTGGTACAGCAGGGGCTGGAACAGGTGGAAGTTGCGGCGGTCGATCACGACCACGTCGACCGGGGCGTCGCGCAGGCCCTGGACGGCCTGGAGCCCGCCGAAGCCGCCGCCCACCACGACGACCCGGTGGCGCCGGACGGTGACCCCGTCGGGAGCGGCGCTGCTGGTGGTGCGTGTGTCCATGCCCGGGGTTCTACCGGGCGCCGGGGCCCGCCGCCCGTCCGGGCGGGCGCCACGGGTCTGCACGCGGCCGCGGCCGTCGGAGGCGGGCTGCTGCCGGACGCCGTGACGCTCGGACGCCGGGGGCGGCGGGGAGCGCCCGTTGCGGGCGGGCGCTCCCCGCGGCGAGCGCTACGCCATCGCCTCCTGGGGGCCGATCCGCACCATGCCGAGCTGCTGCAGGAACCCCACCGCGTCGAAGAGGACCCAGGTCTCCGCGATGCGGCCGCCCTCCGTGCGCACCATGTGCATCCCGGTGGTCTCGGCCGAGCGGTTCGTCGCCGGCATCCCCATGAGCTCGCCCGTGTTGGTGCCGCCCCACGTCCAGCGCAGCACCGCGTGGTCGCCGCCGTCGACCCACGCCTCCTCCTGCAGCCGGGCGTCCGGCACGGCCGACAGGTAGGTCTCGACGCGCTGCCGCACGCCCGCGGGTCCGCGCGGCAGGTCCGGCAGGAGCGCGTCGTGGTACACGTGATCGGCCGAGAAGAGCTCGTCGATCACCTCCATGCGCCGCTCCATCCACACCTCGCGGGCGTAGCGCCGTCCGAGCTCGAGTGCGTCGGGCATCGTCCCCTCCATCGCAGTGGTCGACGTCGGCCCGGCGGCGGCGGACCGTCCCGACGCGACGACGACCCCCGAGCGCGGCGGACCCGGGGAATCCCTCGGCCGCAGACGTGGCCCGGCCGGCGGATCCCGGCGCGTCCATCCCGGCCGAGATGCCGTTGCCGGAGTCAGGGGCGGCCGGACAGCTCCCGCAGCGCCGCCGGTCGTCCGAGGTGGAACCCCTGCCCCTGCCGTACGCCGAGCGCGCGCAGGCGCCGCAGGACCGCCTCGTCCTCCACATGCTCGGCCACGAGTTCGAGGTCGAGGCCGGCGGCGAGGTCCCGCACCGCGGAGACCACCACCGCGTCCACGCCGTCGTCGCCCAGGGTGCGCACGAACCCCCCGTCGAGCTTGACGATGTCGACGGGGAGGGTCTTGAGCCGCTGGAAGGTCGCGAAGCCGGCTCCGAAGTCGTCGAGTGCGACGCGGCACCCGAGCGTCTGGAGCTCCGTGGCGAGGCGCGCCGCGCTCTCCGTGTTCGCGATCGCCTCGGTCTCGGTGACCTCGACGATGAGCTGGTCCGGCCGGCAGCCCGCGGACTCCAGGGCCATGCGCACGAACGCGGCCATCGTGTCGTCGGTCATCGACATCCCCGAGAGGTTGACGGAGAAGGTCAGGGCGGGATGGCGGCGCGCGGTGTCCGCCGCGGCGCGCACGACCCAGCGGTCGAGGGCGCGCAGGAGGCCGAACCGCTCGGCGGACGGCAGGAAGGCGCCGGGCTGGATCAGGGAGCCGTCCTCCTCGACCAGGCGGACCAGGAGTTCATGGAACCGGACGTCTCCGGTCCGGAGGTCACGGACGGGCTGGGCGTGGAGCACGAGGCGCTCCTCCTCGATGGCCCGGCGGAGCCGCTGCGACCAGGCGAGGCCGTCGTTCAGGCGCTGGTGCTCGATGCCGGCCTCGTCGTAGCCCACCACGCGGTTGCGCCCGCGCTGCTTGGCCTCGTACATCGCGACGTCGGCGGCCACGAGGGCGCCCTCCCCCGCCCCGGGGCTGCCCGGGCTCAAAGCCGTCAGACCGGCGGACATGCTGGTGAAGACCGGCTGGCCCTCGATCATCAGCGGGGTCTCGGACACGAGGTGGCAGAGGGCGTCCGCGATGCGGCGGGCGGCGTCGGACGTGACGCCGGGGAGCAGGACGGCGAACTCGTCGCCGCCGAGGCGGGCGACCACGTCCGTCTCGCGCAGGTGCGTCGTGACGAGCCCGGCCACGTGCCGGATCAGGTCGTCGCCCGCCTTGTGGCCGAGGGTGTCGTTGACGTACTTGAACCGGTCGAGGTCGAACATCACGAGCGTCCCGCCCTGTCCGTCGCCACGACCCCGCGCGAGCTGCAGGTCGAGCAGCTCCTCGAACCGGCGCCGGTTGACCAGTCCGGTGAGCGAGTCGTGATCGGCGAGCCGGTGGAGTCGCTCCTCGGTCGCCTTCTGCGGTGAGATGTCGACGATCTGGGCGATGAAGTGGACGGGTCGGCCCAGCTCGTCGCGCACCATCGACCCGGACAGCAGCACCCAGAGGAGCTCGCCCGCCGCCGTGACGTACCGCTTCTCCATCGTGTAGGAGCTGGCCTGCCCACCCAGGAGCGACCGGACGTGCTCGAGGTCGCCGTCGAGGTCATCGGGGTGGGTGATGTCCTGGAACGTCTTGGTCAGCAGCGTCTGCTCGTCGTACCCGAGCATGTCCACCAGCGCGCGGTTGACCCGCATCCAGCGTCCGTCGAGCGCGACCAGCGCCATGCCGATGGGCGCGTTCTCGAACGCCAGCCGGAAGCGCGACTCGGCCTCCCGCAGGCGACGCTCGCGGAGCGACTCCTCCGTCACGTCCTGCAGCGTCCCGAGCACCCGCATCGCGCCCAGCGGGCCGTCCCCGCGGGCGCGGAGGCGGACGAGGAGCTCGTCACCGTCGCCCAGCCGCAGGCCGAGCGTCAGCTGCACGGAGGGACCGCCGGCGAGGATGGAGTCCAGCGCGTGACGCACGGAGGGGCGGTCGTCGACGTGGATCCGGTCCACGAAGGCGTCCAGTGTCAGCTCGCCGTCCTGCGGGAGGTGCTCGAGGAGGCGGAGCAGCTCCGTGCTCGCCTGGAAGTCGCCGCCGGCCGAGTGGAACGTGAAGCTGCCGATCCGCGCGAGCGCCTGCGCCTCCTCCCGCTCGATCGCGGCCGTCCGCGCGCCCGTGATGTCGTTGAGCGCGACGAGGACGCCCGGGACGCCCGACGGGTTGTCGAGGGGCTGGGCGGTGACCCGCACCCAGCGGTGATCCCCCTGCCGACGCCGGACCCCCAGCAGGCGCGATCCCGCTGCGCCGCCGGGCCCGCCCGCAGCCGGTTGGTCCCGGGGCGGCAGCGGGGCGCCGCGCGTGTCCAGGTATCCCCATCCCGGATCGTCGCCGCGGCGACCGAGGAGATCGGCCCGGGGGGCGCCGAAGATCTGGCAGGCGGCCGGATTGGCCGCGATCACCGCGCCGGCCTCGTCGAACACGATGAGCCCGTCGGAGGTGGTGTCGACGACCCAGCGATGGAGCTGCTCGTCCAGCCGCAGCTGCTGGAGTCGGCGCCGGTCCCGCTCGCTCACCTGGTCGAGCCGCCTGGTCAGGTCGGCGAACGCGTCCCCACCGCCGTCCCGCGGCCCGCGCTCCGGCAGCCGCATGAGCACCATCCCGGCGGCGGCGCGGGAGACGACCACCTTGAGCCGGCTCCCGTCGGCGGCCGCGAGGTGTGCCGGCACGGGTGAGGACGAGCGGATGGCGGTGCGCAGGACCGCCCTCGTGGCCTCGGGGTCGACGGCGAGCACGTCCGCCGCGTCGGCGCCCGCCGCGAGTCCGGTCCACGCCGCCGCCGCCGGGGACGTGGTCCAGAGGATCGTTCCGTCGAGACCGACGAGGAGCTGGCAGCCCTCCTGCCCGACGCGTTCGGCGACCTCGCCGAGGTCAGGCGTCGCCAAAGTACTCCTGCCCGCTCGCGGCGGCGGCGGCGGCGGTCGGCCGGAGGTGCACGGTGACCCTGCAGGTGCTCGCGCCCGTGGCGATGGTGTCGCCCAGTTCGACCTTCGCGTAGCCGAGGTTGTCGGCGGCGATGGTGCCGAACACGTTCGAGGTCATCATGCACATCGCCGGGCGCCCGTCGACCTTCTCCGCGAAGGGGCACGCGGTGCTCGTGAACAGCATCCGGTCGTCGTCCATCTCGACCAGCCGGAAGTCGCCCTTGATCCTGGTCTTCAGGTCGACGAGCACCGCGGCTACGTGCTCGGGCGTGAGCCGGTCGACGCCGAGTGCGTTCCGGTAGTCGCTGTCGATCTGCTCGCCCATCCGGCGTCCCACGAGGCTGACGAACCCGCGCGCCTCGTCCAGGCCCACCACCTCCTCCAGGACGGTCGCCAGCTCGCGGACCAGCGTCCGCAGGAAGAGATCGCGCTCCAGCGGGACGGGGAGCCCGTCGAGGGTCGGGGCGGGCGCGGCCAATGGTGCTCCTCGGTCTCTGTCTGGCACGGGACGCATTCGTCGGAGGACGAATGCCGTCTCCTCGACGGGACGGCAGGGGTCTTGATCCCTCGCTGGAGGGATCCGGTGTGCCCCGGTTTCGCGACCCTTCCGCCGGTCGTCCCTCGGGTGGCGCGCCCACACCGCGAGGGTCGGCACACCACGGGGTCGACGCCGGCAGGGTGTCGGTGACGCTCGCCGGCGAGTCGGAGGTCGCCGCGATCGGTTCCGTCTCGGCTGTCCTGACGAGGCTCGAGGACCAGGGCTCCGCACTGCTCGTGATCGACCTCTCCGGTGTCGTGTCGATCGACTGCCCCGGGCTGCGCATCCTCCCCGATGCCCGCGCCCGCGCCGACGCGGCGGGGAACGTACTCGTCGTCTCCGCGGCGGCACCCGTGAGGCGCCAACTCGAAACAGCGGGACTGCACGGGTGCTGCACGTCGTCCGCCGGCTGCCCGCCGCGCTCAAGCGACGCCCGGGGAGGACCGCGCCTCGCCGCGGTCTCCTCGCGTCGTGGCCCATCACCGCCGGAGGATCATCAGCACCGCGGTGCCCGTCATGGGCGAGGACACGATCGTCATCTCCGTCGCGGCGGACCGCATGAGCGAGATGCCCATGCCGAGTCCCGTGCCCGCACCTCGGAGCGTGCTCGTCGTGTCGAAGCCGCATCCGCTGTCCGACACCAGCACGGCGAGCGAATCGTCGAGCGCCCACGCCTTCAGATGCACGGTGCCGGGCTCGCCGGACGCGTACGCATGCACGACCGCATTCGACACCGCCTCCGTGACGACGAGACGAACGTCGTCCACCCGCTCCGGTGGGAGGCGGCAGCCCTCGAGGCCGCACACCAGCCTGCGAGCCCGCGAGGGAGCGCGTGGGTCGGCGGGGAGGACCTCGTCGACCGGCGCCGCCGCCTTCTGGGCCGACACGAGGTCTGCGGTCGAGATGATCTGGGCGGCCGGCATCCGTCCAGGCGTCCTCGGCCGGGAGCCGAGGGAACCTGAGCTGACGGGAGCGGTACCGGCGCCGTCCACGTGGTGTGCCGGTGGTCGGGGGGCGCCACCGGACACATCCCCGGCACGGCGGGGGACGTGGGGTCAACCTCTCCTACGCCGGCCCCGGGGACCGCCCTCCCGTCCGGTCATTGCCCAGAATCTGCCGGTGGCCATAGGCTCGTTCTCCACGCCCGCCGCCACCGGACGCCGGCGACAGACCCCGGAGGAGCGCATGCCCACCGTCGCCCACCTCGACCGCCTGCGGCGTGCGCGCGGGCGACGTCTCGTCGCGACGGCCGCCCTCGGCGGCGCGGCGCTCGCACTAATCGGCGCCGGTGCCGCCTCGGCGGGCTCGGCGCCCTCGCTGAGCTGGAGCCCGGCGACCGGGACCGGCTCGTACGCGTACGGCACCATCGACACCGGCACCAACGCGACCCGGACCTTCACCCTGCACAATTCGGGCGGCTCGGCGACCAGCGCCCTCCGGATCTCCCTCACCGGTTCGGGGGCGTTCTCGGTCGTCACCGACACGTGCACGGGCACCAGCCTCGGGCCGAGGAAGACCTGCACGGTGACGGTGCGGTTCGCGCCGACGACGCCGGGTGAGCAGGTCACGGCCACGCTGACGGCGACCTCGAGGAAGCCCGCCGCGCGCGCCGCGCACGGGCTGGGCGGCGCGGCGACGGCGCCGGTCGTGGTCGATCCCACGTTCAGTGTCCACGACACCGACCTCGTCAGCACCGAACCGCGTTTCTGCCAGATGAACATCCTGGTCGACGGTCTCGCACCGTCGACCGGCTACACGGCGGTGATCAGCCAGACGCCCAGCCACAGGGAGCGGCAGACCTTCCGGTCGGGGAGCACCGGGTTCGCCCTCCTTGTGACGATCGGTCCCTACGGTGCCCAGCTGACCGTCCAGATCCAGGACGCGCAGGGCAACGACGTCGGCAAGCCGTCGCCGGTGTTCACACACAACTGCTGAGGCTGAGGCGGGCGGACACGAGGGGACGTGGGCAGGGGGGCGGCTGCGCCGCCCCCCTGGAGGCGCTCCCCTACGCCGTCAGCTCGTGCTCGATGGCGTCGAGCGAGAGGCCGGAACCTCGGCCTCCGCCCTGAGCGACGATGCCGTTCGTCCAGCTGTCGACGAGCATGGACGTCCCGCAGCGGTAGTCCCGCGGGTCACGCACACGGGACCTGACGAGCGAAAGGCCCTCGCGCCTCGCGCGCCGACGCGGCCGCGTCTCACGCCGGCGGTCGAGGAGGGAACTCGTGGGCAGGAGTCGTGGCCGAAGGCGACGCCCCGCACCGTCTCCGGCACCGCCGTGGACGCACCCGCACCGTTCAGCGCCGTCCCGAGACGCACTCATCAATCGAAGCGGGGTCGGCCGAACACGAGAAAAGCCCGCCGTTCGGAGGGCTCTTCGAAGCGGGCGACGGGGGTCGAACCCGCGACCTTCGGCTTGGGAAGCCGACGCTCTGCCAACTGAGCTACACCCGCGCTGGACCGCCGAGGCTAGCAGAAGGCCGGGGGCGGGACGGCCGCGTAGGGACCCCGGCCGGGGGGAACGACGCGCGGCAGTGAACGCCCTCGTCCGGCTCCCCGCGCCCGAACGCGGCCCCGTCCTCGCGATCGCCCGGCGTGTCGCCATCGCGCTGGGGCTGCTGCTGTTCCAGACGGCGGTCGCCTACGTCGGGCGGGAGGGCTACCGCGACAGCGGCGGCGGCGAGGTGTCGCTGCTGGACGCCCTCTACTACTCGACCGTGAGCATCACGACGACCGGGTACGGGGACATCACGCCGATCAGCAGCGAGGCGCGCCTGGCGACGATCATCCTCGTCACGCCGGCCCGGATCCTGTTCCTGGCGGTCCTCGTGGGCACGGCGCTCGAACTGCTGGCGGAGCGCTCGCGTGAGGACTTCCGACGGCGACGCTGGAGGAGGCGGATGCAGGACCACACCATCGTCTGCGGCTACGGGACCAAGGGGCGCAGCGCCGTGCGCGTGCTGCTCGACCAGGGCGTGCCGCCGGCCCGCATCGTCGTGATCGACCCGGACACGCGCGCCGTCGGCCGCGCCAACGCCGCCGGCTTCGCCGCGGTGGCGGGCAGCGCATCGGACACCAGCGTGCTGCGGGAGGTGGGCATCGAGCGTGCCCGCGGGGTGGTGGTGGCGCCCGACCGCGACGACACCGCCGTGCTGATCACGCTGACCGTCCGGGAGCTCAACCGCGAGGTCACCGTTGTGGCGGCGGCCCGCGAGTCCGAGAACGTGCACCTGCTGCGTCAGAGCGGGGCCGACTCGGTGATCACGTCCTCGGACGCCGCCGGCCGGCTGCTGGGCCTCGCCACCCGCAGCCCGCGGGTGGTGGAGGTGCTGGAGGACCTGCTGACCGTCGGGATCGGCTTCGACATCCGGGAGCGGCCGGCCCGCGACGACGAGGTGGGCGGCCCGGCGCGGCCGGCGCCGGGGGAGATACTGCTGGCGGTCTCCCGCGGCGGCGAGCTGCTGCGGCCCGCCGACCCGGCCGCGCACCGCCTGTCCGGCGGGGACCACGTGCTGACGCTCGGCCACGTCACCGACCTGGAGGGTGGCGACGGACGGGGTGCGGGCGGCGCCTGAGGGGCGCCGCCCGCCCGGGGATCAGCGGGTGCGGCGGGGCGCCGTGACCGAGGCGCGGGCCCGGTCGCTCGGCGTCGTCAGCCGCAGGTTGCGCACCTGCACCCTCCAGGCGCCGACGCGCGGCTTGGTGACCCGGAAGAACGCGAACGTCGCGCCGCGCCGGAACACCACGCCCTTGCCGGGCTTCGCCGCGGTGTAGCGGCGCCCCTTCGGGTCGGTGAGCACCAGCTGGTACGCCCCGTTGCCCCACCCGACGAAGAAGGTGGCCTGCGGCAGGTTGCGCGGGATGCGCTGGACGTACTGGCGCGACTGGCCGGCGCGGAACGTGAACGTGCGGTTCGCGATCGTGCGCTGGCCGGTGGTGAGGCCGAAGCAGCGGAAGTAGATGTCGGTGAGGTCGCCCGCCTTCTGCGTCGAGAAGTACCGGCCGCCGGTCTCCGCCGCGATGCGCTTGAGGCGCGCCACGTCCTCGGCCTGGAAGCTCGAGCGGGGCCCGAGCTGGACGGCGCACACGGGCCACGGACGGCCGGAGGCGGTGTAGGCGAACCGCAGGTGCCCGTTGAGGTAGTCACCGGAGTTGTGCGCGCCGTCCGTGAGGAAGATGACGCCCTTCTGGCGCTGCGGGTCCACGCCCGCCGCGGTGAGCGAGGCCCAGGCCGCGTCCATGCCGGCGTTGTAGTCGGTGCCCCCCGCGTTCACGATGCCGCGGTTGCCCGCGGCCTTGAGGCGGGCGGCGACCGACGCGGATCCGGTGATCGTGGTGAGGTCGAAGATCGGCTTGACCTCGTTGTCGAACCCGACCGCGCCGAGCCGGTCGCCGTTCCGCGCGAGGTCCACGAGCAGGCGGACCGCGTCGCGGCGCACGTACTGCGGGTCGGTGGACCCCATGCTGCCCGAGACGTCCACGATCGCCTGCAGGTCGATCGGGCCGGGCAGCGGCACCGGTGTCGCGACCGGCCGCGAGACCATGGTCCCGATGGCGTGGCTCACCGGGGCGCCGCCCGAGGTGTAGCTGAGCTGGAGCGGGCCCTCGTAGCCCCCGGCGGGCGCCGTGATGCGCACGTCGTCCCCCGACGGAGCCGTGCCGAGGGGCGCGCCGCCCGCCGTGACCGTGAGGTTCTGCGCGTTGAACGGGGCGGGGACGTTGAGGTCCACCGTCCCGCCCGGCGGCACCAGCACCCGCTGCCCCGGCACGTCCACGAAACCCGTCGCGTCCGGCTGGTCGAACCCCGTGCGTCCCGCGCACAGGGGGATGATGTCGAGGGTGAGCGCGGCCGTGGCGCCGTCGGCCAGGCCGGCCGCCTGGGCCGTGCGGTTGGCGTCGAAGCCCGTCCGGCAGTCGTCGCTGATCTCGACGGTCGCGGTGTACGGGCCGACGTCGCCGGCGAGGTCGGCGGTGGGCACCACCGCCCGGCCCTGCGCGTCGGTGTCCTCGGACGCCGCGAAGGAGCCGTCCGCCTCGCGGATGGTGACCGTCTCGTCGACGATCGGGATGCCGCCGGGCCCCGTCACCGTCACGGTGATGTCGGCGAGCGCGGCGGGCGCGAGGGCCAGGCCGGCGAGGGCGGTCAGGCCGGCGACGCCGGCGGTGCGCCTGCGGCGCGGGGGTCGGGCAGGGTGCACGGTCACCTCGGGTCGGGGTCCATCACGGGCGGGGGTGGGCCGATCCTATGGTCGGTCCCGGAGACGGCGCACACCCCCGAAGGTTCAGATCTCGAAGACCTCGTCCTCGGGCGTGCCGCGCCGGCCGGGATGCGCCATCGGCGCCGACCCGTCCATCGCGCGCTGCCCGAGCAGGTACGCCACCGCGGCCAGCAGCACCGCCAGCGGGAGCCAGGGGCTGCCCGCGGCCGCCTGGACGGCGCGCACCACCACCGGGCGCTCGCGCTCGGCCCCGGCGCCCACGCCGGGACGGTCGTCGCCCGCCCGGGCGACGCTGGAGCCGGGGGCGCGGGCGGCGGCGGGCACGGCGTCCCCCGCGGGGACCTGAGCGCCCGGTGCCGCGGGCGACTCCCGACGGGCTCCGGGGAATGCGCCGCGGGCGGGGGGCGCGGGCCGCGCGGGGGCGGCCTCGCGGCCGCGCGGGCCCGGGGCGCCCGCGACGGCGTCGGATCGCCCGGGCGTGCGTGGCGCGGCCGGGCCGGGTGCGTCGGCCGGCGCGAGGGGATGACGCTCGGCCGGCGCGGGCGCGACGGGCCGCGGCGCGCGGGCCGGCGCGGGTGCCCCGGCGCCGGGCGACGGCACCTCGACCGCGGGCGGCGTGGGGACGGACGGCGGCACGGGGACCCGCGGCACGGGCACCTCCGCGCGCACGGTGGTGCCCGCGTCCACCGGGGGCGTCACCGGCGTGGTGGCGCGGACGGTGGCGTCGACCCCGGCCGTCACGCGGGACGGGGAGACGCTCGCCTCCACGCGGGTGCCGCCGGACACGGTCGTACCGCCGGGCAGGGTGGCGCCCACGTCGGCCTCCACGACGGGGGCGGGTGCGGGCGAGGTGGGTACCCGGACGGTCGCGCCGGCCCGGGCGACGCCCAGGTCGACGCCGACGCCGGCGCCGGTGGGCTGGGGACGGACGGTGAGGGCGCCGCCCGCGACGGAGAGCGCCGCCGCGCCCGCGGGGTGGGCGGCCCCGGCCAGGACGGCGGTGACGAGCAATGCGGGCAGGCGGCGCCCCGCGACGCGCACGGTGGTCGTCATGCGGCCAGGCATCGGCACGCGGCCCCGCGGCCTTGAGCCCCGGGCCTCAAGTCCTCGCCGCGGGTGCCGAGAGGGGACGGCGATGCCGATGGCCCCGGGGATGGACGCGCACCAGCTGACCCCGGCGGAGGACGCGACGCCCGGTGACGGCGGCGACCAGGGGCGGCGTCCGGCGCTGCCGCGCCGCCGCGACTGGTCGTCCCTGGAGGATCGCCACGCCACCGCCCAGGCCGCGCGCATGGCGGCGCTCGCGGTGCTCGCGCTCGCCGCCGTGCTCGCCCCGCTCGACGTGTCCGATGCCGACCGGCGCCGGGCCGTGCTGGCGTGCGGCGGCGCGCTGGTGCTGCACCTGCTGCTGCGGGAGCTCCCGGCCCGGCGCCCGGCCGTGCTGCGGACGGCCGCCGACGTCGCGCTGGTCGTGGACGCCGGACTCGTGGTGGCCCTGGCGCTGGTCTCCGGCGGCGGCGCGTCGCCGGCGCTGTGGCTGCTGCCGCTGGTGGCCCTGACCTGCGCCCTCACCCTGTCGGCGCGCTCGGGCATCAAGGCGGCCGTCCTCGCCCTCATCGCCATCGCCGCCGTGCACGCCCTGTCCGGGGACGATGTGGAGGCCCTGCGCTCCCAGGCCGGGCTGGTGCTGTTCCTGGCGGCCGTGGTGGCCGTCGCGGCGCCCCTGACCCACGTCAACCAGCGTGAGCTGCGCCTGCGCGGCGACCGCATGCGGCTGCTGCACGACGCCGCCAAGCGCATGCAGACGATCGACGACCGCGGCGAGCTGATGCGCGTCGCCGGCGAGGTGGCCCGCGAGCTCGTGCCCGGGTGGGACGCCCGGGTCCGGCCTGCCGAGCACGGCCCGGCGACCGCGCTGCGGCGCGAGGAGGGGCGGGTGGTGCTGGAGGTGCCGGTGACGGCGCGCGACCACGACGAGCGCGCGGAGCGGATCGTCGCCGTCGTCGCCGGCGTCCGGGTGGCGCCCCGGCGCCGCGTCCGGCTGCGGGCGAGCCGGCTGGAGGCCGTCGAGGCCCTCGCCACGTCGCTCGGCGCCGCCCTCACCCGTGTGGCGCTCACCGAGCGGCTGGCCCGCCTGTCCATGTCCGACGCCCTCACGGGCCTCGCCAACCGGCGCGCGTTCGACGCCGCCCTGCAGGCGGAGCTCGCGCGGGCGCGCCGCGGCGGGACGCCCCTGGCGCTCGCCCTGCTCGACGTCGACCACTTCAAGCGGTTCAACGACACCCACGGCCACCAGGCCGGGGACGCGGCGCTGGTGGCCGTGGCGGGCGCCCTGGACGGCGCGGCGCGCGCCGAGGACCATGCCTGCCGATTCGGGGGCGAGGAGTTCGCCCTGCTGCTGCCCGGCGCCGGCCGCCCGGCGGCGGAGGCCGTCGCCGAGCGGGTGCGCCGTGCCGTGCGCGCGGCCGACACCGGTCACGCACCGGTGACGGTGAGCGTGGGCGTCGCGGTGTACGGAGGGGACGGCGCGCCCCCGGACCTCGTGGCCGCGGCGGACGCCTGCCTCTACGCCGCCAAGGAGGCCGGACGGGACCGCGTGGTCGTCGCCCCGGAGGCCGACGGCGCCCCGGCGCCGGCGCCGGCCGCCGCCGGGTAGCTCAGCCCCCGGCGGACCCGAGCAGCGGGCAGGCCGGCACCGGCTCGGGGAAGCCCTTCAGTTCCGCGGCCACGACCGGGCCGAACAGGAAGCGCTTGCCGGAGGCGAGGTCGCGCACCACGGAGGCCACCATCACCTCGCCGGGCTCCGCCAGGGCGCAGAGCCGGGCGGCGAGCTGCACGGTGCTGCCGAACAGGTCGCCGCCCTGCTCGACCGGCTCGCCGGCGCTCATGCCGATCCGCAGCCGCAGGGCGGGCAGCCCCTCCGCGGGCGGCGCGGCCGAGGCCGCCTGGATGGCGAGCGCGGCGTGGAGCGCGTCGCGCACCGACGCGAAGCTCGCCATGATCCCGTCGCCCGTGTGCTTGACCTCGCGCCCCCCGTGGGCCGCCAGCGCCTCCCGCACGATCGCGTCGTGGCGGCGCACCAGGTGGAGCGCGGCGTCGTCGCCGTGCAGCTGGCACAGGTCGGTGGAACCGACGATGTCGGTGAACACGATCGTCCGCAGGGCGGGCTCGGGGTCGCGGCCGCTGGCCAGGGGGTCGTCCACCCGCCCAAGGAAGCGGGCGGCCTCGGCCGGGTCGACCGGGACGATCTCCGTGGGCAGGTTGCCGTGGGCCTCCTGGTGGACGGCACGCGCGGCATCGGCGTCGGGCGCCTCCACCAGGCAGAACGCCGAGTGCCGGTGGTAGTCGAACCAGTACGAGAGGAAGCGGACCCCGTGCCGCTCCTGCACGCTCAGGTCGCTCAGGTGCGCCGCGGCCAGGTCCGCCGCGGTCTCGCCCGCCAGGTCGTGCCGGTCCATGAAGAAGGCCATTGCCCCGGACGCTACATCCGTTCCGGCGCGTCCACGCCCAGCAGGTCGAGGCCCGTGGCCACCACGGCGCGCACGGCCTCGGTGAGCTCCAGGCGGAACCGCTGCACGGGGGGCTCCTCGCCGAGCACGGGGCACCGGTGGTAGAAGCCGTGGAACTCGCGCGCCAGGTCCTTGAGGTACGCCACCACCCGGTGCGGCGCGAGCCGGTCGGCGGCGTCGCCGGCCACGTCCGGCCACTCCCCCAGCCGCAGCGCGACGGCCCGCTCGCTCGGGTCGAGCGCGGCGGGCGGCGGCGCGGCGGCGTCCGCGGCGATGCCCTCCTCGGCGGCCCTGGCCAGGATGCTGCAGCACCGCGCGTGCGCGTACTGGACGTAGTAGACCGGGTTCTCCTGGCTCTGCTCGCGGGCGAGGTCCAGGTCCAGCTCGATGGTGGTGTCGCTGGACCGCTCCAGCAGGAAGAACCGGGCGGCGTCCACCCCGATGTCGTCGATGAGGTCGTCGAGCATCACCATCGTGCCCGCGCGCTTGCTCATGCGCCGGGCCTCGCCGCCCTCGACCAGGCTCACCAGCTGCACGATCAGCACGTCGAGCCGGTCGGGGTCGAACCCGGCCGCCGCGAGCACCGCCCGCAGCCGGGCGACGTAGCCGTGGTGGTCGGCCCCGAGCACGTCGATCATGCGGTCGCCCATGCGGGCGGCCTTGTCCTGGTGGTAGGCGACGTCGGCGGCCAGGTAGGTGGTGGCCCCGTCGGAGCGCACCAGCACGCGGTCCTTCTCGTCGCCGTACGCGGAGGTGCGGAACCAGACCGCCCCCTCGTGCGCGTACGCGTCGCCGGCCGCCCGCAGGGTCTCCACGCCCTGCGCCACCCGGCCGGAGGCGTGCAGCGCCGTCTCGGAGAAGTAGGCGTCGAAGCGGACCCGGAAGCGCGCCAGGACCTCCTGGATGCCGGCGAGCATCAGCGCGCCGCCCCGCTCGGCGAAGAACGCCACGGCCTCGCCGTCGGGGGGCGACACCCGCCCGCGCCACGCGTCGCCGGCCTCGTCGTGCAGGGCGCGCGCCACCTGGCCGACGTAGTCGCCCCCGTAGCCGCCCTCCGGCGGGTGGGGCGGGTCACCCACGATCTCGGCGTACCGGGCCGCCACCGACAGCCCGAACAGCTCCATCTGGCGGCCGAAGTCGTTGACGTAGTACTCGCGCGTCACGGCGTGGCCGGCGAACGCCAGCAGCCGCCCGACGGCGTCGCCCGTGGCGGCCTGGCGGGCGTGCCCGACGTGCGGGGGGCCGGTGGGGTTGGCGGACACGAACTCCAGGAGCACGCGCTGGGGCGGGTCGGCGGTACCGGACCCGAAGGCGGCCCCGCCGGCGCGGACGTGGGCCAGCAGGGCCGCGAACCAGCCCGGGGCCAGCCGGAGGTTCAGGAAGCCGGGCCCGGCCACCTCGACGTCGGCGAGCATGCCCTCCAGGGCCGGGTCCGCCCGCACCCGCGCGGCGAGGTCCTGCGCGATGTCCCGCGGCGGGCGCCGGGCGGAGCGGGCGAGCGCCATGGCCACGGGCGAGGCCAGGTCGCCGTGCTCCGGGCGGGCCGGCGGGGCGAGCTCCACGCGGGGGCGCGTGCCCGCGACGTCCTGCGCGGCCGCGCCGAGCGCGTCCCGGAGCAGCGCGATGGGGTCGGCGGTCGGCACGGTCGCGCAGCTTACCCGCCGCCCCCGGGGGGGCGTCAGTGGGGGTACGGGTGGCCGTCGATGATGCACTGGGCCCGGTACAGCTGCTCCACCAGCACCACCCGCGCCAGCTGGTGGGGCATCGTGAGCGCGCCCAGCGAGAGCCGCTCCTCGCACTCGGCCACGAGGCCGTCGTCCAGCCCGGAGGCCCCGCCCACGATGAGGGCGGTGGGCCGCCCCGACTCGACCCGGGTGCGCAGCCAGTCGGCGAAGGCGGCACTGGAGCCCGGGACCCGCCCCTCGGGCGTGAGGGCCACCCGCCAGGCGCCGCGCACGAGGCGGGCGCGAATGCGGTCCGCCTCCTGACGGCGCGCGTGGGCCTCCCCGCGTTGCAGCGGCTCGGGCGGCACCTCGTCCACCCGCAGCCCGTGGCGCCGCGCCACCCGCTCCTCGAAGGTCCGCGCCGCCTCCTCCCAGGGGGCGCGCACCCGGCCGACGGTCACCAGCTGCAGGCGCGGCGTGCCGCCCCCCTCCGCCCCGCGGCGGCTCACCGCCCCTGCCGGCGGTCCCACTCCTCGGCCATCCCGATGCGCTCGATCGGCGTCGGGTGGCTCCCGAACCACAGCTGGTAGCCCCGGGGCGGATCGGGCACCCCCAGCGCGCGCCGCACGAAGCCCTGGAAGAGCCCGGTGGTCGCGGCGGGGTCGCGCGCGGTCTGCAGGGCGGTCCAGTCGGCCTCGCGTTCGTACGCGCGGCTCACCACGTTGCCGAGGGGCGCGGCCAGCGCCCCGGCCACGGATGCCGTGGCGGCCACGATCGCGAGGCGGCGCACCACCAGGTCGGTGCCCTCGCGCCCCGGGCGCGGGCTCCCCCACCCCGTGCGCGCCCCCACGGCGGCGAAGGCGAGCAGGCAGACGGGCACGGCCATCAGGGCGCCCCAGGTGGTCCCCTTCAGGACGTGCCGGTGCCGCACGTGGGCGAGCTCGTGCGCCACCACCACCAGCACCTGGTCGCGCGGGAAGTCCCGCAGCAGCGTGTCGTAGAGGACGATGCGGCGGCTGGCCCCGAGCCCCGAGACGTAGGCGTTGGCCGCGGTGGTGCGCGTGCTCGCGTCGTTCACCAGGACGCGCTCCGCGCCGACGCCCTGGCGGCGGGCGAGCTCGAGGACGTCGCGCTCCAGCGCGGCGTCGTCCAGGGGACGCGTGCGCTGGAACAGGGGCTCCACCAGCACCGGCGCCAGCAGGGACCCGGCGTACACCAGCGCGGCGACGCCGCCGGCGAGCCCGATCCACCAGGCGCGCGGGGCCCGCGCGATCAGCACGGCGGCGCCCGTGCCCACCGCGGCCGCGATGCCGGCGCCGATCGCCGCGCCCTTGCCCACGTCGGCGAGCCACGGCCCGACGTCCTGCGTGATGATCCCGTGGTGGCGTCCCCACGCGTACCGGGCGCTGCGCAGGGGCAGCCCCACGACCAGCCCGGTGAGGCTGAGGCCCGCGCCGAACAGCAGGCCCGCGCGCCAGGGACGTCCGCCGGCGAGCCGCACCAGGCGACCCCGCCAGCGCCGCCCCGACAGGGCGACCCCCAGGGCGACGGCGGGGCCGAGCGCCGCGCCGGCGGCCGCCATCGCCCACACCCCCCTGCGGTAGTCGCGGTTCGGCTCCAGCGCGGCGGCGTCGAAGTACCGGCCGACCGGCGGCACCGGGGTGTCGGGCACGCCGTGCGACCACAGGCGCCAGCGCAGCACGGCGGCGATCCCGGCCGCCCCCGCCGCGGCCGCCCCCGCGACCCCGAGGGCCCGCCGGTCGGCACCGCCGAGGGGACGCAGCGCCGCAGGCATCGGCCTACTGTAACGGGGTCGTCCCCGCCGGCCCGCCGCCGCCGGCGCGCCCCGGAGGCCGTCCTGCCGCTCATCGCCGTCCTCAGCGACGTCCACGGCAACCGCCACGCCCTGTCCGCGGTGCTGCGCGCCGCCGTGCAGCGGGGCGCCTCCGAGTGGTGGTGCCTCGGCGACCTGGTCGGCTACGGGGCGCACCCGCGCGAGACCCTGCGCACCTGCGCCGAGGAGGCGTCGCGCTGCCTGGCGGGCAACCACGACCTCGGGGCGTCGGGGCGCATCCCGCTGGACGTGTTCACCGCCAACGCCTTCGCCGCGCTCGCCTGGACGCGCGAGCAGCTCGGGCCGGAGGGCCGTGCCCGGCTGGACGCGCTGGAGCCGGCCGACCCCGGCGGCCCCGTGCCGCTGTTCCACGCCTCGCCCCGGGACCCGGTGTGGGAGTACGTGCTGAGCGTGGGGCAGGCCCGGGACGCCCTGGAGCGGGTGCGGGCGCCCCTGGTGCTGGTGGGCCACACGCACGTGCCGGTCGCCTGGCACCACGGCGAGGACGGGGCGATGCGCCGCGTCGGGGTTGACGCGGGGCCGATCCCCCTGGACGCCGGCCGGTGGCTCGTGAACCCGGGGTCGGTGGGCCAGCCCCGCGACGGGGACGCCCGCGCCTCCTGGGCGCTCCTGGACCCGGAGGCGGGGACGATCGAGGTGGTGCGCACGCCCTACGACGTGGCGGGGGCCCAGGGCGCCATCCTCGCCGCGGGCCTGCCGCCCGGCCTCGCGGCCCGGCTGAGCGGGGGCCGCTAGTGACGGGGGCGGACCCGGTCGCCTACCTCGATCACGCCGCGGCGCCTCGGCCCGACGCACGCGTGCAGGCGGCGATGGCGGCGGCCCTCGCCCAGGGGTGGGCCAGCCCTTCCGCCGTCCACGGCCCGGGCGCCGCGGCGGCCGCGCTGGTGGAGGAGGCGCGCGGGCACGTGGCCGCCCTGGTCGGCGCCGACCCGGAGGACGTGCTGTTCACCGGCGGCCCGACCGAGTCGCGGGTCACCGCGGTGCGCGGCCTGCTCGCGGGCGCCGGCCCGGGGGCCGGGCACGCCGTGGCCTCCGACCTGGAGCACCCGGCGACGCTGTGGGTGCTGCGCGGCCGCGAGCGCGAGGGGCACGGCTGGTCGGCGGTGCGCCCGGACGGGGAGGGGCGCCTGGCGCCGGCGGACGTGGCGGCGGCGGTGCGGCCCGACACCGGCCTGGTGACGCTGCACCACGGGCAGGCCGACCTCGGCACGGTGCAGGACGTCGCGCGCCTGGTGGCGGCCGCCCGCGACGCCCTCCCCGGCGTACGCGTGCACGTGGACGCCGGGGAGACGGCCGGCGTGCTGCCGCTCGACGTCGCGGCGCTGGGCGCCGACGCCGTCACCCTCGGGGGCGCGGCGATGGGCGCGCCCGCGTGGACCGGGGCGCTCTGGGTGCGGCCCGGCGCGCGGATGCACCCGTTGCTCGGCGGCGGCCTCCAGGAGGCGGGCAAGCGGGCGGGGGCGGAGGCGGTGCCGGGCATCGCGGGCCTCGGCGAGGCCGCCCGCATCGCGCGTACCGGGATGCCCGCCCGCGCCCGGCACCGGCGTGCCCTGGCGGAGCGGCTGCTGGCGGGGCTAACCGCCATCCCCGGCGTGCGCCGCAACGGCCCGCCGGCGGCGGAGCGCCTGCCCGGGCACGTGCAGGTGTCGGTCGCCGGCGTGCGCGGCGAGACCCTGGCGCTCGCGCTCGCGGCGCGGGGCGTGTGCGTGTCCCCCGGGTCCGTCTGCACCACCGGCGCCGACCGCCCGGCCCCGGCCCTGCTCGCCATCGGCCTGGAGCCCCCCTGGACGCACTCCGCGGTGCTGTTCACCGCCGGTCCTGAGGCCACCGCCGAGGAGGCGGACGCGGCGCTGGCCGCGACGCGCGAGGCGGTGGCCGCGCTGCGGGCCCTGGCGCCCGCGGGGACGTGAGCGCCCACCGCATCGTGGACGCCGTGGGCACCCTCTGCCCGGTCCCCGTGCACCTGCTGGCGCGGGCCCTGCGGCGGGCGCCCCCGGGCACCGTGCTCGAGGTGCTCGCGGACGACCCCCTCGCGGCCGTCGACGTGCCCGCCTGGTGCCACAGCGCCGGGGTGCCCCTGGAGGACACGGTGCGTGAGGCGGACGGCGTGCTGCGGTTCCGCGTCCGCGCGCCCGCGCACGTCCGGTGGCCCGGGGGGGCGCCGGCGCCCGCACCGCCCGGGGGCCCTCAGGACGGCGGCCGGGGTCCCGCGCGGTAGTAGAGCCATGCGGCCATCACGCCGTGCAGCCGCTCCAGCTCGTCGTCCACGAACTCGCGCCGGTTGCGGTCGTCGCCCACGGCGGCCACGGCGAAGTACACGGCCGCGAACGCGCCGAGCAGGATCGACGCGCGCACGAGCGGCTCGCTGAGCACGATGCGCCCGCGGGCCGTCTGGACGTCGGCCAGCACCGGCAGCTCCGCGGTGGTCTGCCCCGTCCAGGCCGCCGTGGTCTCCGGCGTCATCACCAGCAGCCCGAACAGCAGGAAGAACAGGCCCACGGCGGCGCCCACGGCAACCACCCGCACGCCCAGCGACGTGAGCATCGCGACGGTGACGTTGACCCGCTGCATGCGCGTGAGCGCCGGGGGCGGAGGCGGGTCGCCGTCGCCCACCAGCGGGGCCGCGGGCGTCGCCAGCGCCCGGCGGCGCGCTTCGTCGCCCGGGCGCGGCGCCAGCAGGGCGCGCCGCTCGGGGCGCAGGGCGCCCACCAGCACCCCGGCGCCCAGCACGGCGAAGGCGGCGAACACGGCGCCGAAGCGCCAGCCCTCCACCGTCCCGAGCGTCTCCCAGACCTCCGACGCGAGGAACAGGAACAGCAGCACCGCGAGCATCAGGGGCATCGCGCGCGCCGCGACGGCGGCCGTCTCGGCCAGCCCCTCCAGCGCGGCGCGGCCGAGATGCACCAGCAGCGACAGGATCCCCAGGCTGGTGAGCGCGTAGCCGGCCACCGCGATCACCAGCGCCCCCGCCGCGATCCCGACCGTCTCGCGCAGCCCGCCGCCCAGCAGGGCGTCCACGGCCGCCGGGGCGAGCACGAGCAGCGCGGCCTCGGTGAAGCCCACGCGCTCCGGGCGGTGCGCGGCCGGCCGGCCCCGCGCGAGGTTCAGCAGGACATACGCCGCGATCACCAGGGCGACCCCCGCGAGCGCCGCCAGGCCGCGCCCCCACCAGGGCCAGGAGGGCCGCAGCGCGAGCGCCATGCCGAGCACGAACAGCACCACGAGCAGGGGCCGCAGCCGCACCAGGACGTCCTCGCGCGGGTCGTAGCCGTCGATGAGGTGCGGCACCCCGCGCCGCAGCAGCCAGCGCTCGACGTCGGCGCGCGTCCCCGCACCGGGCGGCGCCGTCACCGCGCGTCGTCGAGCGCGGCGAGCGCCCGCCGGTACACGTCCAGGTCCGCGTCGGAGAACAGCACCACGCGCACGCGCTCCAGGGGTGGCGCGGCGGCCGCGCGCAGCGCCCCGAGGGCGACCGGCGCGGCCCGCGCCACCGGGACGCCGTAGATGCCGGTGGAGATCGCGGGCACCGCCAGCGAGGCGCAGCCCAGCTCGCGCGCCCGGGCGACGGCGGCCCGGTGGCACGCGGCGAGCAGCGCCTCCTCACCGTGCCCGCCGCCGCGCCACACCGGGCCGACGGCGTGGATGACGTACCGGGCCGGCAGCGCGTGACCCCCGGTGGCGACGGCCTCGCCCGTGGGGCAGCCCCCGATGCGCGCGCACTCGGCCGCCAGGCCGGGGCCGGCGGCGGACATGATCGCGCCGCAGACGCCCCCACCGGGCGCGAGCGCCGTGTTGGCCGCGTTGACGATCGCGTCGACCTGCTCCCGCGTGATGTCACCGCGGACGCATTCGATGGCGACGGGGTGGAATGCGGGCGCCGTCATCCGATACAGGAGCCTAGTGCCCCGACCCGGCTGGATCCCCCCGCGCCCCGGGGCCCGCGCCCCGCGCGTGGCGCCCGCCGTCCCCCCGGCCGCCCCGGCCTGGCGTCGCGCCGAGCGCCGGGTGGCGCTGATGTCCGGGCTGCAGCTGGCCCTGGTCCTCGCCACCGCCGTCATCGTGCTCGCCGGCGCCGGCCTCGCGGGGGCGCGTCTGGTGTCGCTCGAGACGGGCCGCGACCGGGCGGCGGGCCTGGCCCGCGACGTGGACGGCATGCGTGCGGAGCTGCGCGCGATCGGCCGCGACCGGGCGGCGGCGGCGGACGCCGCGGCCGCGGCCGCTGCACGGGCCCGCGCCGGGGAGCTCGCCCGGCGCGTGGACGCCCTCGCGTCCGAGGACGCCCGCGACCCGGCCCTCGCCCCCGCCGGCGAGGTGGCGCGGGTGCGCGTGCGGGAGTTCGCCCGCGCCGCGGGCACCGGGGGCGACGCCCTCCCCGGCGCCGACGCCGCCCTGGCCCGGTGGCGGGTGGCGACCGGCGCGGCCGAGGACCGGACCGCGGGCGACGCCCTCGGGCGGCTCACCGTGTGGACGACGGGCACGCTGATCGCGCTCACGGCGGCCCTCGCCCTGGCGGGCGCGCTCGGGTGGATGCTGCTCGACCGGGCCCGGCGGCGGCTGGTGACCGAGATGGAGTCCGCCCTCGGCGCCCAGGCGTCCCTGCTGCGCACGGCCACGGCGATCGCGGGTGGCGGCGAGCTGCGCACGGTCCTCGACGGGGTGGCGGGCGAGGCCGCCCGCCTGCTGGGCGCCGGACGGGCGGTGGTGGTGCGCTTCCTGCCCGGTGCGCAGGGCGAGGTGGTCGGTGCCGCCGGCGGCGAGGGCGCGCGGGGCGACCGCCCGGTGCCGCTCACCGAGGGCGTCCTGGCGCAGGTGCGGGACGGCCGCCCGTGGGCCCTGCAGGCCGCGGGCGACCACCCCGCGGGCCGCAGGGCCGTGGCCGCCCCGGTCGCCGTGGACGGCGCCACCTGGGGGGCGATCACCTGCCTCGGCCGCGCTGAGGGGGAGTTCGGGCCGGAGGACGCGGCGCTGCTCGGCGGGTACGCCCTGCTGGCGGGACTCGCCGTCGCCGACGACGACCGCCGGCGCGCGTTGGAGGCCCAGGCCTCGTGCGACGGCCTCACGGGGCTGGCCAACCACCGCACGTTCCGCGAGCGGCTGGAGGCCGAGGCGGAGCGCGCCCGGCGGCACGGGCGCGAGCTGGCCCTGGTGCTGATCGACGTCGACCACTTCCGCGAGGTGAACAGCGCGCTGGGGCACCGCGGGGGCGACCGTCTGCTGCGCGACCTGGCGGGCCTGCTGCTGGCGAGCCGGCGCACCGGCGACGTGGTCGCCCGGATCGGCGGCCAGGAGTTCGCCTGGCTGATGCCCGAGTGCGACTCGTGGGGTGCGTGGACCGCGGCGGAGCGGCTCCGGGCGCGGGCGGCCCGGGGACCGCTGGGCGGCCTCACCGGCCGCACCGTGTCGGCCGGCGTGTGCGACCTCGCCCAGGCCGACGGCGTGGCGGACCGCCTGTTCGAGCTCTCCTCGGGCGCGCTGTACTGGGCCAAGCAGCACGGTCGCGACCTGTGCGTGCGCTACAGCCCGGACGTCGTGGTCGACCTCTCCGCCACCGAGCGCGCCGCGCGGCTGGAGCGCGTGCGCGCGCTCGACGCCGTGCGCCTGCTGGCCCAGGCGGTTGACGCGCGCGACCCGTCCACCCAGCGGCACTCGGAGCGGGTGGCCGCCCTGGCCTGCGAGCTCGCGCGGGTGCTGGGGTGGGACGCCGACCGCGTCCGGCGGCTCCACGAGGCGGCGCTCGTGCACGACGTCGGCAAGATCGGCATCCCGGACTCGGTGCTGCACAAGGACGGCCCCCTCACGCTGGAGGAGCGCACCCGCATCCAGGCGCACGCGGCGCTCGGGGCGCAGATGGTCACGGACGTGCTGCAGCCCGAGCAGGTGGCATGGGTGCGGGGGCACCACGAGCGCTGGGACGGCGGCGGCTACCCCGACGGCCTGGCGGGCGAGGCCATCCCGGACGGCGCCCGCATCCTGATCGTCGCCGACGCGGTGGACGCGATGACCAGCGCCCGCCCCTACCGCCCCGGCCGGCCGCACGACGCCGCGCGCGACGAGGTGGTGGCACTCCGGGGCGCCCAGTTCCCGCCCGACGTCGTGGCCGCGCTCGACCGGATCCATCGCAGCGGGCGCCTGGCCGAGGTGCTCGCCTCCACCCCCGCGGGGCCGTAAGACCCTCCCCGGCGGGCCGCTACAGCAGCGGCGTCCCGGTCATCGCGGCCGGGGCGTCCCAGCCCATGAGGGCGCAGGCGGTGGGCGCGACGTCGCCGAGCGTGCCGTCGCGCAGGGGCAGCCCGGGCCGGTCGATCCACAGGGGCACCGGGTTGGCGGTGTGCGCCGTGTTCGGCGTGCCGTCCGGCTCGCGCATGTGCTCGCTGTTGCCGTGGTCGGCGGTGACGATGAGCAGGCCGCCGGCCGCGGCGACCGCCGCGCGCACGTCGGCCATGCACGCATCGACGGTCTCGACGGCGCGCACCGCGGCCGGGAGCACGCCCGTGTGGCCCACCATGTCGGCGTTCGCGAAGTTCACCACCAGCAGGTCGGCCGCGCCGCCGCGCACGCCCGCCACGACGGCGTCCCGCACGCCGGCGGCGCTCATCTCGGGCGCCTGGTCGTAGGTGGGCACGTGCTGCGGGGAGGGCACCAGCACCCGCTCCTCGCCGTCGAAGGGCGCCTCGCGTCCGCCGTTGAAGAAGAACGTGACGTGGGCGTACTTCTCGGTCTCGGCCACGTGCAACTGGCGACGGCCCATGCCGCTGACCGTCTCCGAGAGCCCCTGGCGCACGTCCTCGCCCTCAAACACGACGGGGGCGTCCCACTCCTTCCGGTACCGGGTCATGCAGACGGTGAACGGCCGCACCGGGTGGGGGCCGCGGTCGAAGCCGTCGAAGTCCGCATCGATGAAGGTCTGTGTGAGCTGCCGAGCGCGGTCGGGCCGGAAGTTGACCATCAGCACGGCGTCGCCGTCGCGGACCCGCCCCTGCTGACCCTCCCCCACCACGCACGGCTCGATGAACTCGTCCGTGACGCCGCGCGCGTAGGCGTGGCGCACCGCCTGGGCGGCGTCCGGGGCGTGCTGCGGCGCGCGCCCGTGCACGATCGCGTCGTAGGCGGCCTGCGTCCGCGCCCAGCGGTGGTCGCGGTCCATCGCCCAGTACCGGCCGCACACCGTGGCGATGTCGATGCCCCGGCCCGCGATCTCCTCGACGGCCGCGAGCGCCGCGTCCGGCCGCGTGTCGCGGCCGTCGGTGAGGGCGTGCACGTGCAGCCGCTGCACGCCTCCCTCCCGCGCGATGTCCGCCAGCGCCAGCAGGTGCCGGCTCGAGGCGTGCACGCCGCCGTCGCCGACCAGGCCGATCAGGTGCAGGGCCCGGTCGCGCCCGACGGCCACGGCACGCTGCACCACGGCGTTGCGCGCGAGTTCGCCGGAGGCGACGGCCTCGTCGATGCGCACCAGCATCTGCGGCACGCGCCGCCCCGCGCCCAGGTTGAGGTGGCCGACCTCCGAGTTGCCCTGCTGGCCCTCGGGCAGCCCCACGGGCAGGCCGGAGGCCTGCAGGCGGGCGGCCGAGCCCTCGCGGGCGAGGGCGTCCAGGTGGGGGGTCCGCGCCAGCGACACGGCGTTGCCGTCGCCGGCGGGCGCGATGCCGAACCCGTCGATGACGACCAGGACGAGGGGGCCCGGCATCAGCCGCCCCGGGCGGCGCGGGCGATCGCCGCGAAGCCGGCGGGGTCGAGGCTGGCGCCGCCGACCAGGGCGCCGTCGATGTCCGGCTCGGACATCAGCTCCGCGGCGTTCCTGGCGGTGACGCTGCCGCCGTAGAGGACCCGCAGGGCGTCCGGGTCGAGCCGGCCGGCGGCGGCCGCCCGGACCACCGCGCAGGTCTCCTGGGCGATCTCCGGCGTCGCGGTGCGACCCGTCCCAATGGCCCAGATGGGCTCGTAGGCGATCGCGATGCGCCCGACCATGTCGGGGCTCACGTCCTCCAGGGCCTCGCGCACCTGCTCCACCACGTGGTCGGCGGTGCGGCCCGCCTCCCGCTGGTCGAGCGACTCGCCCACGCACAGGATCACGTCGAGTCCGGCGTCGAGCGCCGCCCGCAGGCGGTGGTTGACGTCCTCGTCGGTCTCGCCCATCCCGCGGCGCTCGGAGTGGCCGACGATGGTCGCCCACGCCCCCGCGGCCTGCACCATGGCCGCCGAGACCTCGCCCGTCCAGGCGCCCGCGGGGTGCGGGTTGATCGTCTGGGCGGCCACGCGCGCGACGTGCCCGTCGAGCGCTTGGGCGACGGTCTCCAGGGAGGTGAACGGCGGGCACACGGCGATGTCGACGCCGTCCACGCCGGACGGCAGCTCCTCGCGGAACCGGGCGCACCACTCGCGCGCCTCGGGCCCCGTGAGGTTCATCTTCCAGTTCCCCGCGACCAGCGGGGTGCGGGCTGGGGGAGCCACCTCAGGCCGCCGGCAGGGCCGCGACGCCGGGCAGCACCCTGCCCTCCATCATCTCCAGGGAGGCGCCGCCGCCCGTGGAGACGTGGGTGAGCCGGTCGGCGAGCCCGAACTGGGCGAGGGCGGCGCCCGAGTCGCCGCCGCCGGCGACCGTGACGCCGCGGGACGCGGCCATGGCCTCGGCGACCGCCCGGGTGCCGTCCGCGAACGGCGGGATCTCGAAGGCGCCCATCGGCCCGTTCCAGAACACCGTCCCGGCGCCGACGATCGCCTCCCGGTAGGTGGCGCTGCTGCGCGGCCCGATGTCCACGCCGATCCCGTCACCCGGGATGCCGTCGCTGGCGACCACCTCCAGGCGGGCGTCCGCCGCGAAGCGGTCGGCCACCAGGATGTCGAGGGGCAGCTGCAGCGTGCAGTTGAGGCGGACGGCCTGCTCCATCAGGTCCCGGGCCATCGCCTGGGCCTCGGGGCCCTCGTGCAGCGACTTCCCGACGGGGTCGCCCAGCGCCCGCAGGAACGTGAAGCACATCGCCCCGCCGATCAGCACGCGGTCGCACCGCTCGAGCAGCGTCTGGATCAGCGGCAGCTTGTCGCTCACCTTGGACCCGCCCAGCACGGCCACGAAGGGGTGCCGCGGCTGCTCCAGCAGCCCGGAGAGCACCTCCACCTCACGGGCCATCAGGAGCCCGGCACGGGAGGGCAGCAGGTGCGCGACCCCCTCGGTGGAGGCGTGCGCCCGGTGCGCCGCGCCGAACGCGTCGTTGACGTAGTGCGTGAAGCCGGCGGCCAGCCCGGCGGCGAACCCCGGGTCGTTGCGCTCCTCCTCCGCGTGGAAGCGGAGGTTCTCCAGCATCACGACCTCGCCGCGGCGCAGCCCCTCCACGCGGGCCCGGACCTCGGGGCCCACGCAGTCGGGCAGCAGCTCGACGCGCCGCGTCAGGTACTGCCCCAGCCGGGTGGCGCAGGGCGCCAGCGACAGCTCGGGCACCGGCGTGCCCTTGGGTCGCCCGAGGTGGCTGCACACGGCCACCGCGGCGCCCCGCTTCAGCAGCTCCCGGATCGTCGGGACGCTCGCCGCGATGCGGGCGTCGTCGGTGATGCGGCCGCCCTCGAGCGGGACGTTCAGGTCCGACCGCACCAGGACGCGTGCGCCCCGCCAGTCGATCCCCGGGGCGTCGATCGACAGGGGGGCGGCCACGTCAGGGCAGCAGTCGCGCGGCCAGCTCCGCGACCCGGCACGAGTAGCCCCACTCGTTGTCGTACCAGGAGATGACCTTGACGGTGGAGCCCCGCACCATCGTCAGCTTCGAGTCGAGCAGCGACGAGTGCGGGTCGCCGATCACGTCGCGCGACACGATCGGGTCCTCGGTGTAGCCCAGGATGCCCTTCATGGAACCCTCGGCCGCCGCGCGGAACGCCGCGTTGACCTCCTCGGCGGTCGTGTCGCGGCCGACCTCGGCCGTCAGGTCGACCACCGAGCCGTCGGGCGTGGGCACGCGCAGGGCGATGCCGTCGAGCTTGCCCTTGAGGTGCGGCAGCACCTCGCCGATGGCGCGGGCGGCGCCCGTCGAGGTGGGGATGATCGACAGGGCGGCGGCGCGGGCGCGGCGCAGGTCCGAGTGCGGCAGGTCCAGGATGCGCTGGTCGTTCGTGTACGCGTGGCAGGTGGTCATGTAGCCCTGCACGAGGCCGAACGAGTCGTCGAGCACCTTGGCGATGGGGGCCAGGCAGTTGGTGGTGCAGGAGGCGTTCGACACCACGTCGTGCTGCTCGGGGTCGTAGTCGCCGTCGTTGACGCCCAGGCAGATGGTGATGTCGGGACCCTTGGCCGGGGCCGAGATGACCACCTTCTTGGCGCCGCCCTGCAGGTGGAGGGCCGCCTTGTCACGGTCGGTGAAGAAGCCCGTGCTCTCGATGACCACGTCCGCGCCCACCGTGGACCAGGGCAGGGCGCCCGGGTCGCGCTCCGAGAACACGCGCACGCTGCGCCCGTCGACCAGGATGGAGTCGCCCTCGGCGCGGACCTCGCCGGGGTAGCGGCCGAACACGGAGTCGTACTGGAGCAGGTGGGCGAGGGTGCCGGTGTCGGTGATGTCGTTGACCGCGACGATCTCGATGTCGTCGCGCTCCGCCGCCGCCCGGAAGACGTTGCGGCCGATGCGGCCGAAGCCGTTGATGCCCACGCGTACGCTCATCGTCACCCTTCGTCACGTGCCGGTGCCAGAACGCGCGCGACACTACCAGAGGCCCTCTGCCCGGCCCCTCGCGGGGCCCCGCCGCCCCTAGAGTCGCGGGGCATGCCGCGCCCCGCCGCCCGTCTCGCCCTCGCCGCGCTCGCGGCCCTCACCGCCGCCGGCTGCGGCGGCGGGGGCGGGGACGCCGGCGAGCGGGTGCCGGACGCCCTGCTGGCGACGGTGCCGGACGACCGCGCGCTGGCGGTCACCGCGCGCGTGGAGCGCGTGGTGGACGGGGACACCCTGGTCGCGCGCGTGGGGGACGACCGCCTGCGCGTGCGGCTGCTGGGGGTCGACACGCCGGAGTCGGTGAAGCCCGACGCGCCCGTCGAGTGCTTCGGGCCCGAGGCCGCGCGGCGCGCCCAGGAGCTGCTGCCCGAGGGGTCGGAGGCGGTGCTCGAGACCGACCCCGGCGGGGAGCGGCAGGACGACTTCGGGCGGTTGCTCGCCTACGTCACGCCCGCGGGGGCCGCCCGCAGCGCGAACGAGACCCTGCTGCGGGAGGGATACGCCGACCTCTACGTGTACCGGCGCCAGGACCCCTTCGCGCGGGTGCGGGCGTTCCGCGCGGCCCGCGACGACGCGCGGCGCGCCGGCCGCGGCCTGTGGGGCGCCTGCCGCTGACGCCGCTCCCCCCGGGGGGGCCGCGCCGGCGGCGACCGGCGCCGGAACGACCACGGGGGCCCCGTGGGGCCCCCGTGGATGACGCTGTGCCCCGCCGCCCCCCAGGGGGGGCGGACGGTGCCGGACGAGGATCAGGCCTCGGCCGAGCGCGGCTTCGGGGTGAGGGCGGCGGCGGCCTTGGCCGAGATGAGGCCGAGGATGCAGCCGGCGATCAGGGTCACGAAGGTGCTGATCGCGACCCACTGCCACGGGGTCGAGATCAGGCCGAGGGCAGCACCGGTGCCGACCGGGGTGCCGGCGGTGAGGCCCTGCACCACGGCGTCGCCGTTCTGGTTGGCGCCCGAGACGGTGTCCGGGACCCAGCCGTCGAGGCCGGTCGCGATCCACCAGAGGAACACGGCCGCGAAGCACGGGAAGGTACCCGCGACGTAGTACCAGTCGCCGGCGATCAGGATGGCGACGAGGATGAACGCGAAGACGCCCACCCACAGGGCGATGCCCCAGAAGTCCGGGATGTCGGCCGTCTTGAAGGCCAGCGGCATCGTGATGAACGCGGCGGCGCAGCCGAACAGGGCGGCGATGGCCACCTTGCCGAACGCGGCGTTGTCACCACCGGCGGCGAAGAACAGGCCCCAGGAGATGAACGCGGTCGGAAGGATCAGGTGGAAGTTCTCAGGAACGCCGAGGCCGGCGAGGACCTCGTCCTGCACGGTGACCCAGTGGAACGTGAAGTTCAGCGCGAGCTCGGTCCAGAGGAACGAGAGCACGCCGATCACGAGAGCAAGCGGAAGAATCGCTCGAGCTCGAGCACCCATGTGAGCGCGACTCCTTGTCGGAAGAGGAATCCAGCGCGCGCCGGAAGACATGGCGCACGACCGGGGCGGTGGAAGAGGAGCCGTCCCGGCGGGCCGAGCATACGAACCGCTCATGTTCGTTGCAACCGTTGCTTTCGGGCGCGCGGTATGGCATCACCCCCCCTCTTCCGCGCCCCCGATGGACGGCGGCGCGCATGTTCTGCCCCCTTTCACCGCTTTCGAGCTCCGGCGCCAGCGCCGTCGCCCCGCTCGTGACCATCCGCACGACGGGGCGGCAGGATTCGGACGGGGGGCGTCGTGCGGGGACGTCCCCCCGCCCGTGGAGCCCCTCCTCCCTCCTCGCACGGCGGGCGCCGGCTTGCCCGCGCGGGGCACGTCCGACAGGGTGTCGCCGCCCCGGCCGTTCCCCCCGCGGAGGTCCCCATGCCGCAGCCGTCCCCTCACCCGGCCCCGGGTCCCCATCCCCGTCCGGGGGCGGCGGCGTGAACGCGGGCACGGGCGGGCGGCTCTGGGAGCGGGTGGCGCCGCTGCCCCTGACCGTGGAGGGCTACGACCTCACGCGCCTCGAGGCGGAGTTCTCGATGGGGTTCACCCGCGTCACCACCGAGATCGCCCTGCGGGGCGGGGGCCACGAGGGCCGGGGCGAGGACGTCTCGTACGACGCCACCGAGCACGACGCCCTGCACGCGGCCGGCCCGGTGCTGCCCCTCGCGGGCCGCTGGACGGTGGAGTCCTTCTGCGCGCACGTCGCCGCGCAGCCGCAGTGGCCCGCGCCGCCGGTGTGGGAGCCCAGCCGGCTGTACCGCAACTGGGGGTACGAGTCGGCGGCGCTCGACCTCGCGCTCCGGCAGGCCGGCGCCCCCCTGCACGAGGTGCTGGGCGTCACCCCGCGCGCCCTGCGCTTCGTCAACTCCCTGGGGGTGGGCGAGCCGCCCTCCGCCGAGCCGGTGACCCGCCGGCGCGCCCTGTATCCGGACCTGCGCTTCAAGCTGGACGCCACCGCCTCCTGGGACCGGGCGCTGGTGGCCGAGCTGGCCGCGACCGGCGCGGTCGACGTGGTCGACTTCAAGGGGCACTACGGCCAGGAGGTGCCCGACGTGGCGGCCCTCGCGCGCATGTACGGCCTGGTGCTGGAGGCGTTCCCCGACGCACTCTTGGAGGACCCGCACGACCTGCCGGAGATCACGGCGCTGGTGGCGCCGCACGGCGGCCGCGTGTCGTACGACGCGCCGGTGCACACCGCCGCGGACGTGGAGGCGCTCCCCCTGCCCCCGCGCCTGGTGAACGTCAAGCCGTCGCGCACGGGCGGCCTGCGCGCGCTGTCGGAGGTGTACGGGCACTGCGAGGCCCGTGGCATCGGGATGTACGGCGGCGGGCAGGGCGAGCTCGGGGTGGGGCGCGGCCAGATCCAGCTGCTGGCCGCCCTGGTGCACCCCGACACGCCGAACGACGTGGCGCCCTCGCCCTTCAACCTGCCGACGCCGCCGCCCGGGCTGCCCACCAGCCCCCTGGACCCGGCCCCGGACGCGACCGGTTTCCGCCGCCGGCCCTAGCCGGTGCGGGCCGCCGGACCCCCCGGGAGCCGGCCGGCGGCCACCAGCGCGCCCAGCACGATGACCGCCCCGCCCGCGACCTCGTGCGCGTGCACCGACTCGCCGAGGAAGGCGACGCCGGCGACCACGGCGACCAGCGGGATCACGTAGGTGACGCTCGCCGCCGTCCCCGACCCGGCGGCGCCGATGACGTGGAAGTTCAGGACGTAGGCGACCCCCGACCCCAGCACGCCCAGGGCGAGCATCGCGAGCACCACGGACGGCTCGGGCGACGACTCGCGCAGGCCGGTCCACGGCAGCAGCGGCACAAGCAGGCCGGCGCCGAGCAGCACCTGGCCGGTGGCGAGCGCCAGCGGGCCCTCGGGCGCACCCCGCAGGTGGCGGCGGGCGTAGGGCAGCGCGACGCCGTAGCAGGCGATCGCGGCGAGGCAGGCGAGGACGCCGCGCCACTCCACGTCCCCCAGGCCCCGCCAGATCCCCAGCACCACCAGCACGCCGGCGAAGCCGATGAGCAGCCCGGCCAGGCCCCGCGGGCCCGGGCGCTCCTCGCGGAAGGCGGCCAGCACCACCAGCAGCGTGGCCAGGGGGGTCGCCGCGTTGATCATCGCGGCGATCACCGACGACACGTGCAGTTCGCCGTAGGCGAACAGCGTGAAGGGCACGCTGTTGAGGAGCGCCGCGACCACGGCCAGGTGCGCCCAGGTCGCCGGGCGCCGGGGTGGCCGCACCCGCACGGCCAGGGAGATCGCCAGCAGCGCCGCCGCCCCCAGGGCGAGCCGCCAGAACGCCACCTGGACGGCGGACAGCGCCTCGAGCCCCACCTTGATGAACCAGAACGAGCAGCCCCAGATGAGGGCGAGCGCCGCGAACGAGGCCTGCCAGGGCACCGGCGCGCGGACGCCGCGCCCCGCCGCCGCCCTCACCCGCGCAGGGCCGGCGGCACCCGCAGCGCGAACATGCGGGGCCACCACTTGCCCGTGACGAGTACGCGGTCGCCGGCGCGGTCCCAGGCGATGCCATTGAGGGCCTCCGCCCGCGACCCGGCCGGCAGGCGCCGCCGCAACCCGGAGAGGTCGAGCGTGGCCCGCACGCGCCCGGTGGCGGGGTCGATCACCGCGACCCGGTCGGTCGGGTAGAGGTTGGCCCACACCAGTCCGTGCACCACCTCGAGCTCGTTGAGGCGCCCGGGGGGCGTCCCCGCGTCGCGCACCGGGATGCGGGGGGCCACCTCCCGCAGCGTGCGGGCGTCCAGCACGCGCAGTGCGGACGTGCCGTCGCTCATCAGCAGGCGGCGCCCGTGGGTGGCGAGGCCCCAGCCCTCCCCCGAGTAGGTCGCGCGGCCCCGGGGGCGGAAGGTGTCGCGGGCCCAGACGAACGCGGTGCCCTCGCGCCAGGTCAGCTGCACGAGGCGGTCGTCGACGGCGGCCAGCCCCTCGGCGAAGTAGCGGGCGGGCAGGCGGCGGACGCGCAGCACGCGCCCGGTGCGCGGCCGCACCTCGCGGAGGTCGGACCGCCCGTACAGCCCGGCGCTCTCGAACAGGCGGCCGCGCTGCCACACCAGGCCCTGCGTGTAGGAGCCGGGGTCGTGCGGCAGCACGGCCGTGACGGCGGGCCGCAGCACCGGCGCCGGCGCCGGCGCCGTCGGCACGGCGGCCGCCGTGGGGCCGGGGGACGGGGCCGCCGACGAGCAGCCCGCGGCCAGCAGGGCGACGGCCGCGGCGAGCGCCGCGGCCGTCTGGGGGAGGCGGGACACGGCCCGCAGGGTAGCCCGCGGGGCGGGCGCGGCCTACCGGGCGGGCTCCGGGGCCGGCGTGGGCGCGGCCTCGCCCTCGCTGAGCCCGATGCGGGCGTGCAGCCGGGCCAGGGGGGCCGGGGCCCACCAGTTCCAGCGCCCGAGCATCTCCATCAGGGAGGGCACCAGCAGCGCCCGGATGATGGTCGCGTCCAGCAGCACCGCCAGGGAGGTGCCGACGCCGAGCTCCTTGATGATCACGATGCGCGAGGTGGCGAAGGCCCCCATCGCGATCACGAACAGGATCGCGGCCGCGGTGACGATGCGGCCGGTCCGCTCCAGGCCGACGGCGACCGCCTCGCGGTTGTCCAGCCCGGAGTCCTTGGCCTCCTTGATGCGCGACAGCAGGAACACGCCGTAGTCGGTGGAGAGGCCGAAGGCGAGCGCGGCGATCAGCAGGGGCTGCGTCGTGCTGACGCCGTCGAGGCTGGTGAATCCGAGCAGGCCCTCCAGCCACCCCTCCTGGAAGCCCAGGGTGAGGATGCCCAGCGTGGCCCCGAGGGTGAGGGCGTTCATGATGATCGCCTTGACCGCCAGCACGATCGACCCGGTGAGCAGGAACAGGATCACGATCGTGGACAGCGCGATCAGCGCGGCGGCCAGCGGCAGGCGGCCGGCGAGGCTGCCCTTCTCGTCGATGAGGCTGGCGGTGACGCCGCCGGCGAGCGCCGGGTAGGGCGCGTCGACGGCCCGGATCCCGCGCACCGCGTCCTGGGCCCCGCCCGACAGGGGCGCGTCGGCCAGGTACGCCGACACCTGCCAGGTGCCGTCGCGCAGCGGGGTCGGGGCGCCGACGCCGGCCACGCCGGGGACCTCGGCGATGCGGGCCGCGTAGGCCCGCAGTGCCTGCGCGCTCGCGGGACCGGCGGGGGCGGAGACGGCGATGTCGACCGGATCGCTGCGGTCCTGCGGGAACTCGCCCTTCAGCGCGTCGCTCACCTGGCGGGCGGACGAGGAGGTGGGCAGCACGCCCGCGTCGATCGTGGTGAAGCGGATGCCCGCCGCGGGCAGCGCCAGCAGGATCATCACGAGGGCGGCCACCACCGCGATGCGGCCGGGCCGCCTCATCACGAAGCGCGAGAGGCGGTACCAGGAGCCCTGGGTCACGGGGCCCGTGGCGGCCTGCCGCCAGCGCGCCGGTGCGCCGGCGTTGATGCGGTCGCCCAGCAGCATCAGCACGGCCGGCAGCAGGGTCAGCGCCATCACCGCCGCGATCAGGGCGACCATGACGCCGCCCATGCCCATCGAGGCCAGGAAGTCCTGCGGGAAGACCATCAGGCCGGCCATCGCCGCGGCGACGGTGAGGGCGCTGAACAGCACGCTGCGACCGGCGGTGGCGAGGGTGCGGGTCATCGCCGCGCCGCGGTCGCCGAGGGCCCCGAGTTCCTCCCGCCAGCGCGACACGATCAGCAGCGCGTAGTCGATGGCGAGACCCAGGCCGAGCCCGATCACCAGGTTGCTCGCGTAGATCGAGACGTCGAAGACCTGGTTGGCGGCGGCCAGCCCGAGGAACGCCAGCAGGATCGTCGCCATGCCGACCACCGTCGGCATCAGCGCCGCCACCACGCCCCGGAACACCCACAGCGACACCAGGAACAGGATCGGGAAGGCGATCAGCTCGGCGCGGGCGATGTCCTCGCCGATGATCGTGCTCACCTCGCTGTCGGCGACCAGCGCGCCTCCCAGCGTGACGTCGTCCTGCCCGTCGAACGCCGCCTCGAGCGCGTCGACCGGCGCGCCGTCGTCCGCGTCGGCGGCGAACAGCGCGATCACGTAGGCCGAATCCCCGTCCTGCGAGATCTGCGGCGAGGAGGCCCCGGTGGGCGGCGCCACCGACACGACGCCCTCGACCCCGCGGAGGGTGGCCGCGACCTCCCTGACGCGCGCGGCCCCGGCGCCGGAGGCGGCGGGTCCATCGGTGCGCACCAGCACGATGGTGCTGAGGGCCGGGTCGGCGCCGGAGGCGCGCACGATCTGCTGCTCGGCGCGGTACGCCTCCGTGCCGGGGTCGTCGAAGCCCTCCGACGACAGGGCGCCCAGCTGGCCGGCGCCGAGCGGCACCGACACGAGGGCGAAGAGCACGACGAGCGCCACCAGCAGCTTGGGCCGGTGGGTGGCGAGCCGCGCGAGGCGGGAGAACATTTCGGGCCACCTCCATCAGGGACGGGGGATCCGGGACGCCTCGATCCTCCCGGCGCCCGCGCACGGGGGCGAGGGGGCCGCCTCCCCACCGCGGGTGCGGTTTCCCGCACCCCCGCTCCGGGCGGTCGCGCACGCCGGCCCGGGCAGCGCGGCCGCTCAGCGGGGGCGCAGGCGCGGCGCGGGTACGCCGGGGACGTCCACCGAGGAGGATCCCCGTGCATAGGGCCCTGCTCCGGCGACACGGGACGCCACACCCTCGACGACTCCGCCCGCCTCGTCGCGGCGGAGGACGTCTGCGAGACCGGGCGCCGGGGCGACGGCGGGCGGGCGGTGACGAGACCGGCGGTGCCGGCCTGAGCGTCAGGCGGCGCGCAGGAACGCCAGCACCGCGCGCACGCGGCGGTGGTCGGCGGGCGCGGCCGGCAGCCGGAGCTTCCCGAAGATGCTGGTGACGTGCTTCTCCACGGCCCGCTCGGTGACCATCAGCTCCTCGGCGATGCCTCGGTTGGAACGGCCCTCGGCCATCAGCTGCAGCACCTCGCGCTCGCGCGCGGTGAGCGGGCCGAGCGGGTCCTCCCGGCGCCGGCGGCCCACCAGGCTGCGCACCACCTCCGAGTCGAGCGCCGTGCCGCCCTCCCCCACGCGGCGCACGGCGTCGACGAGGGTCCCCACGTCCATCACCCGGTCCTTGAGCAGGTAGCCGCGGCCGGCGGCGTCGTCGCCCAGCAGCTCCAGGGCGTAGCCCTCATCGAGGTACTGCGACAGCACCAGCACGCCGCAGCCGGGCACACGCGCGCGGATCTCGCGCGCCGCGCGCAGCCCCTCGTCGGTGTGGGTCGGCGGCATGCGCACGTCCACCAGGGCCACCTGCGGCGCCCGCAGCTGCACCATGCGCATCAGCTCGTCGGCGTCGCCGGCCTCCCCCACCACCTCGAGCCCGGCCTCCTCCAGCAGGCGCACCAGCCCCTCGCGCAGCAGGACCGAGTCCTCGGCGATCACGACGCGCACGGGATCTCCGCGCGCACCACGGTGCCCCGCCCGGCCGGGCTCTCCACCGCCAGCCGGCCGTCGAGCGCGGCGACCCGGTCCGACAGCCCCGCCAGGCCGGACCCCCGGGCCGGGTCGGCACCCCCCACGCCGTCGTCGCGCACCTCCACCAGCGCGTGGCCGTCGCGCCGCTCCACGCGCACCTCGGCGTGCGTCGCGCCGCTGTACTTGGCCACGTTGGCGAGCGCCTCCGAGACCAGGAAGTAGGCGGCCGCCTCCACGGGCGGGGGCAGCCGCTCCTCGCGGGGCACGTCGAGCGCGACGGGCACCGTGGCTCGCGCCGCCAGGCCCTCCAGCGCGGGCCCGAGGCCGCGGTCGGTGAGCACGGCGGGGTGGATGCCGCGCGCCAGCTCGCGCAGCTCGGCCAGGGCCGCCTCTAGCTCGCCCATGGCGCCGTCGATGAGGGGCGCCGCCGGGGCGTCGTCCGCCACCCGGCCCCGCGCCATGCGCAGGCGCAGCGCCAGGCTCACCAGCCGCTGCTGGGCCCCGTCGTGGAGGTCGCGCTCCAGGCGGCGGCGCTCCTCGTCGCCGGCCGCGATGATGCGCGTCCGCGACGCGGTGACCTCGGCGACCTGGGCGCGCAGCGCCGCCTCCAGATGGGCGTTCTCCAGCGCCAGCACCGAGGCGGCGCCCGTGCTGCGCACCAGGTCGCCGGCACGGTCGAGCGCGGCGTCGTGGACGATCAGCGCCACGCACCGGCCCTCGCGTTCGACGGGCGTCACGGCGCGACCGCCGCCGGAGCGGGGACGGGCGACGGGCACGCCGTCGGCGTCGACGAAGGCGTCGTCGCCCAGCGGGAAGAGCACCTGCAGCGAGGGGTCCCGCAGGGTCTCGGCCAGCAGGGCGCGCAGCTCGGTCGCGGCCACCGGGCGCTCCAGCCGCGCCATCAGGCGCGTCACCGCGGTGCCCACCACCACGCGCGCGCGCACGAGGCCGACGAGGAAGGCCACCGCGAGCGAGATCAGGAACAGCAGCGACACCACCTCGACGGCGCGGAAGGCCGTGTCGTGGACGCCGACGGAGTCGTAGGCGACCAGGACGGCGAAGGAGGCCGCGGCCAGCGAGCCCGTGGCCACGACGGGGGCCAGCTCGCGCCGCTCCACGTCGCTGGACACGCGCCAGCGCACGGCGAGCGCCACCAGCAGGGCCACGGCGAGGACGGCGCCGGCGATGCCGAACGCGCCCTGCGCCACGTCCGCGATCCCCTGCGAGTCGGTGAGGGCCAGCAGGTTCTCCGGCGCCGGCGCCTCGGCCGGCGACAGCAGGGTGACGGCGAGCGTGCCGGCCGTGGCCCACACCCACGCCGCCAGGACCACGCCGCGGTCGAGCCGCCGCTCGATGCGCCCCGTGGGGAAGGCGATCAGCCCGAAGCTGACCGGGACCCCGATGTTCGACAGCAGCAGCCCGGCGGTGGCGAACAGCGAACTGTTGGCGTCCGCGAGGCCGGGCAGGAACCACACGAGCCCGACGGCGGTGAGGAGCATGCCCATGCGGTTCTCGGGCCGCCGCAGCCAGACGAACAGGCCCACGTAGAGGAACGCCCACCCCACCAGCAGCTTCAGCAGGGCGATCTCGACCGGGTCCTCGGGGTGGTCGCTGACGATGTTGATCGCCAGGTACGCGAGCCCCCAGGCCAGCCCCGCGAGGCCGACCACGACCAGCGCGCGGGCCAGGCCGGTCATGCGATCAGGGCGTCGATCGCTCCGCACGACAGCTCGGCCTTCGGGATGAACCCCTCGGCACCGCTCCCCCGCGCCAGGCCGGCGTAGCCGGCGTCGTCGCGGGAGGAGGTCAGCACCACATGGGGCGGCGTGGGCGACGCCCGCAGCGCCTCCGCCACGGTGAACCCGTCGCCGTCCGGCAGGTTCACGTCCACCAGCACCACCTCCGGGCGGAGCCGCGCGGTGGCCGCGATGCCGGCCGCCACGCCGTCCGCCTCGCCCACCACGCGCCAGCCGTCGGTCTCGAGGAGCATCCGGGCGACGGCGCGGAACCCGGGGTGGTCGTCGACGATCAGCACGGTGCGGTGCGGCACGGCGGCATCGTCGCGCAGGCGCGCGGGGGGCGCGGTACGGCTAGCCCCCGATTGCCGACGCCGCGGACGGGTGTGCCGCGGCGGACTCCCTGGACGCCGCGGACGGGTGTGCCGCGGCGGACTCCCTGGACGCCGCGGACGGGTGTGCCGCGGCGGACTCCCTCGGCGCCGCGGACGGGTGTGCCGCGGCGGACTCCCTCGGCGCCGCGGACGGGTGCCCGGCCGCGGGTGCCCTGCCCGCCCGCTCCGCGACGGCCTCCATCGTGAGGTCGAGGAGCACGGCGGCGAGGGCGTCCGGGTCGTGGCGCACGGCGCTGCCCGCCTGTGCGAGGTCGGCGGTCACCGGGCGCACGCCCATGGCCTCGATGCGCTCCCGGGAGAGGCCCACCACGTGCTGGCCCTGGGCCGCATAGGCCTCCACGGCGGCCGGTTCGATGGGGCCCTCGTGCAGCACGGCCACGTCCACCGCCCCGGGCGCGGCGTCCAGCACGCGCGCCACGTGGTCGGCGGCGTCGAAGCCGTCCGTCTCCCCGGGCTGGGTCATGACGTTGCACACGTAGGCGCGCGGCGCCGACGACGCGGCCAGCGCCGCGGCGATCTCCGGGACGGCCAGGTGGGGCAGCACGCTGGTGAACAGGCTGCCGGGGCCCAGCACCACCAGGTCGGCGCGCGCGATGGCCTCCAGGGCCGGGGCGTGGGCCTCCGGGGCCGGGTCGAGCCAGACACGGTGGCACGGGCCGGCGCCCGCGGCGATGTTGGTCTCTCCGCGCACCCTCTCGCCGTTGGCGCGCTCGGCCCACAGGTGCACGTGCCGCAGGGTGCTGGGCAGCACCGACCCGCGGATCTTGAGCACCTGGGAGCACTCCTGGATGGCCAGGTCGAAGTTGCCCGTCACCTCGGCGAGCGCGGCGAGGAACAGGTTGCCGAACGGGTGCCCGGAGAGGTCGCCGTCCGCGAACCGGTGCTGGAACAGGCGGCCCATCAGCGACTCGTCGTCGGCCAGCGCCACCAGGCAGTTGCGGATGTCGCCCGGCGGCAGCACGCCCAACTCGCGCCGCAGCCGCCCCGAGGAGCCGCCGTCGTCGGCGACGGTGACGATCGCCGTCAGGTGCACGGGCGCCCGCTTGAGGCCGCGCAGCAGCGACGCCAGCCCGGTGCCGCCCCCCAGGGCGGTGATGCGGGCGGCGGGGGCCGCGCTCATCCCGTCACCCGCTCCGGAGTGCCCGCGTCCTCGGGGTGCCGCAGCGTCGCGCGCCCGATGTCGCGGTGCGAGACCGAGACCTGGAACTCGGGGCGGCCGCGGTACCGGCGCGCCATCGCCTCGGCCATCGCGACGCTGCGGTGGCGGCCGCCCGTGCAGCCGAAGCCCACCACGAGGTGGCTCTTGCCCTCCGCGGCGTAGGCGGGCAGCAGGAAGTCCAGCAGCGACTCCAGCCGGGGCAGGAAGCCCGCGGTCTCGGGCGCGCCCGCCACGAACTCGGCCACCTCGGGGTCGAGGCCGGTGAGCGGCGCGAACTCCGGGATGTAGTGCGGATTGGTGATGAAGCGGACGTCGAACAGCAGGTCGGCGTCCGCCGGGGCCCCGTGCTTGAACCCGAAGGACACGAACAGCACCTGCATGCGGGGCCGCTGGGTGGGGTCGATCATGCTCTCCACCACCTTGCGGCGGAGGTCCCAGATCGTGAGGCCGGTGGTGTCGATGACGACGTCCGCCTGGGCGCGCAGGCCCGTGAGGCGCTCGCGCTCCAGGGCGATGCCCTCCGACAGGGCGGCCGCGTCCGCGGCCAAGGGGTGCCGGCGGCGGGTCTCGCGGAACCGGTTCAGCAGGGCCTGGTCGGAGGCCTCCAGGAACAGGATGCGGGGCCGCTGGCCGATGGCGTCGGCCACGCGGGCGATCTCGTCCTCGAGGGCCTCGAAGTAGTCGCCGCCACGGATGTCGCACACGACCGCCGCGCGCTCCACGGTGCCACCGCGGGCGAACAGGTCGGCCAGGTCCGGCAGCAGGCGCGGCGGCAGGTTGTCGACCACGAACCAGCCGGCGTCCTCGAAGACGCCGATGGCCTGGCTCTTGCCCGCACCGCTCATGCCGGTGATGACCGTCAGCTCCACCCTGCCTCCTCCTCGCCGATGGGCGCGGCGGCCAGCCGCGGCACCTCCTCGGGCGACGGCGCCCGGTGCAGATGGTCCCAGATCTCGCGGGCGACCTTCGGGGGGAGCCCGGGCACGGCCGCCAGCTCGTCGCGCCCGGCGTCCATGAACCGCTCGGGCGTGCCGAAGTGGCGCAGGATCGCCTTGCGGCGCGCGGGGCCGACGCCCGGGATCTGATCGAACACGGAGACGGTCATGCCCCGGCCGCGTCGGCCGCGGTGGTGGCGCAGCGCGAAGCGGTGGGCCTCGTCGCGGATCTGCTGCAGGGTGCGCAGCCCGGCGGAGCCCTCGGGCAGCAGCAGCGGCGCAGACCGGCCGGGCAGGAAGACCTCCTCGCGCTGCTTGGCGAGGCTCACCACCGGGACGCCCTCCACCCCCGCCTCGCGCATGCCCTCCAGCGCCGCGCCCAGCTGCCCCTTGCCGCCGTCGATCACCACCAGGCCGGGCCGGCTGCCGAACGACAGGTCGTCGCTGTCCTCCGCGAGGCGCCGGAAGCGCCGCGTGAGGGCCTCCTGCATGCGGGCGAAGTCGTTGGGCCCGCCCTCGTGCCGCATCGTGAAGCTGCGGTAGTGCGCCTTGGCGGGCGCGCCCTGCTCGAACACCACCATCGAGGCCACCGAGTGCGTCTCGCCCAGGTTGCTGATGTCGTAGCACTCGATGCGGATCGGCGGCGCGGGCAGCGCCAGCGCCTCCTGCAGCTCGGTGAGGGCCTCGCGCCGGCGCGCCCGGTTCCGCTCGTGGCGGCGCAGCTCCTGGTCGAGCGCGAAGGTCGCGTTCCGCTGGGCCAGCTCCGCGAGGCGGCCGCGGTCGCCCCGGCCGGTGCGGACGTCCACGCGGGCGCCCCGCCGCGACGACAGCAGCGCGGCCAGGTCCGGCAGGGCGCCGATCTCGCGGGGCACCACCACCAGCGGCGGGATCGCCATGGCCATCGCGTAGTACTCGATCGCGAAGCCCTCCAGCACGGCGGCCACGTCGTCCTCGCCAACCGACTCCAGGAAGAACGAGCGGCGGTCCTGCAGCACGCCGTCGCGCACCTGCATCACCTGCACGTTGGCGGCGTCACCGGAGGCCGCCACCCCGAGGACGTCCACGCTGCCGACGCCCTCGCTGGAGGCGACCTGCCGCTCCATGAGGTGGCGCACCGCGGCCAGGCGGTTGCGCACCACGGCCGCCTGCTCGTACTGCTGCGCGAGCGCGGCCGCCCGCATCTGCTCCTCCAGCTGCGCCTCCAGCCCGCGGTAGCGCCCCGACAGGAAGTCGACGATCTGGTTGATCAGCGCCCGGTAGTCCTCCCTCGACACGTAGCCCACGCACGGCGCCAGGCACCGCTTGATGTGGTAGTCGAGGCAGGGCACGCCGGAGGGGCGCCCGGGCTCCGGGCCCTCGCAGGGGCGGCTGGGGAAGATGCGGCCGATCAGCGAGAGGGTCTCGCGCACCTTGGACGCGCTGCTGAACGGGCCGAAGTACAGCCGGTCGCGCCGGTGCCGCTCGCGGGTGAAGTAGACCCGGGGGTACTCCTCGTCGAGGCTGATCGCGATGTACGGGTAGCTCTTGTCGTCGCGGAGCTTGACATTGAAGGGCGGGCGGTGCCGCTTGACGAGGTTGGCCTCCAGGATGAGGGCCTCGCCCTCTCCCGCCGTGACGATGGCCTCCACCGAGGCGATCCGGCCGACGAGGTCGCCCGTGCGCGGGTGCTGCCCGGCACGCGCCACCATGGGCGCGGAGGGGTCGACGCTGCCGTCCGGGCGCAGGGGCGCCTGGAAGTAGCTGAGCACGCGGCGGCGCAGCGACTTGGCCTTGCCGACGTAGAGGACGCGCTCCTCGCCGTCGCGGTAGATGTAGACGCCCGGGGCGTCGGGCAGCCCGCCCAGCTGCTCCCGCAGCTCGCGTCGATCGCTCACCGATCGAGGGTAGCCCACGCCGTGGTCCCCGACCCCGGTGGCGCCCGTGTCGGACGTCCCGTCGGACGGTGCCCGTCGCGCGCGACGCGCGCACACCCGCTGCGGGAGGTGCTCCGCGTCCCCGGGACAGGGTCAGGATTGCGCACATCGGGACGGTCCCCTGGGTTGCGCGCCGTGTGCCCGGCCCCGCCCGGCACGAGCCCGGCGGTCCCGAGGGGGCGACCGCCTCGCGCTCCTCGAACGCGGGCGTGATTCCTTCGCCGGCGGTATCGACGCCCTCGTCGATGCGCGGAGGGCACTGCACCGCGCACGCGATGGCAACGCGCGATGGCGGCGGGATGACGCCGGACGCCGGCCCGGCCCCCCGGGGTGCGGCGAGCCTCGAGGGGTCCCCACCCCACGCGCGGCGACCCACCCGCGCCACGGGCGCCGCACTCGGTGAGACCCGCCCTCAGCCCTCCGCGGTGCGCCGTTCGGCGAGCTGCAGGGCGTGCGCCACCACCTCGACCCCCTCCACCAGCACCGCCCGCTGGGCCGGCGTCAGCGGCGCCACCAGGTCCCGCAGGCGCCCGGCACGCAGGGCGACGCTGGCTTCCAGCACGCGGCGGCCCTCAGCCGTGAGCGCGACCGGACGCCGCCGCCGGTCGCCGTCGGCGCCTCCCTCGTGCCGCACCACGAACCCGGCGCGCTCAAGGCCCTGCACCATCCGCGTGGCGCTGCTGACCGCCACCCCGGTCCCGCGCGCGACCTCCCCGATACCTCGGGGTCCGTCGTGCAGCACCAGCAGCGCGAGCTGCTGGGGAGGGCTGATGCGCTCCTCCGGCGTGCGCCCCTGACGGCGGCGCTCCTGCCGTGCGAGCACGAGGCGCACCAGCGCGGGGAACACCGCGTTCAGCGCGTCGGCAACCGCCTCCGGGCTGTCGGGCGCCGACTCGGCCACGGGGGGAGGCTACCGCCCCCTCCCGCCGGCGGCCCCGGGTGTGCCCGGCCCCGGCGCGCCGCCCCCTCCAGGTGCCCCACCGCGACCCCCTCCGCCCCACCGCCGCCCCTACAGCGCGCCCCACGCCCCGCCGGGGGGCAGCAGCACCGTCCGCACACCCCACCCACCCCCCGCCGGTGCCGGGGCGACTCCGCCGGTGAGGGCGGTGATCCGCGCCACGTACCCTTGGGTCTCCCGGTAGGGCGGCACGCCGCCGTACCGCTCCACCGCCCCCGGGCCGGCGTTGTAGGCCGCCAGAGCCAGGGGCACGGAGCCGAAGCGCCGCAGGTGCCCGCCGAGCAGGCGCGCGGCGGCGGGGATGGCCTGGACGGGGTCGAACGGGTCGCGGAGCCCCATCCCGGCGGCGGTGGCGGGCATGAACTGCGCGATCCCCTGCGCCCCGGCGGGGCTGACGGCGTCGGGACGGAAGCCGCTCTCGGCGCGCAGCAGCGCCGCCAGGAGGATGGGCGGCACGCCGTGGGCGCGCGCCGACGAGGCGATCAGCCCGCGGTACGCGGGCGGCACCCACGACGGCAGCCCCGCGTCCGCCATGGGCGGGGCGGCCGCCGACCGCTCCGGGTGGGCCGGCCGCGCGTCCCCCCAGAGGTCGTGCCCGCGGACTCCCGCCCGGCGCGCCCGCCCGGGAATGCCCCGCCCCTCAGCGGTCGCGGCGGCGGGTGGGGTGCCGCACCCCGGCAGGTAGCCGTAGTGCCAGGGCTCCCAGGAGTAGCGCAGCACGAAGCCGAACCGGGACGCGTTGGCCGCAAGCCACGTCCACGCCGGCCGGCCGATCCCCAGGTCGAGCTCGGTGGCGTCGCGGTGGCGGCTGCGCCCGGGCGGCGCGACCCACCGTGGATCCGGGTGGCGCGCGAACAGCACCGCCTGCTCGGCGTCGCTGCGGAACCCGCTGACCACGACCAGGTCGACGCCGTCGGCCCGGGCGGCCGCGTCCATCAGGTCGAAGGCGGCCGCGACCGCCGGGCAGGTGGGTTTCCCGTCCCGGTGGACGAGCGGGCCGCTGTAGCCGCCGCCGCGCGCCCACCCGTCCACGCCGCCCGCCGCCCCGTCGACCTCGAGTCCGGCGCGGGCCCGCGCACCCGCCCAGGTACCGAGCGGTGCCGGCACCGCGACGACCACCTCCACCTCGGTGGGGGGCCACCGCCCGGGCGGCACGGCGACGGCGGTGAGGCGCCCGCGGCTGTCGGCGAGCACGGGTGCCAGCACCCGCGCCACGCGGGCGCGCAGGGCCGCGTGGTCGGGCGGGTCACGCCACGGGCCGGGCCGCAGCAGCACGGCGCGGACGGCCGAGAGCGCCGCGAGGTCGGCGACCCGCTGCGCCCGCGCCGCCGCCACGTGACCGGCCCCCACCACGGCGACCGCGCCGGCGCCGAGGAGCACGAGCAGGGCGAGCGCCAGCGCCGGCAGCAGCGCCTGGCCGCGCGCGCGGTGCCGGCGGCGGCAGCGGGTCACGGCGCCCACACGTGTGCGCGGACCGTCACCACCAGACCCCGGGCGAGCGGCCCCGGGACCGGCGCCGTGCGGACCACCTCGACGGGCACGTCCCCGCCTCCCCGGGCATCGAGCCCGGCGCGGCGGACGGCCTCCTCGGCGCGCACGGCCGTCCACAGCACGGCGGTCAGCTGCCAGGCCACGAGGGCGGCCGCCAGGATCACGGGGACGCACACCAGCACCTCGAGGGCCGCCTGGCCTCGGGCGGGGCGGAGCGCGCGCCTCATCGGCCGGCCGCCTCCGCCTCGGCCCGGAGCACGACGGGCGCACGCCAGAACGGCGCGGGCAGGGTCACCTCCGCCCGCCCGTGGCCGACCCCGTCCGGCCGGCGCCGGGCGGTGACGCGTGTCCCGTGGCGGGCGGGGGTGGCGGCGGCGGCGACGGCGCCCGGTGCCTCGATGGCGGCTGCGTGGGCGGCGACCCGTGCGGACGACCCGGCCTGGAGCCAGAGGGCGGCGCCCGAGACAAGCCACCACGCCACGAGCGCGAGCAGCACCAGCGCGGGCACGACGGCGAGCGTCTCCAGGGAGGACTGCCCCAGGTGGTGGCGGCGCGACATGCACGGGACGCTAGGAGGGGGGTGCGCGCCGGGGGGTGACGGGGTGGGACGGCCGGGTCACGGGTGTGCGACGGGCGTGTGACCCGCCTGGCCTCGGTCCCCGGCCCCCGACCCTTCCACCACCCGTCGGGGACTGCGGGCACAGCGGTGGCGGAACCGCCCCGGCGGCCACCCGCCCCCCTCCGGCGCCAGGGCGACGGGCGACGGGACGCGGGGAGCGCATGCAGGCGACGCGCGGCCGCGCCGTCCCGTCAGACGGCCGGCGGGCCGTCCTCCCACCACGACGCGAACGCGCGCACCCAACGCCGCTGCCACGGCGTCTCGACGGCGCGCGGGTGGTGCCGGGCCCGCACCCACGCCACGGCATCCGCGGCGGGGACGCCGGCCAGCACGGCGATGCAGGCGAGCACGGTGCCCGTGCGCCCCACCCCTCCGCCGCAGCCCACCTCGACCCGGTCCCCGGCCAGGGCGCGCGCGTGCAGCGCCACGACGGCCCGGCGGGCGGCGTCGGGATCCGCCGGCAGGAGGAAGTCCGGCCAGTGGACCCAGAGGTGCTCCCAGGGGATCGGGCTGCGCGTCGCCGCGCGCCGGCCCCCCAGGTACAGGCCGACGTCGGGACGCCCCGGCGGCGGCGGCCGGCGCAGCGCGCGGGGCCGCACGGCGGTGCCGTCCGGAAAGGTGATCGCCCCCGGCAGGGAGGGCGTTCCGGCCGCTCGCCCGACCACGGCCGGCCTCAGTAGCGGAAGCGGCGGCTCTCCCGGACGATCCAGACGATCGCCAGCACGAGGGCGGCCATCAGCGCGATCACGCCGAGCGGGGTGATGATCGGCCCCAGCAGCGGGAAGCCCACCGCCAGAAGCGCCAGCAGCGCCACGCCGCACACCACCAGCACGCGCCGCTGCCACGCGGGGATGACGTACCAGGCCAGTTCGTTGCCCTTGAAGTAGCGGTACGCCGCGTAGGCGATCGCGGCCACGAACAGGATCAGGATGATCTGGTTGAGCCCGACCGCCGTGGCGCCGAAGGCCGACTCCGACACCAGCGCGAGCGCCGCGATGCCGAAGATGATGGCGGCGTTGCGGATGGCGACGATGTTCATGCCGTCACTGTACCGGCGGGGGCGGCGGGGCCGGCCGGCCCCCGGCGGCGGCCTCGGGCGGGCGGCCCTCGAAGCCCGCGCACCGGATCACGGGCAGGGGTGGATAGCGCGGGAAGCGGGGGTCGGACGCCGACCGCGCGCACAGGGAGAAGACGGTGCGCCGCGTGGGCACCAGGCGCTGGTGGAGGCAGGCGTCGCAGAGGCCGGCGGGCGTGCGCCGGCGCGAGGGGGGCAGGCCCGGCGGGCCCTCGCTCAGGCGGGGACCCCGAGGGCCGCGTCCGCCATCTCGCGGGCGAGCTCGTCCACCGGACGCGACCCCTCGTCGGCGCCGTGGCGGGCGCGCACGGAGACGGTGCCCGAGGCGCTCTCGCGATCGCCCACGATGAGCAGGTACGGCACCTTCCACAGCTCGCCGTCACGGATGCGCCGGCCCATGGACTCGCTGCGCGCGTCCACGGTCACGCGGAGCCCCGCCTGGGCCAGCGCGTCGCGCACGCCGCGGGCGTACTCGGCGTGACGGTCGGCCACCGGGATCACGCGGGCCTGCTCGGGCGCCAGCCAGAACGGGAAGTCGCCGCCGCAGTTCTCGATGAGCACCCCGAGGAACCGCTCGATCGACCCGGTGACGGCCCGGTGGATCATCACCGGCCGCTCCTCCGTGTCGTTCTCGGAGGTGTAGCGCAGGTCGAAGCGCTCGGGCATGGAGAAGTCGAGCTGGCAGGTGCCCAGCTGCCAGGAGCGGCCCATGACGTCGGTGACGTGGAAGTCGATCTTGGGCCCGTAGAAGGCCCCGTCGCCCTCCTTGAGCTCGTACGCGCGCCCCTCGAGCGCCCCGCGCAGGGCCTCCTCGGCGCGGTCCCACATCTGCGTGGTGCCGGCCGCCTTCTCCGGCCGGGTGGCGAGCTTGAGGCGCACGTCCGCGAAGCCGAAGCGGGCGTAGAAGCGCTCGATCATGCCGAGCACCGCTTGGACCTCGTCGCGGATCTGGTCGAGCCGGCAGTAGATGTGCGCGTCGTCCTGCGTGAAGGCGCGCACCCGGAACAGCCCGTGCAGCACGCCCGACAGCTCGTGCCGGTGCACGTGGCCGAACTCGGCGAGCCGCAGCGGCAGGTCGCGGTAGGAATGCCGGCGGCTGCGGTACACCAGGCAGGCGCCCGGGCAGTTCATGGGCTTCACGGCGAAGCGCTGCTCGTCGACCTCCGTGAAGTACATGTTGTCCTGGTAGTGGTCCCAGTGACCGCTGATCTTCCAGAGCTCGTCCGAGAGCAGGATCGGCGTGCGGATCTCCTGGTAGCCCATGCGGTCCAGCTCCTGGCGGACCGCCGCCTGGATGCCGTTGACCACGGTCATGCCCCGGGGCAGGAAGAACGGGAAGCCCGGCCCGGCGTCGTCGAAGTGGAACAGCTCCAGGTCGCGTCCGACCCGGCGGTGGTCGCGGGCGCGCGCCAGCTCCAGCCGCTCCAGGTGCGCGTCGAGCTCGTCCTGGGTGGGGAACGACGTCGCGTAGACGCGGGTGAGCATGGGGTTCTTCTCGCTGCCGCGCCAGTACGCGCCGGCCACGGACATCAGCTTCACCTTGCCGATGCGCCCCGTGTCGGGGACGTGCGGACCGCGGCACAGGTCGACGAAGTCGCGCTGGCGGTAGAGCGAGACCGAGCTCTCGCCCTGGCGCGCGAGCTCCTCGACCTGGTCGACCTTGTAGCTCTGCCCGGCCTCCTGGAAGAACGCCCGCGCGTCGTCGATCGACATCACCGATCGGGTCATCGGAGCCCTGTCCTTCGCGATGCGGCGGATCTCCGCCTCGATCGCGGGGAAGTCGTCCTCCGTGAGCGGCCGGTCGAGCTCGAAGTCGTAGTAGAAGCCGTCCTCGATGGGCGGCCCGAAGCCGAACCGCGCCCCCGGGAAGAGGTTCTGCACGGCCTCGGCCATCACGTGCGCCGCCGTGTGGCGCATCGGATACAGGTACTCGTGGCTGCGCGGGGTGACGATCGCGACGGACGCGCCGTCGGGCAGCGGCAGCGCGAGGTCCTGGATCTCGCCGTCCACGACGACGGCCACGGCCGCCTTGGCCAGGCCGGGTCCGATGGCGGCGGCGGCGTCGCGGCCCGTGGCCCCGTCGGAGAGCTCGAGCCGGGCCCCGTCCGGGAGGGTCACGGTGATCACGGGGCCCGATGCTAGCAACGCGCCCCCCTCCCCCCCGGGGGCGCCCGCGGTCCCCCGCTCCGGCCGGAGCGCCCGCGCCAGGCCCGCGCCGCCATGCCGCCGACCGCGTTCGTCCACGGGCCGCACCTGCAGGGCCATCCCGAGCGGGGACGCCGAGCGGCGCCTGCGGCGGCAGCTCGGCATCGACCTGCTCGAGGCCTGCGGGCTGCTGGATCACCCGGACGTGACCCGCATCGACCCGCGCGCGGCCACCGAGGGGGAGCTCCTCGGCGTGCACGGCGCCGACGACATCGCCGCCGTGAAGCGCTTCAGCGACGACCCGGCCCTGGCCCTGCGCCCCGAGGAGCGCCAGTGGGGCTTCCAGGACGGCGACACGGTCGCCCAGCCCGGGCTCCACGACCTCGCCGCCGCCGTGTGCGGCGCCGCGGTGGTGGGGGCGCTGGAGATCCACGAGAGGCGGGCGCTGCAGGCGTTCTGCCCCGCGCCCGCGGGCCTGCATCACGCCATGGCCGATCGCGCGACGGGCATGTGCGTGTACAACGACGCCGCCGTCGCGATCCGGCTGCTCCTCGACCGGGGGGTGGAGCGGATCGCCTACGTCGACGTCGACGCCCACCACGGCAACGGCGTGCAGTGGATCTTCTCCGAGGACCCGCGCGTGCTGACCGTGTCGGTTCACGAGAGCGGGCGCTACCTACCTGCGCGAGATCGACGAGGTCGCCGGGCCCGCCGTGCGCCGGTTGGGCCCCGAGGTGGTGGTCACCGTGACCGGAGATGCAGCTGCCGGCGATGCTGGAGGTGGAGCTGCCCGAGGAGCTGCCGGCCGCGTGGCTGGCGGGTCCCGAGGCGCGCGCCGGGCGCCCCTTCACCCCCCTACTGCACGGCGACGAGCCGTTCGCGGTGGACGAGGCCACGCGGTCCCGCGCCGATGCGCAGGCCCACGAGACGATCGACGCCGCCCGCGACCTGCTGGGGCTGCGCACGCGCTGAGCCCTCCCTCCGCGTGCCCCGGGGTGGCCGAGGTGACGTGTGACCCGAGAGCGGGTGGACGTTCGTCACGGGCGACGGCGGACGCTGTCGATTCCGGGCCGCCCGACCGTCCTCCGGGCGAACGTCCCGACGGGGCGACGACAGGAGGGACCACCATGCGCTACCTGCTCCTCATCTACGGCGACGAGAGCCGCCTTGCCGACGCTACCCCCGAGCAGCTGGCGGCGAGCCTGCCGGCGTGGAACGCCTTCAACGAGCGCCACGCGGCGGCCATCCGCGGCGGCGACGCGCTGCAGCCGACGGTCACCGCCACCACCGTGCGGGTGCCCGAGGGCGGCGAGCCCGTGATGACCGACGGCCCGTTCGCGGAGACGCGCGAGCAGCTGGGCGGCTACTACCTGATCGAGGCCGACAGCCTGGACGAGGCCCTGGCGATCGCGGCGGACTGCCCCGGCGCCCACGGCGGGTGGTGCGTCGAGGTGCGCCCGGTCATGGAGTTCTGACCCGGGCCGGGGCGGCGGCGATGGACTCCGGGGCGGCGGTCGCCCGCGTCTTCCGGGAGGGCTGGGGACGCGCCGTGGCCGCCGTCGTGGCCGCCACCGGGGATCCGGACCTCGCGGAGGAGTCGGTGCAGGACGCGATGACGGCGGCGCTGCGCGAGTGGGCGCGGGCCGGCGTCCCCGCCGATCCGACCGCGTGGATCGTGGTGGCCGCCCGCAACCGGGCGCGCGACGCCCTGCGCCGGCGGGCGTCGCTCGCGCGGCGGCTGCCGGTCCTGGCCGCCTCGGAGCCCGCCCACGCCCCGGCGCCGGACGGCGTGGAGGAGGAGGAGACCGTGCCCGAGGGGGGTGCCGTCCGCGACGAGCGCCTGCGGCTCATCTTCATGTGCTGCCACCCCGCGCTGGCGCTGGACGCGCAGGTGCCCCTGACGCTGCGCCTGGTGGCCGGGCTGCCCGTGCCCGAGATCGCCCGCGCCCTGCTGCGCCCCGAGGCCACCGTGGCGCAGCGACTGGTGCGCGCCAAGCGCAAGATCCGGGACGCCGGCGTGCCCTTCGCGGTGCCGCCCGACCACCTGCTGCCCGACCGCCTGGCCGGGGTCGCCCGGGTGATCTACCTGATCTTCACGGAGGGGCACACGGCCACCCGCGGCGACGCGCTGGTGCGGGCCGACCTGTGCGCGGAGGCGATCCGGCTCGGCGAGGCCCTGCACGCCCTCATGCCCGACGAGCCCGAGGTGTCGGGTCTGCTGGCGCTGATGCTGCTGCACCACGCCCGGCGGGCCGCGCGTCACGACGCCCGGGGCCTGGTGCTGCTTCCCGATCAGGACCGGGCGCTGTGGGACCGGGAGGCCATCCGCCGCGGCACGGCCCTGCTGGAGGCGGCCCTGCGCCGCCGGAGCCCGGGGCCGTACCAGCTGCAGGCCGCGATCGCGGCGGTGCACGCCGAGGCGCCCCGCGCGGAGGACACCGACTGGCGGCAGGTCCTCGCCCTCTACGACGTGCTGATGACGCTGGCGCCCACCGCGGTGGTCGCGCTGAACCGGGCGGTGGCCCTCGCCCAGGTGGAGGGCCCCGCGGCGGGTCTCGAGGTGCTCGACCGGCTGGAGGGCCTGGACGCCCACGCCCCCCTCCACGCCGCCCGGGGGCACCTGCTGGCCGAGCTCGGCCGCGCCGCGGAGTCCCGCCGGGCCTACGCGCGCGCGGCCGACCTCACCGCCAACGCGGTGGAGCGGGCCCACCTGCGGGGACGCGCGGCGGGCTAGACCCGGCGCCGCCCGCCCAGCTCGCTGCGCATGCGGTCGATCTCCAGCGCCACGCCGACCGCGTCGGCCTTCAGCGGGCCGTCGGCCCGGTCGGCCACGTGCCAGGCCTCGCCCCCCAGGTAGCGCAGGCGCATCTCGGCGTCACGGAGCGTCACCGCCCGCTGGGCCTCGGCCACCAGGTAGTCGAGGATCTCGCGCGTCTCGGTGGCGTCCCACACGACCGGCTTGCCCGGCCACTCCTTGTTGCGGACGATGAGCCACCACAGGAAGACCACCAGGGGCATCTTCAGCAGGAACACGCTGAACAGCACCCACAGCGACTGGATGGTCGAGTGGCCGTTCCAGAGGGGCGTCAACGCCGCGAGCGTGCCGCCGAACAGCGCCATGACGATCAGCGCCGCGATGACGACACCCATGCGCCGCGTGCGCACCCTCCCCGAGTCGTCGAACAGGTAGCGCGTCAGCACGGCGTCCTCCGCCGGTTCGTGCGTCGGGCACCGCCGCCGCCCCGTCCGGCGCGCGCACCCCCCTGCGCCCAGTGTCGTCCCGCCCCCCGGGGCCGACAAGCCCACCGGGGGCAGGCCGGACGTCCCCGCCGTGCCGGGACGGGGCAGGAGTCCCGCGGCCCGCGTGGACGGCCGCCGCTCAGGCGAGCACGCGCACGTGCTGCCAGCGGATGAAGGCCTCCATCCCGGGCCGCCCCAGCTCGGCCCCCACGCCCGATCCCCGCCACCCCGCGTAGGGCGCGTAGGGGACCACCACGCGCCATCCGTTCACCACCACGGTGCCGCACTGCACCGCCCGCGCGACCTCCATGGTGCGGCGCAGGTCACCGCCGCAGACGTAGCCCACCAGGCCGTAGTCGGGGCGGTTGGCCTCGGCCAGCGCCTCGGCGGGGTCGTCGAACGGCACCACGGCCACGATCGGCGTGAACGGCTCCTCGTCCATCAGCCGCACGCCGGGCCCGACGTCGGTGACCAGCGCGGGCGCCAGCCGGCCTCCGCCCAGGTCCTCGCCGCCCTCCACGTGGCCCCCGCGGGCGCGCGCGTCGTCCAGCAGCATCGTGTGACGGGCCAGGCCACGGCCGGTTGCCATCGGCCCGAGGGCCACCTGGGCCATGCGGGCGCGGAAGGCGTCCAGGAAGTCCGCCACGAGGGGGCGCGCCACCAGCACGCGGTTCACCGAGTAGCAGGCCTGCCCCGCGTTGGCGTACCCCTGCACGGCGGCGACGTCGACGGCCGTGGCCACGTCGGCGTCGTCCAGCACGATCAGGGGACCGTGGCCGCCCAGCTCCAGGCTGAGCGCCTTCAGCCGTGGCGCCGCCCAGCCCGCGATCAGCTCGGCCACCCGGCGGGAGCCGGTGAACGCGACCTTGTCCACCTCGGGGTCGGTCGCGAGCGCCTCGCCCAGCGCCGGGCCGTCGCCGGAGACGTAGTTGACGACGCCCGGCGGCAGGCCCGCCCGGCGCGCCACGTCGCACACCAGGCGCACCGCCAGCGGCGCCTCCTGGGCGGGCTTCACCACCATCGTGCAGCCGGCCGCGAGCGCGGGCGCCAGCTTCCACACGACCAGGGCGACCGGGAAGTTCCAGGGCGTGATCGCGGCCACGACCCCGATCCCCTCGGGCCGCACGTGGCTGCCGGCGCCCCAGCGCCCCCCGCCCGGCAGGTGGGCGTCCCACAGGCGCTCGGCCTCGGCCGCGAAGTGGTGCACCACCTCGTTGGCGCGCGCCACCTCGGCCTGCGCCTCCGCCAGGGGCTTGCCCATCTCCGCGTGGATGGTCTCGGCGATGGCGGCCGCCTCGTCGTCCAGGAGCCGCGCCATGCGCCCGAGCAGTGCGCCCCGCTCCAGCGGCGGGGTCGCGCGCCAGCCGGGCAGGGCGCGGCGGGCGGCGGCGGTGGCGTCGGCGGCGTCGAGCGGCGTGGCCGCGGCGAACTCCGCGATCAGGCGGCCGTCCCCCGGGGCGCGGGCCGCCATCCAGTCGGCGGTCTCGCGGTCCTCGCCGTCGATGATGAGCCCGAGGCGGGGCGGCACGCTCACGCCGGCGTCCGGACGTCGGCGGTGCGGTCGTACGTGTCGGCGGTGACCCCCTCGTCGCGCAGCTCCACCTTGCGCACGCGCTCGGTGGGGGTCTTCGGCAGGTGGTCCATCACGCGCACGTACCGCGGCACGGCGAAGTAGGGCATGCGCGGCTCCACGTGCGCGCACAGCGCGGCGGGGTCGAAGCCGGGACCGCGGGGCACCACGCACACCAGGATCTCGTCCTCGGCGCTCGCGCCCTCCGCCGCCCGCACGCCGACGGCCGCGGCCTCCAGGACGTCCGGGTGCGACATCACGACGCGCTCCACCTCGACCGACGAGACGTTCTCGCCGCGCCGCCGGATGTAGTCCTTGAGGCGGTCGCGGAAGTAGAGGTAGCCCTCCGCGTCCATCTCGCCCAGGTCGCCCGTGTGGAGCTTGAGGTTGCGGAAGTCCTCGGCGGTCTTCTCCGGCATCCCGACGTAAGCCCGCATCACGATGTTCGGCATCCGCATGTCGACCACGATCTCGCCCTGGGTGCCCGGCGGCAGCGGGCGGTCGGTGCCCGGCTCCACGACGGCCACCTCGAACCCGGGGGTGGCGATGCCGCAGCTGCCGGGGCGCGGGGCGGCGCCCGGGGGGTGGTAGGTGACCATGCCGGTCTCGGTGAGCCCGTACCCCTCCACGAAGCGGATCCCGAACCGCTCCTGGAAGTCGTAGTAGATGTCCTTGGGGGCGGGCATGGCCATGATCCGGGTGACCCGGTGGGCGCGGTCCAGGTCGCCCGGCGGGGTGTTCCAGATGAAGTAGTTGATGGCGCTGACCGTGTTGAGCACGGTCGCGCCGCACTCGGTGACGGTGGGCCAGAAGCGCCCTGACGAGTAGCGCTCCTGCATCTGCACCCGGGCGCCCGCGATCATCGCCGGGTAGCAGGCGAGCACCTGCGCGTTGGAGTGGAACAGCGGCAGGCACGTGTAGAGGACGTCGTCCTCGGTGACCTCGCACACGTTGCAGTACGTCCGGCCCGAGAAGTAGTCGGAGGCGTGCTGCTTGATGACGCCCTTGCTGCGGCCGGTCGTGCCCGACGTGAACATGATCCGGGCGTCACCGGTCCAGTCCACGTCCACACCGGGGTCGCCGTCGCCCGCGCCGTCCAGGAACTCCTCGTAGGCCTGCCACGGGCGGCGGGGGTCCGGGCCGTCCCGGCGCCCGGTGGGCACCACCACCACGCGCTCCAGGTGCGGCAGGTCGTCGATCACGCGGTCGAGGTCGGCCAGGTGCGCGTCGCCCACCACCAGCATCCGCGATTGCGGCAGGTTGAGGGCCCACGACAGGAAGTCGCCGCGGTACGCCGTGTTGACCGGGCACTGCGTGGCCCCGGCGGCGAGGATGCCGAACCAGATCTCGAGGTGCGGCTCCATGTTGGGCATCAGCGTGGAGACGACGTCGCCGCGGCCGAGCCCGTGCCGCCGCAGCGCGTTGGCGACGCGGTTGGCGCGTCCCAGCATCTGCGCGTAGGTGATCCACGCGCCCTCGCCGAAGCGGAAGTAGGGCCGGTCGGGGTGCGCCTCGGCGCGTGCGCGCAGGACGCGGGGCAGGACCCAGCCGGTGGGGTCCTCGCGGCGGTACCAGTCGCTCCACTCGTGGGCCGGCGGGGCCACGTCATACCTCCGGTCGCGGGCGGAAGGTTCGTGAGCATAGTGACGCGCTCGCCGGGACCGCCCCTCGGGGAGGTATGGGCGCGCCCCGCGTGCACGCAGGCAGGTCGATCCGGGATCTGTGACGAACATCACACACCACCGCGGTACGGCCGTCGGCCCGGGAGGGGGACGAACCGCCCCCCGCCTCACGGGGCCGGATGTGGCGGTACGCGCCGAAAAGCGGTAGACCCCGCTCCCACCAGATGCCCCCCGTGCCGGACACCCATCTCCACCCCGTGCGCAGGCCGCGACGACGCCCGTGACGACGGCCGCCCCCCCGCTGGCGGAGCCCGCCGCGCCCACCACCGGCGCGCGGACGCCCTGGCAGCTGTTCTGGCGCCGTTTCCGGTCGAACCGGGTCGCGCTCGTGGCGGCGGCCTTCATCGGGGTGCTGGTGGTCCTCGCGTTCGGGGCGCCCCTGGTCGCCGCGCTCATCGGGCACGGGCCCAACGAGCTGTTCCAGCGCGAGATGACCGACGAGTTCGGGTTGCCGCTGGGCCCCAACGGCGAGTTCCTGTTCGGCGCCGACCCGGCCGGTCGCGACGTGCTGGTGCGGATCGCCTACGGCACGCGGGTGTCGCTGATCGTGGGCGTCGCCGCGACCGGCGTGGCGGTGCTGATCGGCACCGTGCTCGGCCTGGTGGCGGGCTTCCGCGGCGGCGTGGTCGACACGCTCGTCTCGCGCGCGGCCGACGTCGTGCTGTCGCTGCCGCTGCTGCTGTTCGCCATCGGCATCGTCACCGCGTGCGGCTCGTCGCGGGAGGGGTGCTTCGGCGGCGCCGTGAAGCCGGGCCTGCTGCTGGTGATCATCGTGATCTCGCTGTTCACGTGGCCGTACGTCGCGCGCATCGTGCGGGGCGCCGTGCTGTCACTGCGTGAACGCGAGTTCGTGGAGGCGAGCCGCGCCATCGGCGCGAGCGACATGACGATCATGTTCCGCGAGATCCTGCCCAACCTCGTGGGCCCGCTGATCGTCTACGCGTCGCTGCTGATCCCCCAGAACATCCTGTTCGAGGCCTATCTGTCGTTCCTCGGGCTGGGCGTCCCCGACGAGACGCCCTCGTGGGGCCGGATGATCTCCGACGCCGCGGACATCTTCGACGTCGCATGGTGGCTGATGCTCTTCCCGGGCATCTTCCTGCTCCTCACCGTGCTGGCGTTCAACCTCCTCGGGGACGGGCTGCGTGACGCACTCGACCCCCGGACCGACCGTTGACCCCTGACGGAGGCACAAAGGACCCATGAGACCCAGCAGGCGGACGATGATGGCGCTGCTCGGCGCCGCGGCGGTCGCGGGGAGCCTCGGGCTCGCCGGATGCGGCGGTGACGACGACGACGCGGCGCAGACCGACGGCACCAACGGGGCCGCCGCCACCAAGGGGGGCGTGTACCGCGTCGCCCAGGCGGACTTCGGCTTCAACGGTGGGTTCGACCCCACCGGCGAGTACCTCGGCTTCGGATGGGCGATCCACAACCAGCTGCTCATCAGGCCGCTGCTGGGGTACCGCCACACCGCCGGCGTGGCCGGCACGGAGCTGCTGCCCGACCTCGCGACGGAGATCCCCGAGCCCACCGACGGCGGGCGCACCTACACGTTCACCATCAAGGAGGGCGTGCGCTTCGGGCCGCCGGTGAACCGGGCGGTGACCTCGAAGGACGTCGCCTACGCGTTCCAGCGCCTGGCGACCAAGTCGCTGGTGCCGCAGTACTACACGTACTACACGGACATCGTTGGCTTCCAGGAGGCCTACGACGGCAAGGCGCGCACGATCTCGGGCATCACGACGCCCGACGACCGGACGATCGTGTTCAAGCTGAAGCGGCCGGTGGGCGACTTCCCGTACCGGCTGGCGATGCCCGCCACGGCACCGATCCCCGAGGAGGTCGGCCGCTGCATCACGCGCCCGCAGGAGTACGGGCGTTACGTGATCGCGACGGGGCCGTACATGTTCGCGGGCAGCGACAAGCTGAGGATCGGCAACTGCAACCAGCTGCGGCCGATCTCGGGCTTCAACCCGTCCCGCCGCATGTCGCTGGTGCGCAACCCGAACTACGACCCGGCCACGGACACCACCGAGCAGCGCGAGGCGCTGCCGGACCGGTTCGAGTTCATCATCAACACGAACTCGGGCGACATCTTCGACAAGATCGACGCCGGTGAGTACGAGGACTCCTCCGACGCCGCGCCGGCCGAGTTCGCGCGGCGGTACAGCCGTGACGACGCCCTCAAGGACCGGCTGTACTCCGAGCCGGAGGACTCGACGGCGTACATCTTCATGAACCTGGCCACGCCGCCGTTCGACGACGTCAACGTGCGCCGGGCCGTGAACTGGGCCATCGACAAGTCCGCGCTCCAGCGGGCCTGGGGCGGTCGCCTCTACGGCGACATCGCCACCCACATCGCCCCCAACTCGATCTACGGCGACAACCCGGAGATCACCGAGTACGACCCCTACGCGACCCCGGACAGCGCCGGCGACGTGGAGCGGGCCAAGGAGGAGATGCGCAAGTCGGAGTACGACACCGACAAGGACGGCGTCTGCGACGCCGGCCCGTGCCGGGGCGTGCTGTTCATGAACCGCAACGTCGCGCCGTACCCGCGCCTGACGCCCGTGATCCGCGACAACCTCGCGCAGATCGGCATCCGGGTGGAGGTGCGCGAGCTGCCCACCGGCCCCGCGTACGAGGCCGTCGGCAACGTCAGCCAGCGCATCCAGATGGGCTCCAACGCCCGGTGGGGCAAGGACTACCCGGACCCGCTGACGTTCCACAAGCTGTTCTACGGCCCGGCGATCATCCCGACCGGCAACAGCGGCTACGCGCTCGTCGGCCTGTCGCGCCAGCAGGCGCAGGAGGCGGGGATCCCGTACCCCCAGGGAGGCGTGCCGAGCGTGGACGCCGACTTCGACCGCTGCAGCACGCTGGCCGGCGACGAGCGCACCGCGTGCTGGGTCGCGCTCGACAAGAAGCTGATGGAGGAGGTCGTCCCCTGGGTGCCCTACCTCTTCTTCCGCAGCGTCGGCATCACCGGTCCCGCAGTGACCAAGCACGACTTCGACCAGTTCTCCGCCGAGACGGCGTACGCGCACGTCGCGGTGGACGCGTCGAAGCAGTAGGGCGGGCCGCCCGGCGGGGGTGACCCCGCCGGGCGCCGCACACGACAGGCGAGGGCGACGTGGTCCGCTACATCATCCGCAGGCTCCTCTGGACCGGTCTGGTGGTCCTGCTGGTGACCCTGCTGGCCTTCGTGATCTTCTTCGTGCTGCCGTCCGGCGACCCCGCGACGCGGTTCGCCGGACGGCAGGCGACGCCCGAGCTGATCGAGGAGGTCCGCAAGGACCTCAACCTCGACGGCAACGTCGTCGAGCAGTACACGACCTTCGTCGGCGACCTCGTCACCGGCGACGAGTACGGATGGCCGGGCCTGGGCTTCTCGTTCAAGACGCGGGAGGCCATCAAGCCCGAGCTGATCGACCGGGCCCAGGTCACCGGGACGCTCATCGCGGGCGGCGCGCTGCTGTGGCTGCTGATCGGCGTGCCGGTGGGCGTGCTCGCCGCCGTACGACGCAACACCCTCTGGGACCGCCTCAGCATGGGGACGGCCCTCTTCTTCATCTCCGCGCCGGTGTTCTGGCTGGGCCTGCTGGCGCTCTACATATTCTGGAAACAGCTGGAGCTGCTGCCGGGCACCGGCTACGTCGCGTTCAGCGAGAGCCCCGGCGACTGGTTCGCGCACATGATCCTGCCCTGGACCGTGCTGGCGCTGCTGTTCGCCGCCATCTACGCCCGCATCACCCGCGGGTCGATGATCGACGTGCTGAGCGAGGACTACGTCCGCACGGCGCGCGCCAAGGGGCTGACGGAGCGCCGGGTCGTGGTGCGCCACGGGCTCCGCGCCGGCATCACGCCCGTCGTCACGCTGCTCGCGATCGACCTCGGCGTGCTGGTGGGCGGCACCATCGTCACCGAGACGGTGTTCAACCTGCAGGGGCTCGGGAACTGGCTGCTGGTGGCCGCCGAGACCAGCGATCTGCCCGTGACGCTCGCCGTCACCGTCGTGGTGGCCATCGCCGTCAGCCTGCTGGCGCTGGTGGCCGACATCGTCTACGCCCTGCTTGATCCCCGCGTGCGCTACCGATGAGCACGTCGCCGGCGCGCGAGCCGCTGCTCGAGGTCCGCGACCTGCGGGTCCACTTCCCCACCCACGACGGGCTCGTCAGGGCCGTCGACGGCGCGAGCTTCGCCGTCCACCGGGGGCGCACGCTCGGCGTCGTGGGCGAGTCCGGCTCGGGCAAGAGCATCACCTTCCTCACGGTGATGGGTCTCATCGACCGCCGCCGGGCGCGCGTCTCGGGCCAGGTGCTGTTCGAGGGTGAGGACCTGCTGGCCCTGCCCCCCGACGAGCTGCGCCGGCTGCGCGGCGACCGGGTCGGGATGATCTTCCAGGACCCGATGACCTCCCTGCACCCCATGTACCGGGTGGGCGACCAGATCGCGGAGGCGGTCCGCGCCCACCGCGACGTGGACAAGCGCGAGGCGGGCCGCCGGGCCGTGGAGGCCCTGCGGCAGGTGGGCGTGCCGGCCGTGGAGCAGCGGGCCCGGCAGTACCCGCACGAGTTCTCCGGCGGCATGCGGCAGCGCGCGATGATCGCCATGGCGCTCGCCCTCGACCCGGACCTGCTCATCGCGGACGAGCCCACCACCGCGCTCGACGTGACCGTCCAGGCGCAGATCCTGGAGCTGATCGACGAGCTCAAGCAGCGCCTCGACATCGGCGTGGTGCTCATCTCCCACTCCCTGGCCACGATCGCGGACGTCGCCCAGGACGTGATGGTCATGTACGCCGGGCGGCCGGTCGAGATCGCCTCCCGCGACGGCCTCTTCCACGCCCCCCTGCACCCCTACACCTGGGGGCTGCTGGGCTCCTCGCCCCAGGTGCACCGCCGGGTCGAGCGCCTGACGCCGGTGGACGGCGCGCCGCCCTCGCTGATCGCCGTGCCGCCGGGGTGCCCGTTCCACCCGCGGTGCCCGCACCGCTTCGCGCCCTGCGACTCCGAGCGCCCCGACCTGGTGGACCGCGGCGGCGGCCACCCGGACGCCTGCCACCTGAGCGCCGAGGACAAGGCCCGGCTGCGCGAGGCGCGCGAGGTGGCGGCGTGAGCACGGCGTCCCCGGAGGCCGCTCCCGGGGGGGCGCCCGCGGGGCCGCTCGTCGAGGCGGTCGGCCTCGTCAAGCGCTTCCCGATCACGCGCGGCATCCTGTTCCGCCGCACCGTCGCGCAGGTGCACGCCCTGGAGGGCGTCGACCTGGCGATCGGCCGCGGGGAGACGCTGGGCCTGGTGGGCGAGTCGGGGTGCGGCAAGTCGACCACGGCCCGCGTCCTGACGCGCCTGCTGGAGCCGACGGCGGGCACCGTGCGCTTCGACGGCGAGGACATCACCCGGCTGCAGGGGCGCCGCCTGAACCCGCTGCGGCGCCAGATGCAGATCGTCTTCCAGGACCCGTACGCGTCGCTCAACCCCCGCCAGAGCGTGGGTCAGATCATCGCGGCACCGCTGCGCGTGCACGCCGTCCCCGGCGACCGCCGGGCGCGGGTGCAGGAGCTGATGGAGCAGGTGGGCCTGAACCCCGAGCACTACAACCGCTACCCGCACGAGTTCTCGGGCGGGCAGCGCCAGCGCATCGGCATCGCCCGGGCGCTGGCCCTGCGGCCGCGCCTGATCGTGTGCGACGAGCCCGTCTCGGCCCTGGACGTGTCGATCCAGGCCCAGATCCTGAACCTGCTCACCGACCTGCAGCGCGACCTCGGTCTCACGTACCTGTTCATCTCGCACGACCTGGGCGTGGTCCGGCACGTGGCCGACCGGATCGCGGTGATGTACCTGGGGCACGTGGTGGAGACCGCCACCCGCGACGAGCTGTACGACGACCCGCGCCACCCGTACACGGCGGCCCTGATCTCCGCCGTGCCCACGGGGTCGGAGGGCACCCGGCGCACCCGCATCGTGCTGGCGGGCGACGTGCCCTCCCCCGCCGACCCGCCCACGGGCTGCCCGTTCCACCCCCGGTGCCCCAAGGCCCGGATCGTGTCGGGCTCGCCGGAACGGGTGCCGGACGACTGCCGGGGCGAGCTGCCGCCGCTGGCACCCACGGCCGACGGGCGCCTGGTGCGCTGCTGGTACCCGCTCGCCGGCGACGACCGGCGGCGGATGGCGGAGGCGTCGGTGGACCCGGCGGCGGCCGCGGAGGGCGCGCCGGCCGAACCCCTCCCGACCACCGCGAGCGAGTCCTTCCCCCGCTAGCCCCGAGGGCCGCGGGGGCGGCGCCTAACCCAGGGGTCCGCCCGCGACGGGCGGCGCGCCGGCGTCCTCGCCCCCCCCGCCGGCGCTCTCGCGCGCCAGGTACTCCTCCACCATGAGCGGTGCGTCGCGGCCGCGCTCCACCACCCGCAGCAGGTCGGACATCGTCGCGATCTCCTCGATCTGCTCGCGGATGAACCACCCCATGAACTGCTCGGTGGTGTAGTCGCCCTCCTCGCGGGCGAGCGCGGCGAGCGCGTTGATCTGGTCGGTGACGCGCCGCTCCTGCGCCAGGGCGAGGGCCACCGGCGCGACGATGTCCGAGAAGTCGGTCTCCGGCGCGGCGACCCCGGGGATGCGGGCGTCGACGCCCTGGTCCATCAGGTACCGCACCATCATCATGGCGTGGTTGCGCTCCTCGAGGGCCTGGGCGTAGAAGAAGGCCGCCAGGCGCGGGAGCGTGTCGGCGTCGTAGTGGACCGCGATGGCGGTGTACTGCTGGAAGGCCGCGAACTCGTTGGCGATCTGCTCCTGGAGCCGCTCGGCCACGCGTGGGGTGGGCATGCGGCCACCGTATCCGGCGCGAGAGCCGCCTCCAAGCTACGGTCGGGTCATGGGCCGGACCCTCACCCCCAAGGGCCGCTGCTGCCAGGACCGGCCGCGGTGCAGGCGCTGCCCCCTTGTGCTGGTGCGCCTGGAGCGGCTGGGGCTCGCCCGCCGCACCAAGAAGGGCCGCTTCCGGCTGGACCCCGCCCTCACCAAGAAGCAGCTGAAGGCCGCGCGGCGCTAGGGACGCGTCCGCCCCGGCGCGGGGCCGAAGTCGACCTCGTCCCGGTCCTCGCGCATCGCCCGCACCACCGCGCGGGCGACCTCCTCCGGTTCGAGGCCCCGGGACAGGCGCGGCGGGCTACCGGCGATGGGGCGCTCCGCGAGCCCGGTCTCGGTGTGCGGCGGCCGCACGTCCAGCACGCGCCGGCCCCCGCGGCGCGCCTCGCGGTGGGCGGCGGCGTCGAAGGCCGTGAGCGCCCCCTTGGAGGCCGAGTAGGCCGCCATGCCGGCGGTGGGCAGGTCGGCGGTGATCGCCGAGAGGTTGACCACCACCCCGCCCCGCTCGAGCCGCCCCAGCGCCGCGCGCGTGAGCCGCATCGGGGCGAGGGCGTTCACGGTGAACAGCGTGCGCAGCACCGCGTCGTCGAGCTCGGTCACCGGCCCGAAGGCCACGACGCCGATCGCGCACACCACCGCGTCCAGCCCGCCGAGCGCGTCGGCGGCGGCGCCGACCAGCATCTCCGGCGCGACGGGGTCGGTCAGGTCGGCCGGCAGCGGGGCCGCGCCCGTCTGGGCCGCGACGGCCGCCAGGCGCGCCGGGTCGCGCCCCGACACGGCCAGGCGCGCGCCCTCCGCGTGCAGGACGCGGGCGATCGCGCCCCCCAGGCCCCCCGTCGCCCCCGCGACCAGCACGCGTGCGTCCCGGATCTCCACGCATGCGATCCTAGAGCGGCGCCGCCCGGCGTCCCTCCCCCATCCGTCCGCCCGGAGGCCCGTGACGACCCCCTCCCTCACGGTCGATCTGTACGGCGACCCCGCCTGCCCGTGGGACTTCTCCGCGGAGGGCGCGCGGCTGCGCCTGCTGTGGCGCTACGGCGACCACATCACCTGGCGGCGCCGGATGGTGGTGCTGTCGCGGGACCGCGGCGAGTACGCGGCGCGCGGCGTCGCGCTCGCGGCCCTCGCCGAGGGACGGGCCAAGCTGCGCGACCTGTTCGGCATGCCCATCGACGCGTCGCCCGCCGCGCGCCACATGGCGACGATCGTCGGCTGCCGCGCCGTGGTCGCCGCCCGCCTGCACGCCCCCGACCGCGAGGCGGCGCTGCTGCGGCGCCTGCGGGTGCTGTCGATGACCGAGCGCCTGCTGCTGGACGAGCCGGGCACGATCGCGCGGGCGGCGGACGAGGCCGGCATCGACGCCGGCGAACTGCTGCGGTGGATGGACGACGGGGCCACGGAGGAGGCCCTGCGGGAGGACATGACCCTCGCCCGCGACCCCTCGCCCGTGGCGCGGGCGATGCCCGAGCGCCTGGCGCGCACCCCCGAGGGGGGCTGGCGGTACACCTGCCCGTCGTACGTCCTCCACCTCGGCGACCGCCGCCACGACGCCCCGGGCTTCCAGCCGGCCCGCGTGTACGAGGTGGCCGTCGCGAACATGGCGCCGGGGCTGCCCACCCGCCCCGACCCGTCGGGGGTGGAGGAGGTCCTCGCCTGGGCGCCCCACCCGCTGGCCACCGCCGAGGTCGGCGCGGTGCTGGAGGTGCCCCTGCGCACGGCCCGCGCGCTGCTGGAGCGGGCCGGCGCCCGGCCGGCCCCGGCGGCCGGTGACGCCTACTGGTCGGCCGGCTGAACCTCACCCGGGGGCGGCCACGGCCGGGGTGACCCGGCGTGCTGGGCGGCCCAGGCGTACATCGCGATACCCGACGCGGTGCCCACGTTGATGCTGCGCGTCGACCCGTACTGCGGGATGTAGACGACGTGGTCGGCCAGGCCGAGCGCCTCCGGCGAGACGCCGATCTGCTCCTGCCCGAACACCATCGCCGCCCGGGCGGGCCAGCGGAACCGCATCAGGTCGGCGGCACCCTCCACGTTGTCGACGGCAACGACCCGGTAGCCCTCGGCGCGCAGGCCCCTCACGGCGTCGCCGGTGGTCCCCGCCCGGTGCACGTGCTCGTACCGGTGCGTGCCCTGCGCGCCGCGCCGGTCCCAGCGCCGGCGCCCCACGATCCAGACCTCACGGGCGAGGAAGGCGTTGGCGTTGCGGATCGCAGTGGCGACGTTGAAGTCGTACGCGAAGTTCTCGAGCACCACCGCGAACGGGTGCCGGCGGGCGTCCAGGGCGGCGCGCACCGCGTCGTGCGACCAGTACTTGAAGTGGTCGATGAGGTTGCGCGGGTCGCGCAGGGCCTCCGGGTCGGGGAAGGCGGGGTTGTGCAGGTCGCTCATGCGCGCCGGCTGCGCCGGCCCCGGGCACCGGCATAGGCTCGGGACGTCCGTCCACCCGACGGGGAGCCCCGCCGATGCCCGGCACCGCCTACGTCTTCCTCGACCGGGACGAGGAGCAGCGCCGCCTGATCGCCCAGGCGCGCCTGTTCGACCCCTCCACCGGGCGCCTGTTCGCCGCGGCAGGCCTCGCCCCCGGCATGCGGGTGCTGGACCTCGGCTCGGGCGCCGGGAACGTCGCCATCCTGGCGGCAGGGATGGTGGGCCCGGACGGTGAGGTCGTCGGCGTGGAGCGCGACGCGCGGGCCGTCGCGAGCGCCCGTGCGCGCCTGGAGGCCGAGGGGGTCACCAACGTCCGGCTGGTGGAGGGCGACGTCCAGACCCTGGACGGGCTGGAGGGGCCCTTCGACGCGGTGGTCGGCCGCCTGATCCTCATGTACCTGCCCGACCCGGCCGCCGCGCTCCGCCGGGCCGCCGGCCTGCTCCCGCCGGGGGGACTGCTGTGCGTGCAGGAGGCGGACCTGGCCTACGCCTGGTGCCACCCGGAGGGGCCGCTGTGGGCCCGGATCCGCACGCTGTTCCTGGAGACGCTCGACCGGGCCGGCGTGGAGGCGCGGATGGGACTCGGTCTTCAGCACGTCTTCCGGTCGGCCGGGCTCCCGCAGCCCCGGATGAGGCTGGAGGCGGTGGTGGTGGGTGGCGAGGAGGCACCCTCGTGGGGATGGGCGAACCTCGTGCGCGGCATCCTGCCCGTCATGGAGCGTCTCGGCGTCGCCGCTGCGCAGGAGATCGGCCCCGGCGACCTCGCCGAGCGGCTCGACGCCGAGCGGGCGCGGCACGACGCGGTCGTCCTCGGTCCCCCGCTCACCGGCGCGTGGGCCCGGCTGCCGGGCTGACGCGCCCGGGTGGGGCCGCCAGGGCCGCCAGCACCACGGAGGCGGCCGCCCGGTGGCCGCGCGCCGTGGGGTGCATCCCGTCGATCCAGGAGATCCAGCGGTCCCGCCGGGGCGCCCGGCGGTCGTGCCCGCGGAAGGCCGCCTCCAGGTCGGCCACCCGCGCCCCGGTCTCCCGCGCCGCCGCCCGGATCGCCCCGTTCACCGGGCCCAGCAGCGCCCGCTCGGTGCGCGGGTCGCCGTCGCCCACCGGATACGTCGTCACCACCACGCACCGCCCGGGCGCGGCGACCGCCCGCAGCAGGAGGCCCAGGCGCCCGCGAAGCCGGTCCACCTGCCGGCGCAGGTCGTCCGGGGCCACCAGCCGTGGCAGCAGGGCGGGCCCGAGCGGCGTGCGCCACACGAGGCCGGCCAGCCGCAGCGCCCGGGCCGCGCCCCCGCGGGCGGCGAGGCCCGCCAGCACGTCGTTGACGCCGGCGCTGACGGTCACCACCGCGGGCTCCCGCGCGAGGGCCGCGCGCAGGGCCGGGGCCGGGCGCCCCTCCGCGTCCACCACCCGGCCGAGCGTGCCGGCGGAGGCCGACAGGTCCACCAGGGCGGCGCCGCGGGCGGCCGCCACCAGGGCGGGGTACGCGCGGCCGGGGTGGTCGAACCACGACGCGGGCACCCCCAACACCCGCACCCCCCGCGGGTCGTACTGCCAGGGTCGCGGCAGGCCGGGCCACGCCCCGGTGGCGAGCGAGTCGCCGAGGGCGAGGTGGAGGGGGCCCGGCCCGCCGCTCGCGCGGGAGGCCGCTACCGGCGGGCCTCCCGCCGGAACACGGCCGCGGCCGGCTTGTCGCGCCCGCGCTCGTCCACCAGCCCCGACGCCCAGTCGCGGTGGTCCTGCACCAGGTACCACACGAACACCCGCACCCGCGGGTTCGCGCGCACGCGCCGCAGCGCGTCGACGAGGCCGCTGCGCTGCTGCGCCTCGGTCCGGAAGAACGGGTACTGCGCCACGCGCCGGGTCCCGATGCCGAACTCCGTCAGCCACAGGGGCTTGCCGCGCAGGTAGGTGCGGTCGACCTCGCGGGTCAGGGCGGAGAGGTTGTAGAGGTCCACGTAGCTGGCGCCCGCGAAGTTGCGGTCCGTCGGCGGGCGCAGGGGGTAGGGGTGGTGCGCGTAGACGTCCATCGGGGGCCGCAGGCCGCGCGCGCCGAGCAGACGCACGAAGGTGCGGGGCGGCACCCGGCAGTCGGGCTGCACGGGGCAGGACTGCGGGTCGCGGTCGCCGGCCGGGGCCGTGACGCCGCCGCCCACCTGCGCGCGCCGGTCCGCGCCGTGGAAGCCGGCGTACATGGCCTTCAGGATGCGGCTGTAGGTGCGCGGCGAGTCGGGGACCCACCGCCCGCCCTGGCGGCGGTACTGCGGGCGCAGGAACAGCGGGATGTTCGGCTCGTTCCACGCCTCGTACATGTGCACGCCGCGGGGCGCGTAGCGGCGGGCGACGGCGGCCGCGAAGTCGCCGGCGTCGGCGGGCCGCCGCGGCCGGGTGGAAAAGGACGGGAACGACCCGGCGCGCACGGACGGGTCGGCCGCCCAGGCGGGGGTCCCCCACACCGCGAGCATCAGGCGCAGCTTGCGGGCGCGTGCCCCGTCGACCACGCGGTCGTAGTGCGTCCAGTCGTACGCGGGGTCGGCCGGGTCGCGGGGCTGGGCCGGACGCCGCGTCGCGACGAGGTCCCAGCGCAGGTCGACGCGGACGACCTCGGCGTTCAGCCGGCGCAGGGTGTCGAGGCGCGGGCCCGGGTCGGTCTCCGGCTGGGCCAGGCGGTCGTCCTGGAGGCCGATGAGCATCGTGCGGGCGGCATCGGCGCGATCGTCGGCCATGCGCACGCCGACGACGGCGGTGCCGGCGGCGAGGACGGCGACGACCGCCGCCGCGAGGGGGCGGGGGCGTCGGAGCATGGCGCGCAGGTTAACGGGCACGCCCGGGCGCGTGAGCGGACGGGTGTAAGGGGTCTGGGACGGACCCCGGGCCGGTGTGATGAGACCGGGAGGGCGGCGTGAGCGATCTGCACATGGTGGTGCCGGTGGCCGGGCGCGAGGTGCGCCTGTCCAACCCCGACAAGGTCTACTTCCCCCGCATCGGCCTGACCAAGCGGGGGCTGTGCGCGTACTACCTGGCGGTCGCCGACGCCGCGCTCGCCCACCTGCGCGGGCGCCCGACGAACCTGAAGCGCTACGTGGACGGCGTCGAGGGCGAGCCCTTCTTCCAGAAGCGGGTCCCCGACACGGCGCCGGAGTGGCTGCACACCGCCACCGTCCGCTTCCCCAGCGGCCGCAGCGCCCGCGAGCTGGTGGTGGACGACGGCGCCCACATGGTGCGGGCCCTCAACCTCGGCGTGGTGGACTTCAACCCCTGGCCGGTGCGGGGCGCCGACTTGGACCGCCCCGACGAGCTGCGCGTCGACCTGGACCCCTCGCCCGGCGTCGCGTGGCCACAGGTGCGCGAGATCGCGCTGCTCGCGCGGGAGGTGCTGACCGAGCACGGCTTGGTGGGCTGGCCGAAGACCTCCGGCTTGCGTGGGCTGCACGTGCTCGTGCGCATCGTCCCGGAGTGGGGTTTCCCCGAGGTCCGCCGGGCGGCCCTGGCCCTGGCCCGCGAGCTGGAGCGGCGGGCCCCGGGACGCGCCACGAGCAGCTGGTGGAAGGAGGAGCGCCGGGGCGTGTTCGTCGACTACAACCAGAACGCGCGCGACCGCACCCTCGCGTCGGCCTGGTCGGTGCGGCCGACTGCCACCGCGACGGTGTCGTGCCCGCTGCGGTGGGCGGACGTGCCGGACGCCGAGCCGGGTGACCTGCGCGTGGACACCGTCCCCGCGCTGCTCGCGGCCCACGGCGATCCGTCGGCCGGCATCGACGCGCACGCGGGGCGGCTCGACGGGCTACTGGAGCTGGCGGCGCGCGACGAGGCCGCGGGCCTGGGCGACGCACCGTGGCCGCCCCACTTCCGAACGCAGTGGCGCGAGGCGCGCCGGGCGCCGCCCGGGGGGCCACGGCCCGCGCCCGGGTCCTAGATCTCCAGCTGCCCGTACTCGCACGACCGCGCGTCGCGGTCGTCGCGGATGCGCAGCAGCCGCGCCCCGTGGCGGATGCGCCCGTTGCTGGCGTGGTCGAAGCTCACCTCGACCACCATCTCCGGGCGCATCTCGATCCACTCCAGCTCGCGGTCCGTGCTCCACCGGCTGGGGTCGCCGGTGCCGCGTCCCCCGGTCTCGTACGGGCGCACCACCTCGCGCAGCGACCGCTTCTGGGCCGCGCGGAAGCCCGCGCTGTGGCCCACCACGCGCAGGTGCCCGCCGTCGTAGAGCCCGAGGATCAGCGAGCCGACCGTGTCCTCGGCCGTGCCGGGCCGCCATCCGACCACCACGCAGTCGATGGTCCGCGTCCGCCGCACCTTGAGCATGCCCACCCGCTCGCCGGGCCGGTACGGGGCGTCCGTGCGCTTGGCGATGACGCCCTCGGCCTCCCGGAGCCAGCGCTCCGCCCCGGACGCCTCGGTGGTGCCCGGCGTGAGCCGCACGGGGCCGGCCACGCGCGCCTCCAGCCGCCGCCGCCGCTGGGCGAACGGCAGGTCGAGCAGCACCTCGTCGTCCTCCGCGAGCAGATCGAAGGCGTACAGCACCGCGGGGGTCTGCTCGGCGAGCAGGCGTATGCGCGAGGCGGCGGGGTGGATCCGCTGCTGCAGCGCGTCGAAGTCCTGCGCGCCGCCGGCGGGCACCACGATCTCGCCGTCCAGCACGTACCGCCCCGCCGGGAAGGACAGCTCCGGGAAGTAGCGCCCCAGGGGGCGGCCGTTGCGCGACTGCAGCACGACGTCCGGGCCGTCCACGAACACGACCGCGCGGAAGCCGTCCCACTTGGGCTCGAACCACCAGCCCTCGTCCTCGGGCAGCGCCCGCGCGGGCCGGGCCAGCTGCGGCGGCAGCACGGGGGTCAGCGGCAGCGTCACGTGTCCTCCTCGCGCCCGTGACCCGGGCGCCCACCGCGGGAGGCGGCGGCGCCGGCGGGGGCGCATCGGCGTGCTCGGGCCCCGAAAGGTGTCACACGTGCTCACGGCGGGGGCGGCGTCGGCCGAGGAAGCGGCTAGAGTCACGGGGCGGTCCGACCGGGCCGCTGATCAGGCAGTGCGTGGAGCAGCGACGTCGATGGCCTCAGTGCTCGGCGGGGTTTGCGGTTCTTCGCCGAAACTGGAGTGAGATATGCCCGAAGGTGTCGTGAAGTGGTTCTCCGCCGAGAAGGGGTTCGGCTTCATCACCCCGGACGGAGGCGGCAAGGACCTCTTCGTCCACTTCTCCGAGATCCAGAGCTCGGGGTACCGCTCGCTGGACGAGGGCCAGCGCGTGACGTACGAGGCCGGTGAGAGCCCGAAGGGCCCGCAGGCCACGAACGTCCAGATCGTCTAGGACGACCCCCGGAGCGCCCGCCCGGTCTCCGGGCGGGCGCACCACTTCGGCCGCCTGAGCGGCCGGCCCCCGCGCCGCCGGGGCGACGCCTCCCGCGTCAGCTCGCGGCGGGGATCTCCGAGAGCTCCTGCACCACGGGGATGGTGGCGGCGAGCATCGTGAGCTCGAGCATCCGCAGCACCTCGCGCGAGGGGCGGAGCACCACCAGCGGCGAGCCGAGCGAGCGCGACGCGTCCAGCAGGACGCGCAGGCCGGTGGAGTCGATGAGGTCGACCGCCGCCATGTCGATGGCCACCGGCGCACCCGGGCGCGACGCGGCGGCGAGGGACACCGCCGAGCTGAACTGCGGCGTGGTGGCGAGGTCGACCTCGCCCTCGAGGCGCAGGACGACCGCCTCGGGCTCGTTGGTCACCGCGATCTCGAGCTGGGGGGCGCTCAGAGGTGGCGTCATGTCACTCCCGGGTCCGTGGTCGGTGCGCGGGGGCCGCGGCTCCCGCTCCGGGTCGGCCGTACCCCCGTTCACGCGCGCACAACCGAGGACGGGGGCGCTAGCACGTCTCCGGCCGCCGCTGGGCGGCGAAGCACATCGTGACGCGGGTGCCCTCGCTGCCCGACTCGACGCGCGCCCGGTCGGCCAGGCGGTCGATCAGCCAGAGGCCGATCCCGAGGCCGGTGGTGCGGGGGGCGCGCTCGCCCGGGGCGAAGCCGCCGCCGCGGTCGACGACGTCCACGCAGAGGTGGTCGCGGGACGCCGCGAGCCGTACGCGGATGGGTTCGTCCGCCCGGACGGCCGGCTGCCGCGCGTGCAGGATTGCGTTGTTCACCGCCTCGGAGACGGCCAGCATCACGTCCGCGACGCGCTCCGGGGCGACCAGGCGCGGGGCCATCTCGCGCACCGCCCGCCGCACGTGGTGGAGCTTGGCGGGATCCGGGGGGATGACCAGGGACAGGGTCGTCTCTGCGGACGGGGCGCGCACGACGGCCGGGTACCACCGCCCGACCCCGCCGAAACGACGCCGGGGACCGGCGAGCGCCCCGGAGGGGTGATCGTGCGTCACCGGGCGGACGAACGGCCCGCCCTTCGCGTTTTCCGTCCCGAGGCGGGGGAAGGCCGCCGTCCCGTCGCCGCGGGCCCCCGTCGCGGAGACCTCGTCGGCACCGGGGACACCCCGGGGAGGGACCCACGTGCACCAGCGGCAGCAGCCCGCCGCCCCACCCCCCGCACCCGCCGCGCCCGGCGGCCCCACCCGCCGTCAATTCGTCACCGGCGCCGCCGTCGCCGTCGGCGGCGCCGGCCTCCTCGGCCTCCCGGCCGTGGGGCTGGCCACGGGGAAGGGCCGGCGCCGGGGCGGCCCGCCGCCCCCGCCCGACAGCCCGCGCGAGGTGCTCAACATCACCGCCACCATCGAGGGCCTGGGCGTCATCGTCACCACCATCGGCGGCGAGCGCGTGCCCCTGCCGCCCAAGGTGCTGCGCAACGCCGCCGCCGCGGCGCGCCACGAGCTGCTGCACCGCCAGTGGCTCATCGAGGAGGCGGGCGCCCGCCCGCTGACCAGCCGCATCTGGGTGCCCGACGCGATCTTCGCCTCCCCCGTCGCGCTGCTGAGCGCGATCGAGGTGGGCGAGAGCAACGAGGTCAACGGATACCTGGTGGGCACCACCGTGTTCGCGCGCCGCGGCGACGCGGACATGGCGCGGATCTTCGCGGAGCTGGTGGCCAACGAGTCCGTGCACCGCGCCGTCGCGCGCGACGGGCTGAACAAGCTCGCCAACGACCGCGCCTGGGCCAAGTACGACCAGCCGGAGGAGGCGCCGGACGCCCCGAACCGGGGCCAGCCGGGCTTCCGCAGCATCTGGGACCTGTTCGTGGCGTACGAGTCGGCCGGCTTCGGGTTCGGCCGTCCGGGCAGCGCCCCGGGCGCCTTTCACGAGGTCGAGGAGGTCGCCGCGCGCACCCCGGACGACCCGGACGTCAACGTCCGCCTGCCGCGCTGACCGTGGCCCGGGGGACCCGCCGCCCCGCGCGGCCGGTCCCCCGCCCCCGGGCGCCGGCCGTGACCGCCGGTGGTGGCGGGGACGCCGCGGACGGGTAGGGTCGAGGCATGAGCGACGACACCACACGCGCGGACGGGGACGCCACCCGCCCCGACGCCGAGCCCGAGGAGGAGGTGGTCACGCAGGAGGAGCAGGACTCCGCCTTCGTGCTGCGCCGCCGGCTCCACCACCACGATCTGTACGCCATGCTCGGCCTGCGCCCCGGCGCCCCCGGCGCCGACGTGGAGCGCGCGCTCGAGCGCCGGCGCGCCGCGCTGCCGCGCATCGCCGACGAGGAGGAGCGCGCGCGGCGGGCCCGCCACCTCGACATCATCGGCCACGTCCTGCTGCAGCCGGGCATCCGCGAGGCCTACCTGCGCGAGCGGGCGACCTACGCCGCGTACACCGCGCGCGAGCGGATGGGCCGCCCCATGGAGCGCATCCGCGAGAACGTCCGCTCGGTCGGCCCCCGGGGCTGAGCACCCCGGGGCGGCGCACGGTCCGGGCACGGCCGCCGGGTCCGTGACGCAGGGCGCGGCGACCGGGGGGACGCGCCGCCCGCCCGTCGGGCGCGCGTAGGGGGCGCAATGGACGCCGACCGCGTCCTGGCCTTCCGGTTCGCCCGCGCCGGGCTCGCGCAGCGGGTCGCGGGCGACCCGGCCGCCGGCGCGCCCGTCCCGGTGTCCGACGTGGCGCCGCACGCCGCCCTGCTGGCGCTGGCCGCCCGCGTGGAGGGGCTCACCGCCGACGGGATGCGCCGGGCGGTGGACGAGGGACGGCTGGTGACGGCGCATCTGCTGCGGGGCGCCCTCCATGCCCTCGCCCCCGGCGACCTCGCGCTGTTCGGGCCGGCCCTGCTGGCGGAGGACGACGAGGAGCTCGGGGTCCAGCTGGGCGAGCAGGCGCGGCGCGTGGCCGCCGCGGCGGGGCTGCGCCCGTCCGCCGCGCTCGGCGAGGTGGCCGCGGCCGTCACCGACGCCCTCGCCGGGGGGCGCCGGCTCGGCCGCGACGCGCTGCATGCCGAGATGCGGGCGCGCGTGCGGCGCGCCCTGATGCCGCCGTGCGCCCGCTGCGGCACCCACCACGTCGCGCCCATGCTCTGGCGTCTCGCCACGATCCGGGCGGGGGCCGTGCTCGACTCCGCCCGCCGGTACCACCTGCGGCCGCATGTGGGGGGCGCGGACCCCGCCGAGGCCGTGCGCCGGTTCCTGGCCGTCTACGGGCCGGCCACGCCCGGCGACCTCGCCGCCTGGGCCGGGCTGGCGCGCCCCCACGCCGCCCGCCTCTGGGACGCCGCCGACCACGGGCTGGCCGAGGTGCGGGTGGGGCGGCGCCGGGGGTGGGTGCGCGCAGAGGACCTGCCCGCCCTCGCCGCGCCGCCCCCGGCGCGCGGCGTCCGGCTGCTGCCCCCCGGGGACCCGCTGCTGCAGGCGCCCAACCGGCCCCTGCTGGTCCCGGACCCCGCCCTCCGCGCCCGGCTGTTCCGCCCGTCGGGCAGCCCGGGGGCCGTGACGGCCGAGGGACGGCTCGCCGGCCTGTGGCGCCTGCGCGTCGCCGGGGGGAGCGGCCACCTCACGGTGGAGCACCTCGGCCCCCTCCCCCGCCGGGCGCTCGAGGAGGAGGCCGGGCGGATCGCGGGCCTGCGGGGCGCGGAGCGTGTGGTGGTGACGGAGGCGTAGGGGCGCCGGTCCGCCCACGGCGCACGGGTCGGCACGGCCGCCGTCCCCCGCGGCCCCCGCGGCGTCCTCCACGCCGGTGCGCCCGTCCAGGTCGTCGCCGTCGTGCCGGCCGCAGTTCCTGCCCGTCCCGCCCCCTGAACCTGCGGGGGATCGGTGCGGGCAGGGACCCCCCGGACGGATCGGTTTGGGGCGCGATGGCAGGAGGAATGGTCGCCCGAATGCTCACCGACCGCATCATCACGGCCGCCGATCTGGATCTGGCGCGGTCGGCGCCCGCCCCGGTCGACGAGGTGCTCCCGGGCGACGAGCAGGCCCCCCGTCAGGCGCGCCGCCTGCTGGACGCGCTGGAGGGCTGCTGCCTGCCGCCGGAGCGGATGAACGACGTCCTCGTGGTGGTGAGCGAGGCCGTCACCAACGCGGTGCTGCACGGATACCCGCCGGGCGAGGCCGGGCCGATCCACCTGAAGGCCTGGGCCCTGGACAACGCGCTGGCGGTCCTCATCCGCGACGAGGGCTGCGGATTCGACCCCGGCAGCGCCTTCCGCGCCCCCCGCAGCGGGCTGGGCCTGGGCCTCTCGCTGATGCGCGCCGTCGCCACCGAGCTGCGTGTGGTGTCGCGTCCCGGCGGCGGCGCGACCGTGTTCATGATCTTCCGCCCCTAGGGGCGCGCTCACCCCGCAGGACGCGCCTACGCGCGCGCCCCCTGCGACCGGCGGCGCGCCGCACCGGCGAAGAGCCCGGCGGCGCCGAGGAACAGCGCCACGAACATGCCGTTCAGCGCGAGGATCTCGGCCACGGAGGCCCCCGGCCTGTCCTGCGCGCCGAGCACGAGCGCGATGGCGGCGGCCCCGGCCTGCGCGGTGGCGGTGGCGAGCATTGCCCGCGCCATGCCCCGCGGCCGCCCCCGCGCCAGCAGGGCACCCGCGACGGCCACGCCGAGCACGCCGGCGTACATCGCGTTCGCCCCCTCACCGGGCTCGCCGATGATGCCGACCCCCAGGGTGGCCCAGATGAGCAGCAGGGCGGCTCCGAGCGTGAGTCCCACCGCGGACCGGTGGGCGATGTCCCGCACATGGACGATCACCGTCCGCAGGGCCAGGGCGGTCCCCACCAGCAGGACCCCGGCGAGGGCGAAGTCCACGGGACCCCACGCGACCTCGTCGGTGAGGGCCATCGCCAGCGCGGGCACCAGCAGCGGGGAAGCCGCCACGAGGGCGACGGCCGCCGCCGAGGGGCGGCGCCGTGCGCGCCGTGCCGCGGGCTCCTGCGCATGCACGGAGGCGGCGGCCGTGCGCCGGCGCCACGCGGTGTCGGCGGCGACGCCGCGCGTCATGCGCGACAGGATCGCCAGCGCGATGCGCGTCTCGCCCGTCCCCGCGGCCCGCGCGTGGGCCACGTGGTCGTGCAGGTCGGCCGCGATCTCCTCCACCCGGCGGCGGGCGACCGGCGCGGGCAGGCCCCGCGTGTAGAGCCGCACCCAGGCCGTCACGAGCGCGGTGGCGCGTTCCGGCGTCATGCGGGCTCCGGCGCGACGCGCCCGAGGCGGGCGGCGGGGGCCGGGGCGGCCGCGAGGGTGGCGGCCCGGGCCCCCTCCCCCGTGAGCTCGTACAGCCGCCGGCGCGGGCGCCCCTCCGCCGCGGCGGGGTCCTCCCAGCGCGAGGCGAGCAGCCCGAACTCCTCGAGGCGCCCGAGGGCCTTGTAGAGGGTGCCGTGGGCGGTGAGGGCGCGGGAGCCGCGCCGCTCGCGCATTGCCTGGGCAAGGCCGAACCCGTGGAACGTGGGGTGACCGGCGCGCTGCATGGTGAGGGCCGCCTCGAGGATCTCGGTCTCGAGCGGCAGGAGTGTCCCTGCTCGGCGTCGTGGCATGGCAGGACTATAGGAAGATAGCTTCCCGAAGGCAAGCGGGCAGCGCCATGTCGCGGAGGCGTCACTCGAACAGCCAGTCCCCCGAGGCCGCGAGGACGGCCAGGTCGAGAAGCAGCGCGAGGCCCGCGAGGGCGATGACGACGGTGAGGGCCGCCGAGGCCGCGCCGCCCACGCGCTGCCGCAGGCGCTGCACCCGGACGACGATCGGCTCCTCTGCGCCGAGCAGGACGGCGGCGGTGAGGACGACCAGCGGGGACCGGCTCACGAGGAACCACACGACGTTCGCCAGCACCATGGGCAGCACATCCCCGCCGCCCGGCGACGGCCGCGAGCGCCAGGAACGAGGGATCCGTCAGGGCGCCGGCGGCGACGAGCAGCCCCACCGCGACGAGGCCCTTCCCCGAGCCATCGGTCGACCCGCGCCCGCCGCTCCGGGTCGGGCGCCTCACGCCGGCGGGCCCAGCGGCGGTACGCCCAGCGCAGCAGGAGCACGACGAGCACGCTCTCCAGGACGACCCACACGGCGTCCGGCAGGTCGACGACGCGCGTCACGAGCCCCCCGATCCCGTCGCCCACGAACAGCGCGACGGCCACGCCCAGGATCGTGGTCCCGGCGAGCGCGGTGACGGCGAAGGCGGCGATCGCCCCTCGCCGGATCCCGCGTGACAGCGCCGCCAGCACGACCAGGGCCCCGACGACGTCCACCCCGGCGATCCCGAGCCCGAGCGCCAGCAGCACCAGCTCCACGTGCCCCATCGTCGGCAGAGCGGGCGCCGCTCACGGGCGGTGCCGCGGCACGGACGCCGGGCCGAGGCCGTCCCCCTACTCGACGGCGTGCACCACCGCGGGATCCGGCGTGGGTGACGGGAGCCGGCCCTCGGCCCACAGGCGCTCCAGCGCCGCGACCGCGGCCGGGCAGAACTGGTGGCCGGCCTGCGCGCGGCACTCGGCGATGGCCTCCTCCGGCGACTTCACCCCGCCGTAGGGACGTGCCGCCGTCATGGCGTCCCAGCTGTCGGCCAGGGCCAGCATGCGCGCGCCGGCGGAGAAGCCGGGTCCGCTCACGCGGTCCGGGTAGCCCGTCCCGTCGTGCCGCTCGTGGTGGTGCCGCACCCACTCCACCTGGTCACGGGACAGGACGTCGCTGAGCATCTCCGCGCCGAGACGGGCGTGCAGCTTGACCTGGTCGTACTCGTCCGGCAGCAGCGGGCCGGGCTTGAACAGGATGTGCTCCGGCACGGCGATCTTGCCGACGTCGTGCACCAGCCCCGCCTCGTGCAGCAGGCCGGCCTGCTCGGGCGACCAGCCGGCGGCGAGGGCGAGGTCGCGCGCGAGGTCGGCGACGCGCTCCGAGTGGCGCTGGGTGCTCGGGTCCTTGGCGTCGACGGCCTGGGCCAGCACCCGCACCGCCGTGAGGGTGCGCGCGCGCTCCAGGCGCTGGGTCTGCTCCTTCGCCGACAGCAGCTCCAGCACGTCCGGGGCGTAGCGGAACGTGATGTTGCGTCCCTGCGCCTTGGCCCAGTACAGGGCGACGTCCGCCAGGCGGAACAGCTCGCCCGCCCCGGACGCGTCGGCGAGGTCGCACACGCCCGCCGAGACGGTCAGGCGGCCGGCCACGTCGAACGGCTCGGCTTCGATCGCCCGTCGCGCCCGCTCGGCCGCCGTGTAGGCGCCCATCCCGTCCGACTCGGGCAGGATCCAGGCGAACTCCTCGCCGCCCACGCGCGCCAGGGTCTCCCCGCCGCGCGCCATGGCGCGCAGCCGCCGGGCGACCTCCGCGAGCACCGCGTTCCCGACGGCGTGCCCGTGGGTGTCGTTGACCGACTTGAAGAAGTCGAGGTCCAGCACCACCAGCGAGAGGTTCCGCCGGTGCCGCCGCGCGCGCTCCACCTCCGCGTGAAGTCGCTCCTCGAACGCGCGCTGGTTGAACAGCCCCGTGAGGTGATCGGTGGACGCGAGGGTCGCCAGCTGCGCCCGCGCGTCGGCGCCGACGATCGCGAGGCCGAGCAGCTCGGCGAAGCGCAGGAGCGCGTCTTCGGCGGCCGCCGGGAGCGGCTCGCTCTGCGTGCGCGCGACGACGATCGCGCCCCAGACGTCGTCGTCCACGCGGACGGGCGCGGCGAGGGCGCTCCGGAACGGGAACTCGTCGTCGACCCTCAGCAGGGCGGCGGTCTCCCGGTCGAGCGCCGACAGGTCGTCCATCCGGGCGGACCTGCCGGTGCGCGCCACGGCGGCGGCGGGGCTGTTCCCGCGCAGCGGCAGGCGCGTCCCGGTCGGGGCGGTCGCCACCCCGTCGGCCCACGCGCCCACGACCACGCCCTCGTCCCCGCCGAACTGGACGATGCCGGCGCTCTCCGCCCCGAGCACCGTGGCCGCCTGCTCCGCCACGAGCGCGAACACGGTGCGCGGCGTGGCATCCGACGCCACCGCCGTCGCCACCCGGCGGAGGGCGGCCTGCTCGGCGACGCGGGCCGCCAGCTCACGGCCGATCTCCGCGTTGGCGACCGCGAGCCCGACGAGATCGGCGAACCGCTCCAGGCGCATCTCGGCGTCGTGGGGGAACGGGTCGTGGACGGTGCGCGCGACCGCGAGCGCCCCCCACGTGCGCCCCCGTGCCCGCACCGGGGCCGCCAGGCCGCTGCGGTAGCCCAGCGAGACCAGCCGGCGCGACCGGGGGTCCGTGAGCTCGTGGTAGTCGCGCGCCCGGACCGGCCGGCCGCTGCGCAGCGCCACGCACGTGGGGGTGTCCCCGCTCAGCGAGACGTGGGTGCCCGGGGGCACGAGGGCGGGTCGCGCCGCCCACTGCCCCACCAGGGTCCCCCGCTCCGGGGCGTCGACCCGCACGACGCCCCCGACCTCCGCACCGAGCAGGCGGGCGGCCTCCTCCGCGGCGACCGGGAAGAGGTCCTCGGGCGTCGCCCCGCTCGCCACCGCCACCGCCAGCCGCCGCAGGGCCGCCTGCTCGGCCGCGAGGGCCTGCTCCACCGCCAGCGCGCGCCGGGTCTCCTCCGCGCGCCTCCGCTCGCTGGCGTCCTTGACGGTCAGCACGTGCCCGGTCACGTTCCCGTCGGCGTCCGTCAGGGCCGCGGCGGCGAGGATCACCGGGAACCGGGAGCCGTCCCGGCGCTGGAAGACGGTGTCCAGCTCGGTCTTCCCCGCCCGCAGCGCCTCCACGGCGTCCAGGGGGCCGTCGTGGTCGGGGGGCCAGTAGGGGAACGGCGCGGAGGTCCCGACCAGCTCGTCCGGGGCCAGGCCCGTCATCGCGCAGAAGCGCGCGCTCACCTGCACGATCACGCCCCGGTCGTCGCGGACGACGACGCCGTCCTGCATCGACTCGACCAGCGCCCGCGCGTAGTCCCGCTCCCGCCGCACGTCCTCCTGGGCCTGCACCTGCTCGGTGAGGTCCCGGATGATCCCGACGTAGCGGCGCCGGCCGCCCACCACCATCCGGCTCATCGCGAGGTGGACCGGGAAGGTCGTGCCGTCGGCCCGCCGGCCGTGCAGCGAGGCGTCCGCGCCGCCCGTCTCCCCGGCCCGCTCCTCGACCCGGCGCCGGAGCCGGTCGTACCGGTCCGCCGGGTCCCCCTCGGGGATTAGCATCGTCACCGGCTGCCCGGCCGCCGCCGCCTGCGCGTGCCCGAACATCCGCTCGGCCGCCCCGTTCAGCGACTCGATCCGCCCGTCCTCGTCGATCGTCAGGATCGCGTCGGCGGCGGTCTCCACGATGGCCCGGTGGCGCTCCTCGCTGTCGCGGAAGGTCGCCTCCGCGGCGGCCCGGTTCGCCCGGACGTCGATCCGGAGCTCGTGGAGCGCGTACAGCAGGAACGTCCAGTCGACCACGAGCTGCACGCCGTGGATCACGAACATGTGCGGCTCGACGAGGAACGACTCGCCGTGCTCCAGGGAGTGGAGCATCATGTCGATGTGCGTGGCCGAGCACGCCAGGAAGAAGGCGATGCCCGCCCAGCGCGCGAAGCGCGGCACCGTCAGGCGCGGCACGATCAGTGCGGCGATCAGGATGTACGCGGCGGCGATTCCGCCGTTCAACGCGGCCTGGACGACGTGGCCCATCTCGTCTCCGAACGGGTGGCTCCGCCGCCCATCGGCCGTCGGGCGCGGCGCTTGACCGGGACGAGGGTGAACCCGTCGAGGTCCGGTCGGTGATTCCGGCGGACCGGGAGGAGCGCGGCGGAGGCGGGCGCGCGCCCGGAGACGACGAAGCCCCGCCGGCGGGCGGGGCTTCGGATGGGCGCTACTGGGCTCGAACCAGTGACCCCCAGCTTGTCGAGCTGGTGCTCTCCCAACTGAGCTAAGCGCCCGGGTCCGGCCGAGTCTACCAAGCCCGGACGGGCCCTTCCCCGGGGCCCGGGGGCGTCCGGTGGGTGCGCCCCGGCGGTCGCCCTGCGCGCCCCGGCACCCCTGGTACGGTCCAGCCCGTGAGGCCGCCGGACGCCCAGACGCCGCCCTTCGACGTCGGGATCGCGGGCGCCGGGCAGCTGGCGCGCATGACCTGCCTGGCCGCCTGGCCGCTCGGGATCCGGGTGGCGGTGCTCGGCTCCCGCGACGAGCCGGCGGCACCGGTGGCGGCCGGCGTGATCGAGGGGCAATGGACGGACGCGGCCGCGGTCGTGGCCCTGGGGCGGTGCTGCGGCGTCGTCACCCTGGAGAACGAGTTCGTGGCCTCCTCCGCGCTCGCCGCGGTGGAGGCCGCGGGCACCCCCGTGCGCCCGCGCGCGGCGTCGGTGGGCGTGGTGCAGGACAAGGCGCTCCAGAAGGACCGGCTCCGCGACGCCGGCCTTCCCGTCCCCCGCTTCGTGGTGGCGGAGCGCCCCGGGGACGTCGAGGCCGCGGGCCGCGACCTCGGCTGGCCGCTGATGCTGAAGTCGCGCACGCTCGGCTACGACGGCTACGGGAACGCCACCTGCGGCACGCCCGAGGAGGCGCGCCAGGCGATGACCCGGCTCGACCGCGGCGAGGGCGTGCTGGTGGAGGAGTGGGTGATGTTCGCCGGCGAGCTGGCCGCGATGGTGGCGCGCAGCACGCGCGGCGAGGAGGCCGTGTACCCGGTCGTGGAGACCGTGCAGCGCGACCACGTCTGCACGGAGGTCGTCGCCCCCGCCCGGATCCCGGCCGACGTAAGGGCGCGCGCGCGCGAGGTGGCGTCCACGGCGGCCGCCGCGGCGGACGGCCTGGGGGTGACCGGCGTGGAGATGTTCCTCTTGGGCTCGGGCGCCGTGCTCGTGAACGAGCTGGCGCCCCGGCCGCACAACTCCGGCCACTACACGATCGAGGGCTGCGAGACCTCCCAGTTCGAGAACCACCTGCGGGGGATCCTCGGCCTGCCGCTGGGCTCGGTGCAGCTGCGGGCGCCCGCCGCGGCGATGGTGAACATCCTCGGCACGGCCGCCGGGCCCGCCGCGCCGGACACGCCGGGCGCGCTCGCCGTGCCCGGCGCCCACCTGCACCTCTACGACAAACGCGAGGTGCGGGTGCGGCGCAAGATGGGCCACGTCACCGCGCTCGGCGGCAGGCCCGAGGACGCCCTCGACACGGCGCGCCGGGCCGTGCGGGCGGTGGGCCTGTGAGCGCCCCCCTGGTGGGCGTCGTCATGGGCAGCGACAGCGACCTGCCCGTGATGCGCGGCGCCGCGGAGGCCCTGGCGGAACTCGGCGTGCCTCACGAGGTGCGGGTGGTGTCGGCGCACCGGACCCCCGTGGAGATGATCGACTACGGCCGCGAGGCGGCGGGCCGGGGGCTCCGGGTGGTCGTGGCGGGCGCGGGCGGTGCGGCCCACCTGCCGGGGATGCTCGCGGCCGTGACGCACCTGCCCGTGATCGGCGTGCCCGTGCGCACCACGGCGCTCCAGGGTCTCGACTCGCTCCTGTCGATCGTGCAGATGCCACGTGGGGTGCCCGTGGCGACCGTGGCGATCGACGGGGGGCGCAACGCGGGGCTGCTGGCCGCGCGCATCCTGGCGCTCGGGGACGAGGCCCTCGCGGCGCGCGTGCAGGCCGAGGCCGCGCGTATCGCCGGGATGGCCCACGAGGCGGACGCGCGCGTGCGCAGCGCGGAGGGCGGCACGGCGGGCTGAGGCGCCGCGGCGGGCGTCCCTGACCGCACCCACCGGTCCACCGGGCACGTGGCGGGCGGGATCGACAGAATCCCTCGTCACCATGGCCGCGTCCTCACCCGCCGCCCGCGTCTCGCCGGCGGCGCTCATCGCCCCCGTCGTCGTCGCCCTCGCGATGGCCCTGGGGGCGTGCGGGGGCGAGGACGAGGCGCCCGCGCCGGCGGCCGCCGTCACGACGCCGCCGCCGGCCGAGGCCGACCTGGTGGCGGCGGGCGTGGACGAGGGCGGCCTGGTCCCGGTGCTGATGTACCACGAGGTCACGGACACGGTCGCCGGGGACGACCGGTTCTCCACCACGCCCGAGCGGCTGGCGGAGGACCTGGAGCGGCTGCACGCCGCGGGCTACCGGCCGGTGCCGCTGTCCGACCTCGTCGACGGTCGCATCGACGTGCCGCTGGGCACCACGCCCGTCGTGATCACCTTCGACGACGGCACGCCCGGGCAGTTCCGGCTCCTCGACGACGGGTCGGTCGACCCGCGGAGCGCGGTGGGGGTCCTGAACGCCTTCGCCGACGCCCACCCCGACTGGCCCCGCCGCGCGGTCTTCTACGTCAACGGCGCCCCCTTCGGCCAGGCCGGTCGCGAGGCCGAGAAGCTGCGGATGCTGAGTGAGTGGGGCTACGAGGTCGGCAACCACACGCTCACCCACCAGAACCTCGCGACGCTCAGCGCGCCGGCCGCGCGCGGGGAGATCGCCCGGCTGACCGCCCTTGTCGGGGAGCTCGCCCCCGGGGTGCGCCTGCGCCACATGGCCCTTCCCTTCGGCGGCATGCCGCCGACGCCGGCGGTGGCCCGCAGCGGCACCGCGGGCGGGGTCACGTACCGCCACGACTCGGTCGCCCTGGTGGGCGCCGAGCCCGCCCCGTCCCCCTTCGCACGTCGATTCGACCCCCTCCGGCTGCCCCGCATCCGGGCCGCGGCGCGTGACGACGGGCCGCTGGAGCTGGACGAGTGGCTGCGGCGCCTGGACGACGAGGGGCTCCGGTTCGTCAGCGACGGCGACCCGGAGACGGTGACGGTGCCCGCCGACCTGGTGCCCCGGATCCGGGTGCGCGCGGGGCAGACCCTCCGCGTCCTGCGGGGGACGGCCCCGTGAAGGGCCGGCGCCGCGAGCCGGTCGATCCGCTCGCCCGCGAACGCGAGCGTCGCCGCGCGGAACGCGAGGCCGCGCGGGCGCGTCGCGCCGCCGCCGAGGGATCGGCGGCCCCCGGGCGGCGCCCGGTTCGCACCGCGCCGCCATCGCCCGCCCCGCCGCCCCGCGACCGGGTCGAGGAGCCCCCCGCCCCCGAGGCGCCGGCGGCGGCGGCCCCGCCTCCCCCCGGGCGGACGGGCGGGCGACCGAGCCTGGTCCCACCCGCCTCGCGCCGCACCCTCGCTGTCGCGATCGTCGCCCTGGCCGTGGGCGCGGCGACGGGCTACGGCCTGCGCGGCACGGGTCCGGACGTGGACGTGGTGCCCCCGGGGCGCGACGCCCTGCGCCCCGCGGACGCGCGCGGGATGGAGATCCTCATCCGCGCGCCGCGCGACGCGCGCGACCGCGTGCGCGTCACCCTGGACGGGCGCGACGCCGGGGACGCCCTGCGCCCGGGGGCCGACGGGCTGGTGCTCACGCTGGCCAACCCGAGCGAGGGGGAGCACGTGGTGCGCGCCGAGGTGACGCGGGGCCGGGGCCGGGGCACCTCGTCCGACACGTGGCGCTTCCAGGTGGACGGCACGCCGCCGCGGCCGCGTCTCCGGCAGCCCGCGGACCCGGTTCCGCGGGGGAGCGCCGTGGAGGTGATCGCGGAGGCCGGCGACGCGGTCACGGCCCGGGTGGACGGACGCGACCTCCCGGTCGAGGACGGGGTCGTGCGCCTGCGCATGGACGGCCCGCCCGCGACGCCGCTGCGGTTCGAGCTGCGCGACGCCGCGGGCAACGTGGGGCGCGCGCGCATCGCGGTCCCCGTCGCCCCCCGCCGCCCGCCGCGGCCCGTGCGCTCGGTGCACGTGTCGGCGCTCGCCTGGGCCACCCCGTCCCTGCGCCAGCCGATCATCGAGATGATCGACCGCGGCCTGATCACCTCCGTCGAGCTCGACCTGAAGGACGAGTCGGGGATCGTGGGCTACGACGCCCGCGTCCCCCTGGCCCGTCGCATCGGCGCCGTCCAGCCCGCCTACAAGCTGGACGAGGAGATCCGCTTCCTGCACTCCAAGGGCGTCTGGGTGATCGGCCGGATCGTCGCGTTCCGCGACCCGGTGTACGCGCGGGCGATGTGGCGCGACCCGGCCACCCGCGACCGCGTCGTGCAGACCCCGTCCGGCGCGGCCTACGCCGCCTACGGCGGCTTCACCAACTTCGCGCACCCCGCGGTGCGCGACTACAACACGGACATCGCCGAGGACGCGGCCCGCCGCGGCGTGGACGACATCCTCTACGACTACGTCCGGCGCCCGGACGGCCCGCGCTCCTCCATGCGGTTCCCCGGCCTGCGGGGCACGCCCGAGGCCGCGATCACGGGCTTCCTCGCCGAGAACCGGCGGCGGCTGGAGCCGCACGACGTCTTCCTGGGCGCCTCCGTGTTCGGCGTCGCGGCGACACGGCCCGAGGAGGTGGCGCAGGACATCCCTGCGATGGCGCGCGAGGTGGACTACGTCGCCCCGATGGTCTACCCCTCGCACTGGGCCCCCGGCGAGTACGACATCGCCGACCCCAACGGCGACCCGCGTGGCATCACCCGCGCCTCGGTGGCCGACTTCGTGCGGGTGACGCGCAACACCGGCGCCCGCGTGGTGCCCTGGCTGCAGGACTTCTCGCTGGGCCTCACCTACGGGCCGGCCGAGGTGCGGGCCCAGATCGAGGCGAGCCGGGAGGCGGGCGCCGACGAGTGGATCCTGTGGGACCCGGCGGTGAGCTACACGGACGAGGCCCTGTCGCCGGCCGAGGGGGACGGGGAGGGCTGAGTCCCCGCCCCCGCGCGCCGCTAGGCCGGCCGCACGTTCTGGTTGCGGCGCAGCACGTTGTCCGGGTCCCACCGCGCCTTGACCCGCGCCAGCCGGGCGTAGGTCTCCGCCCCGTACGCCGCCCGCACCCGCGCGTCGCCCTCGTCGGCGAGGTGGTTGACGTACGCGCCCCCGGCGGAGTCCGGCAGCACCGCCTCCCAGACGCGCTGCACCCAGGCGCGGTGCGGCGCCGGGTCCTCGCCCGGCGTCCAGGCGGCGTTCGCGAGCATCATCAGGGCCGCGTCGCGCCGGGAGAACGCGGTGGCGTCCCGCGGGACCCGGGCCACCGCGCCGCCCATCTGGTGAAGCACGATCTGCCCGTGGGGCGAGCTCCTCGCGCCGGCGAGCGCCACGAGGTCCGCCGCCGTGGCCGCCGACAGCCCGGACATCCACTCCGAGCGCGCCTGGTTCGCACGCCCGGGGGGCGCGAAGGGGTCGGCGAGGGACTGGATGGCGACGTAGGGCATGTCGCCCGCGTGCACGGCGGCGCCGGGGGCCCCGACCGCCTCGGCCAGGTCGGGCGGCGGCGCCTCCGAGATCCACGCCGCGTTGACCAGCAGCACCGGGCGGCCCACCAGGTGCGGCGGCACCATCGGCGCGGGGGGCGCGACCAGCATCACCGCCCACAGGGTGAGCGCGTCGGGTGCCGCGGCGCACACCCGGGCGAACCGCACCAGCGCGTCGGCGGCGGTGTCCAGCGCGTGCACGGCGGTCGCCGTCGGGATCATCGGCCCGACGCGGTGCAGGCGGTAGGTGAAGCGGGCCACCACGCCGAAGTTGCCGCCGCCGCCCCGCAGCGCCCACATCAGCTCGGGCTCGCTCGCGTCGTCGGCGTCCACGATCCGGCCGTCGACGGTGACCATGCGCACGCCGAGCAGGTTGTCGCAGGTCAGCCCGAAGCGGCGCTTCAGCAGGCCGATCCCGCCCCCGAGGGTGAGCCCGGCGATCCCCGTGTGCGAGATCTCGCCGCCGGTGACGGCGAGCCCGTGGGCCTGGGTCGCGGCGTCCATCCCGCCCCACAGCACGCCCGCGCCGGCCTCCGCCGTCCGGGCGACGGGGTCGACCACGACGTCGCGCATCGGCGAGAGGTCGATCATCACGCCGCCGTCGCAGGTGGAGTGCCCCGGGATGCTGTGGCCTCCGCCGCGGACGGCCACCTCCAGGTCGTGGCGCTGCGCGAACAGCAGCGCCGCCGCGACGTCCTCGGGGGCCCGGGCGCGCACGATCACGGCGGGGCGCCGGTCGGCGGCCGCGTTCCAGATGCGCCGCGCCTCGTCGTAGCCGGCCGAGTGCGGGTGGAGGACCTCGCCGCGCAGCGCGGCGGGAGCGTCGGTCGTCACGGTGACCTCCCTGACGGTGGTGCCCGGTCGGGCCGGGGTCAGGGGCACGCTCGCGCCTGCGCCGGCGGTGTCGCCATCCCTGGCGCCAGGGGTGTCCACGGCGCCGCCGGCCATGGGAACATCGGCCCATGCCCGACACCGCCGCGCTCCTGACCGCGGACCGCGTCGCCCGCGAGGCCGCCGCCGGGCACGAACCGGTGGCGCTGCTGCGCCGCGCCGTCGACGCCCTGGGCGGCGGGCTGCGCAGCGACGCCTGGTGCGGGCTCACCCTGGACCCCGGCACGATGATGCCCACCGGCGGCGACCACCGCGACGGCCTGCCGCTGGAGCGCGTCCCCGCCCTGCTGGCCCTGGAGTACGGCGCCGACGAGGTGTCGCCGTTCACGGAGGTCGCGCGCAGCCGGGCCGGCGCACGCACCATCGCCGACGCCACCCGTGGACGGCCCGAGCGCAGCGCCCGGTTCCGCGACGTGCTCGCCCCCTCCGGCCTGCCGCACGAGCTGCGCGTGGCGCTGCGCTCGGGGGGCCGCTGCTGGGGCGCGCTCGTCCTCCTGCGGGCCGACGACGCCCGGGACTTCCACCCCGCCGAGGTCGCGCTCGCCGGACGCCTCGGTGAGGTGGTGGGCGCCGGGCTGCGGCGCGGACTGGTGCTGGCGGCGGCGGCCCGGGCGCAGGCGGAGCGGGGGCCGCGGGTGCTGGTGCTCCGCATGGGGCCCGAGGTGGCCGTGGAGGTCGCGACCCCGGGCCTGCGCGAGTGGGCCGGCCTGCTGCCCGACACGGGCGACCGCGGCGGCGTGCCGCTGTCGGTGCTGGGGGCCGCGCGCGCGGCGCTGGAGGGACCCGCCGCCGCCGCCCGCAGCCGGCTGCGGACGCGCGACGGCACCTGGATGACCCTCCACGCCACCGTCGCCGACGCGGCCGCCCGCCGGGTGGTGGTGGTGCTGGAGCCCAGCCGCCCGCACGAGGTGCTCGCGCTGCTGATGGACGCGCACGGGCTCACCGCCCGCGAGCAGCAGGTCGTGCCGCTGGTGCTGCGCGGGCTGTCCAACCAGGAGATCGCCGCCCGCCTGGTGGTGTCCCCCTGGACGGCGCAGGACCACGTGCGCAACGTGTTCCGCAAGCTGGACGTCGCGGGACGCGCGGGCCTGGCGGCCCGGCTGTTCTTCGACCACTACCTGCCGCGCGGACTCGCGGGGGAGGCCCCCGACGCGGACGGCGTGCCCCGGCCCGGCTGACGCGGCGAGAAGCGGGCCCGGAACGACGACGGGCCCGCCGAGGCGGGCCCGTCGGGGAGCGCGGTGCGCCGGCGGCTACGCGACCGGCTTGCCGATCGCCGCGCCCTTCCGGGCGCTGAAGGCCTCGAGCATGGTGGCCACGTCCGAGTCGGGCGTGCGCTCCACCAGGGCGCGGTACTTCTCGTCGAGGGTCGGGCGCAGCTCGCGGTACAGGATGCCGAGCTTGAACCCGCCCTTGAGGGCGAGGTCGAACGCCCTGACCTTGTCGGCCGGGTCGTGGTCGGGGGCCACCTGGGTGACCAGCTCCTTCCACTCCTCCTGGTGGTTGTTGAACATCACGCACGGCGACATCGCGTCGATGTAGCTGAAGCCCCTGTGCTCGACCGCCTGCACGATGAGCTCGGTGAGCGTCTTCGTGTTGAACGAGGCGCCGCGCGCCACGAAGCCGGCACCGGACGCGATCGCGAAGGCGAGCGTGTTCAGCGGGGTCTCGAGGTTGCCCCACGGGGTCGAGGGGGCCTTCTGCTCGGTGAGCGAGGTCGGCGAGACCTGGCCCTTGGTGAGCCCGTAGATCTCGTTGTCCATCACCAGGTAGGTGATGTCGATGTTGCGCCGGGCCGCGTGCGGGAAGTGGCCCGCGCCGATCGCGAAGCCGTCGCCGTCGCCGCCCACGGCGACCACGGTGAGCTCCGGGTTCGCCAGCTTGACGCCCATCGCCACCGGCAGCGCGCGTCCGTGCAGCGTGTGCACGCCGTACGTGCTGACGAAGCCGGGCAGGCGGCTGGAGCAGCCGATGCCGGAGACGACCACCGTCTTCGCGGGGTCGAGGTCCAGCTCGGCGAACGCGCGGTACAGCGACGCCAGGACGCCGAAGTCACCGCAGCCCGGGCACCAGATCGGCTTCAGCTCCGACTTGTAGTCGTTCGCCTTCCGCTTCGGGGTGGCGGTGCTCATCGGGCCTCCGTGATCATCTCGTAGATGTCCTCGCCGGTGAACGGCAGGCCGTCGCACTTGGCGCGGCTCTCCAGGCGGATCTCGCACTCGGCCCTGACGAGCCGGGCGAGCTGACCGGTGAAGTTGACCTCGGGCACGATCACCCGGGTCGCCTTCGCGGTGAACTCCTTGACCTTCTCGGCCGGGAAGGGGCCGAGCACCCGCGGGTAGAAGGCGCCGACGGAGATTCCCTCCGCCTGCGCGCGCTCGACGGCCTCGCGCACCGGGCCGTAGGTGGAGCCGAACCCGAGGATCGCGATCTCCGGCTGCTCCTCGCCCAGCGTCGCGTGACGCGCCGCGCCGTTCTGCAGCGGCGCCAGCTTGCTCCACCGCTTGGTCTGCATCGCGACGTGGTTCTCCGGCGTGTAGGCCGGGTGGCCGAGCTCGTCGTGCTCGATGCCCGTGGCCACGTACTGGCCGCCCTCCTCGCCGGGGATGCCCATCGGCGAGACGCTGTCGGCCGTGTGCTCGTACCGCTTGTACTCGCCCGCCGCGTCCTTCGCGGTGCGGCGCGGCCACTGCTCCACCCGCCCGAGGTCGGGCTTGGCGATGACCTCCATGCGGGTCGCCAGGCCCTGGTCGGTGAGCAGGATCACCGGCACCTGGAACCGCTCGGCGTAGTTGAAGGCGTCGACCGTCGCCCAGAAGCAGTCCTCGACGCTCGTGGGCGCCACGACCACCCGCGGCGCCTCGCCGTGCCCGCCGTACAGGGCGTGGTTGAGGTCGGACTGCTCGGTCTTGGTGGGCAGGCCGGTGGACGGCCCGCCGCGCTGCGCGTCGATGATGACGCAGGGGATCTCGGCGGTGCCCGCGTAGCCGATGAGCTCGCTCATCAGCGACAGGCCCGGGCCCGAGGTGGCGGTGGCGGCGCGGGCGCCGGCGTACGAGGCGCCCACCACGGAGGCCAGCGAGGCGATCTCGTCCTCGCACTGGATGGTGATGCCGCCGGTGGCCGGGAGCTTGGCCGACAGCCACTCCAGGATGTCGGAGGCCGGGGTGATGGGGTACCCCGCGAAGTAGTCCAGGCCCGCCGCGATCGCCCCGAGGGCGATGGCCTGGTTGCCCGACATCAGGACGCGGTCCTCCTCCACCTCGGTCGGGGCCGAGATGACCCGGGAGCCCTTGAGGTGACCGGCCTCGTCCGCGCCGGCGTGGAGGGCGGCGATGTTCGCGTCGGCCACGCCCTGCTTGTGGGCGTACCGGCGGAGCACCAGCTCCTCGATGGGCGTCGTGTCGAAGTTGATGACGCCGGTGACGGCGCCGACGGCGACCATGTTCTTGGCGCGCGAGGACCCGCCGATCTCCTTGGCGAGCTGCTCCATGCGGACCGGGCGGGCGCGGTCGCGGTACTCCTCCGGGATGACGACCGAGGTGTCGTCGTAGAGGATCACGCCGTCGTCCGCGAGCGAGTCCCAGTGCAGGTCCCAGGCCTCCTGGTTGAAGCACACCAGCAGGTCGACGTGCCGGCCGTGGCTGTAGATGCGGTCCCGGCCCATGCGCACCTGGTACATGCAGGGCCCGCCCTTGATCTCGGCCGGGTAGGTGCGGAAGGTCTGCGTCCAGTAGCCGCCGCGCGCGGCCGCCTGGGTGAGGATGTCCCCCGAGGAGATGACCCCTTCGCCGGACTCGCCGGCGAGGCGGATCACCACGCTCTTCTGCTCCAAGATGCCCCCTTGCCCGTCACCGTGCGCCGAACGTGGCGGAACCGGCGGCCGGGCCGTCTGGTCGATCGGGAAGCGCGCCTGCCCCATCCACGCGCGCACAGCCGGGCGGCGGGGCCCGGCGGTCGGAGGATGCTAACCGCACCGCGTGCATGCGGGCAACGGGTATTTCCTCCGGGAAAGGCCGGATTCGCCCCGGCGCCCCCTACCCCGCCCCCGCGACCAGCGCCGGCAGGCGGCGGGCGACGCCCGGAGGCGGGTCACCCACGGTGGCCACGACGGTCCGTTCCGGTCGCCACGCCTGCCTGGCGGCGTCCCGCACCTCGTCCGCCCCCACGGCCTCCAGGGCGCGCACCTCCTCGGCCGCGGGCGGCAGGTCGAGCCCGGCCAGCAGGCGCCGCCCGAGGCGCTCGGCGCGCCCGGCCGGGGACAGCAGGCCCATGCGGGCGCCGTCGGTGACCACCACGCGCGCCGTCTCCAGGTCGCGCGCGTCGCTGCGACCGCGCCGCAGCCGGGCCAGCTCCGCCCCGATCAGCGCCGCGACCTCCTCCAGGTTCTCGGGCGCGGCGGCCACACCCGCCATCACGGTGCCCACCCCCCACGACGCCGAGCCGCCGCTCCAGACGTCGTAGGCGAGCCCCCGCCGCTCGCGCAGCTCCAGCGTGAGCCGCCCGCTCCACATGCCCGCCAGCAGGGCGTCCACGTGCTGCAGCGCCGGCCAGGCCGGATGCCCCAGCGGCGGCGCGGGCGCCGCCACCACGAGGTGGGTGCGGTCGCCGTCGTCACGCTCGCCGCGCCCCGTCACGGGGATGGGTGCCGGGAGCCGCCCCTCACGCGCCCGCCCCGGCGGCAGGCCGCCGAGGGCGCCGGCCGCGCGGCGCACCACGTCGTCGTGGTCGACCTCCCCGGCGGCCGCCACCACGGTCCGCGCGCCCACGTAGAAGGCGGCGTGCAGGGCGGCCAGGTGCCGGGCCTCCGTGCGGGCGATCGTGGACGCGGTGCCCTCGATCGGCCGGCCGTAGGGGTGGCGCGGGCCGAACAGGGCCCGGCGGGCCAGCACCTCGACGCGGTCCGCGGGGTCGTCGCGCACAAGGTGGGCCTCCTCCACCAGCACCCGGCGCTCCACCTCCCACTCGTCCCACACCGGGCGGCTGAGCGCCCGCCCGAGCAGCTCCATCGTCTGGCCCAGCCGCTCCGGCAGGACGTCGGCCTCGTAGACGGTGTGGTCGCGGGAGGTGGCCGCGTTCAGCGATCCGGCGCGGTCCAGCTCGCGCAGCCGCTCCGCCGCGTCGCCCGGGCCCCGGCCCAGCAGGACGTGCTCCACCGCGTGGGCGACGCCCGCCCGGGCCGCCGGCTCCTCGGGCGGCGCGCACGCGACGTGCACCTGCACCGCCGCCCAGCCGACGCCGGGCATGGGGTCGGTGGCGACGCGCAGCCCGTTGGGCAGCGTCGTGACGCGGGGGGCGGGGTCGGTGCCCATGGCGGCACCGTAGTGCCCGCGGGGTGACCGTGCGCCGCGGGGGCGCTGGGCACGGCGGGGGCGGGCGGACGGGTCCGCCCCCGCCGTGCCGTCTAGGCCGAGCGGCCCGCGGCCGCCCCCTCGGGGGAGCGCTCGTGACGGCCCTCGGCGAACTCCTCGACGATCTTCGCGCAGAACGCGGGCAGGTCGTCCGGGTTGCGGCTGGACACGAGGCCCTCGTCGACGTGGACCTCCTCGTCGACCCACGTGCCGCCGGCGTTGACGATGTCGGTGCGCAGGCTCGGCCAGCTGGTCAGGGTGCGGCCGCGCACCGCGCCCGCCTCCACCAGCGTCCACGCGCCGTGGCAGATCACCCCGATGGGCTTGCCCGCGTCCACGAAGGCCCGCACGAAGTCCACCGCCTCGGGGAGCGTGCGCAGGTGGTCGGGGTTGGCGACCCCGCCCGGCAGGATCAGCGCGTCGTAGTCCTCGGGCCGCGCCTTGGCCAGCGTGTGGTCGACGTGGAAGACGTCGCCCTTGTCGAGGTGGTTGAAGCCCTGCACCTCGCCCTTCTCCGGCGCCACGATGAACGCCGTCGCACCCGCCTCCCGCACCGCGCGCATCGGCTCGGTCATCTCGACCTGCTCGACGCCCTCGTTGGCCACGAGCACCGCGACCCGGACGCCCTCCAGCGGCGTGTCCGCCATCTCCGCCCCCTCTGTCGTCGTGGGAGGGGGCTTCCACCCGCCGGGCCGGCGGAAACGCCCTCCGCCCGGGCGCGGCTCTGCTTGACTCGCCGCGTGCCCGCCGCCCCGCCGGTCGACGACCTGGTGCTGCGCCCGCTGGTCGCGGCCGACTTCGCCGAGGCGCGGGCCGTGGCCGACGGGTGGTTCGGGCGGCCGGTCGGCCTGACGATGCACCTGCTGTTCTTCGACCAGCTGGGGCCGCACGGGGTGCACGCGGCGCGTGCCGGGGCGCCGGCGGCGATGGCCGGCGTGCTCCTCGGGCTGCCCAGCGCCGCGGAGCCGGACCTCGCGTACGTGCACTTCCACATGGTCGACCCCGCGCTGCGCGGCCGGGGCGTGGGCGCGGCCCTCTACCGGGAGTTCGGGCGGCGGATGCACGCCGCCGGGCGCACCCGGGTCCGCGCGCTCGCGAATCCGGCCTTCACGGCCTCGGTGCGGTTCCACGAGGCGCTCGGGTTCCGGGGCACGGTGCGGCCCGGCCTGCTGGGGCCGGGACAGGACCGGATCGTGTTCGAGCGGCCGCTGCCGCTCGACCCCTAGCCTCGCGCGTCCGGGGCCCGCGCGGGGATCGCCGTGCGGGTCTGCCGCGCCCGCCGGAGGCTTTCCACCCTCGCGCGCGCCGGGCGGCGCTGTTCAGATGGGGGGAGGGCCGCCCCGCGGCCGGACCCCACGACACGGAAAGGGCACCGTGACGACGACCCAGGCCGCCGGCACCACCGGCACCACCCCGCCCGGCGACGCCGAGATCGGCGCGATCCACGCCTGGTGGCGCGCCGCCAACTACCTGTCGGTGGGGCAGATCTACCTGCGGGCCAACCCCCTGCTGCATGAACCGCTGACCCTCGCGCACGTCAAGCCGCGTCTGCTGGGGCACTGGGGCACCAGCCCCGGCCTCACGTTCGTCTACGCCCACCTGAACCGGGTCATCCGCCGCCGCGACGCCGAGGTCATCTACATCGCGGGGCCCGGGCACGGCGGGCCGGCGATGCTCGCCTGCGCCTGGCTGGAGGGCACCTACAGCGAGGTCTACCCCGACGTCCCCCCGGACGCCGAGGGCATGGAGGCGCTGTTCCGCCAGTTCTCGGCCCCCGGCGGTGTGCCGAGCCACCACGCCCCGGAGAGCCCCGGCTCGATCCACGAGGGCGGCGAGCTCGGCTACGCGCTGTCGCACGCCTACGGTGCGGTGCTCGACAACCCCGGCCTCGTCGCAGCCTGCGTCATCGGCGACGGCGAGGCGGAGACCGGGGCGCTCGCGGCCTCGTGGCACTCCAACAAGTTCCTCGACCCCGTCACCGACGGCGCCGTGCTGCCGATCCTGCACCTCAACGGGTTCAAGATCGCGAACCCCACGGTGCTGGCCCGCATCCCCGAGGAGGAGCTGCTGGAGCTGATGCGCGGCTACGGGCACGACCCGCTGGTGGTGGCGGGCGACGACCCGGAGATCGTGCACCGGCGGATGGCGGTCGCCCTCGACACCGCCTGGGACCGGATCGAGCACATCCAGCGCGACGCCCGTACGACCCGGCGCAGCGTGCGCCCGCGCTGGCCGATGATCATCCTGCGCACCCCCAAGGGCTGGACGGGCCCGCGGGAGATCGACGGGCACCGCCTGGAGGGCAGCTGGCGCTCCCACCAGGTCCCGCTGGCCGGCCTCGCGGAGCACCCGGACCACCTGGCCGCGCTGGAGACCTGGCTCCGGTCCTACCGGCCCGAGGAGCTGTTCGACGAGGGCGGGTGCCCGGTGCCCGCCCTGCGCGAGTTCGCCCCCGCGGGTCCGCGACGGATGAGCGCGAACCCGCACACCAACGGCGGCCTGCTGCGGCGCAGCCTGCGCCTGCCCGACCTGGCGGGACACGGCGTCGCCGTGAGCGCCCCGGGGACCGGGGCGGTCGAGTCGACGCGGCCGCTGGGCGGCTACCTGCGCGACGTGATGGCCATGAACGCGGACCGCCGCAACTTCCGGCTGTTCGGTCCCGACGAGACCGCCTCCAACCGCCTGGCCTCCGTGTTCGAGGTGACCGGCCGCGCCTGGCTGGCGGACACCGAGCCCGACGACGACGCCTTCCTGCGCCCGGACGGGCGCGTGATGGAGATCCTCTCCGAGCAGACCCTCCAGGGGTGGCTGGAGGGCTACCTGCTGACGGGCCGCCACGGGGTCTTCAACACGTACGAGGCCTTCGTCCACATCGTCGACTCGATGTTCAACCAGCACGCCAAGTGGCTGAAGGTGATCCGCGACGAGGTGCCCTGGCGGGCCCCCATCCCCTCGCTGAACTACCTGCTGAGTTCGCACGTGTGGCGGCAGGACCACAACGGCTTCTCGCACCAGGACCCGGGCTTCATCGACCACGTGACCAACAAGAAGCCCGACGTCATCCGCGTGTACCTGCCGCCGGACGCCAACACGCTGCTGGTGGTCGTCGACCGCATGCTGCGCTCGACGAACCTGGTCAACGTGGTGGTGGCCGGCAAGCACCCGGCCCCGCAGTACCTCGACCTGGAGGCCGCGGCGCTGCACGTGGACCGCGGCATCGGCATCTGGGACTGGGCGGGCACCGACGCCGACACCGAACCCGACGTGGTGCTCGCCTGCGCGGGCGACGTGCCCACCATGGAGACGCTGGCGGCGGCCGCGATCCTGCGCCAGCACCTGCCCGACCTGGCCGTGCGCGTGGTGAACGTGGTCGACCTCATGCGCCTGCAGCCGCGCGAGGAGCACCCGCACGGGCTGAGCGACAGCGACTTCGACCTGGCCTTCACCCGCGACCGGCCGGTGATCTTCGACTTCCACGGCTACCCGTGGCTGATCCACCGCCTCACCTACCGCCGCACCAACCACCCCAACATCCATGTGCGCGGCTACAAGGAGGAGGGCAGCACCACGACGCCGTTCGACATGGCGGTGCGCAACCAGATCGACCGCTTCACGCTGGTGGGCGACGTCATCCGCCGGGTCCCGCGCCTCGGCGCGCGGGCCGCGCGCCTCCGCCAGCTCGTGGCGGACCGCCTGATCACCCACGACCAGTACGTGCGGCGCCACGGCGAGGACATGCCCGAGGTGCGCGACTGGGCCTGGCCCGCCTCGTCGGCGTAGCCCGTGCGGGTGCTCACCCTGAACGCCGGCTCGTCGTCGCTGCGCCACGCGCTGTTCGACGTCGCCGGCGGCCGGGTCGCGCGGCTCGCCGGGGGCACCGCCGAGGAGGTGGGCGACGGGCACGGCGAGGAGGCGGGGCGCCTGCTCGCGCGCCTGGGCCGGGAGGGCGTCCGCCCCGACGCCGTGGGGCACCGCGTGGTGCACGGCGGGCCCCGCCACGCCGCCCCGGCGACGGTGGACGACGCCCTCCTCGCCGAGCTGGACGACCTGCGCCGGCTCGCGCCGCTGCACATGCCGCCGGCCCTCGACGTGCTGCGCCGCGCCCGCGCCGCCCTGCCGGCGGTCCCCCACGTCGCCTGCTTCGACACCGCCTTCCACCGCGCCATGCCCGAGATCGCCCAGCGCCTGCCCCTGCCCGAGCGCTTCTGGGAGCGGGGCGTCCGGCGGTACGGGTTCCACGGCCTGTCGTACGAGGGTGTGCTGGAGGCCCTCGGCGACCGCCTGCGGGGCCGCGCGGTGCTGTGCCACCTGGGCAACGGGGCGAGTATGGCCGCGGTGCACGACGGGCGGCCGGTCGACACGACGATGGCGCTCACCCCGGCCGGAGGACTGATGATGGGCACCCGCACGGGCGACCTCGACCCCGGCGTGCTGGTGCACGCCATGCGCGAGGAGGGGCTGGACGCGGACGGCCTGGAGCGGCTGGTGACGCGCGAGTCCGGCCTGCGGGGCGTGTCGGGCCGCACCTCGGACGTGCGGGCGCTGGAGGCCGCCGCGGACGAGGACCCCGCCGCGCGGCGGGCGCTGGACATGTTCTGCCACCTCGCGCGCCGTGCGGTCGGCGCCATGGCGGCCAGCCTGGGCGGCCTGGACGCGCTCGTGTTCACGGGCGGCATCGGGGCGCACTCGCCCCGGGTCCGCGCCGGCGTGTGCGCGGGGCTCGCCCACCTGGGCGTCCGGCTGGACGAGGGGGCCAACCGCCGGGGGACCGGTGCCGTCGGGGCCGCCGGCAGCCCGTGCGCCGTGCACGTGGTGGAGGCCGACGAGGAGCGCGTGATCGCGCGCCACGCCGCCCGCGCCGCGGGGGCCTGACGCGCCGGATCGGGGTTTGACCGGCGGCGCCCGCGGCGATGGACCCGCCACCCCCCGGTCCGAGGTCCGCCCTGCCCACGGCTCCGCCCGTCCCCCTCACGCCCCGCGAGCGCCGCGCGCGGCGCGTCGCCATCGGCCTCGCGATGCTGGTGGCCCTGCTGCTGCTGGTGATCGCGCTGATGGTGGTCTACTGGCGGCTCTACCTGGTGGGGCCGAGCGGCGACCCCTTCACCCGGGGCCCGTACATGACCTCGGTGACCGCCGACGGGGCGCGGTTCCGCTGGCGGACCTCCGAGGAGGGGCCGGTGCGGATCGCCGCGCGCGACGCCGGGGGCCGGACCGTCACCACCGAGGACGGGCGCCTGACGGGACTCGCGCCCGGCACGGAGTACGCCTGGACGGCCACCGTCGACGGACGGGTCGGCGCGTCGGGGACCCTGCGCACGCCCTCGGCGGACCCGGCGCGCCCCGTGCGCTTCGCCGTGATCGCCGACTACGGGGACGGCAGCGACGACCAGTGGTCGGTGGCGCGGGCGCTGGCCGCCGCGCGCCCGGAGTTCGTGCTGACCGCCGGGGACAACAGCTACCCGAGCGCCCCCGACATCCTGCTCGACCGCAACATCTTCCAGCCCCTGGGCGAGGTGATGCGGCACGCGCCGTTCCTGGTGGGGATGGGCGACCACGACACGCTGCCGCCCGACGGCGGCGCGGCCATGCGCCGCGCATTCGATCTGCCCGACGACGACCGCTACGTGGTGGCCTGGGGCGGCGTCCAGGTGATCGTCATCGGGGTGGAGACGCGGGGCGCGGCCCCGTTCGTGCGCCGGGCCCTGGAGCAGGGCGACTTCCCGTCGCGGTTCGTGGTGGTGCACCGGCCCGTGCGGCCCGGGGACCCGCTGCTGCCGCTGCTGCGGCGCCGCGGGGTGAGGGCCGTCTTCTCGGGGCACCTCCACCTGTACGAGCGGCGCGAGGTGGACGGCGTGCGGTCGTTCACGGTGGGCACGGGCGGCACGGGACCGGGCGACGCCGAGTTCACCCCCCGCACCGAGGGGCGCGAGTTCGGGCTGGACGACTTCGGGTTCCTGCTGGTGGAGACGCGCCCGGGCCGCGTGGAGTACCGGTTCGTGGACGTGGCCAACCGGGTGCGCGACCGGTTCACGCAGACGGGGCCGGCCCGGTGATCCTCCGGGCGGTGCTGCTGGCGGTGGCGCTCGCGGCGGTGGCGGGGTCGATCGCCCTCGGGCGGCCGGAGCGGTTCGGCATCACGGCCTCCTGCGCCGCGCTCACGCTGGTGGTCGGTGCGGGCGCCCTGGTGGCCGACGCCCTGCCGCCCCGGCGCGCGCTGCTCGCCTGCTCGGCCGCGACGCTGCTGCTGGGCGCCGCCCTGCTGAGCCGCGCGGAGGTGCACATCCCGGTCAGCGCGGCCCTGGTGCTGGTGCAGCTGGTGGCCGTCGCCCTGCTGGTGCGGGCGCGGCGCGCGCGCCCGGCGACCGCATAGGGGGCGACGGCGGAAGGCCCCGGGCGCGGCGACACCGGAACCACGGGTCCCGCATGCGGGCTTCCCGCAGCGCGGTCGCGGAGACCCACGGCACCGTGCCCGCGGCGCTCATCCCGGCGCCGGGCGCCCCGATGCGAGTGGTGGCCGGACGCCTCCTCCGTCGTCCGCGCCCCGACTGCGGCCCCGGACGGGCCGCGCGACACGGAAGAGGGACCTTCCCATGCGCACTCGGCTGGGCAATCTGCGGCTGAGGACCAAGCTCCTCGGCGCCTTCGGGATCGTGCTGCTGCTGACGGGCGTGATCGGCGTGCTCGCCGTGATGCAGCTCGGCAGCGTCAACAGCAAGGGGGAGTACATCGGGACGAACGTGGTCCCGTCGGTACGGACGCTCGGGGAGATCGAGCTGGCGATGAACGCGTACCGCCGCTTCCAGCTGCGTCACAGCCTCTCCACGTCGCAGGAGGACATGAGGTCGGCCGAGGAGGCGATGGCCTCCGCCCACGCCGAGGTGGAGCAGTCCTTCGCGAAGTACGAGCCCATGATCAGCGACGCCAAGGACCGGGCCTACTTCGAGGCGCTGATGGCGAAGTGGGAGGCGTACCAGAGCAAGACGGCCCCCTTCCTCGCCGCCAGCCGCGGAAACGACGCGGACACGGCGCGCGAGATCCTCATGAGCGCCAACGCCGACTTCAACGCGATCGGCGAGGAGTTCGGTGTCTGGGGGAACTACAACGGCGAGCTGGGCGACCGCGCCCTGGCGTCCGCCTCCCACACGTACTCGGCGGCCCGCACGATCGTGTTCGCCCTGCTGGCGATCGCCTTGGCGATCAGCGCGCTCATCGCCCTGCTGCTGACGCGGGCGATCACGGGCCCGCTCAACCGGGTCAAGGAGGCCGCCGCGAAGGCCGCCGACGGCGACCTCACGGTGAGCGTGGACGCCACGGCGAAGGACGAGATCGGCGACCTCGGCCGCTCCTTCGACGGCATGATCGCCTCGATGCGCACCGTCGTCGGCCAGGTGGTCGAGCAGGCCCGCACGCTGGGCCGCACCGCGGCCGAGATGGCGGAGGGCTCCAACCAGGCCGGCACCGCCGTGTCGGAGATCGCCACCACGGTCGACGGAGTCGCGCGGGGCTCCAGCGACCAGGCGCGCTCCACCCAGGAGGTCAGCGCGACCGTGGCCGAGATGGGCTCGGGCGTGCAGATGGTGGCCGAGGGCGGGCAGCGCGCCGCCGACGCCTCCCAGCAGGCGGACGACACCGCCCGGACGGGGGCCGCCACGGTGCGCGAGGCGACCGACGCGATGGCGCGCATCGAGCGCAGCGTCGAGGGCGTGGCCGCGGTGGTGGGCAACCTGGGCGCCAAGTCCCAGGAGATCGGGCAGATCGTCGGCACGATCACGGAGATCGCCGACCAGACGAACCTGCTGGCCCTGAACGCGGCCATCGAGGCCGCGCGCGCCGGCGAGCAGGGCCGCGGGTTCGCCGTGGTGGCCGAGGAGGTCCGCAAGCTGGCCGAGGAGTCCCAGGCCGCGGCCGGGTCGATCGAGGGCATCATCCGCGACATCCAGGCCGAGACCGAGCGTGCCGTCGGCGCCATGGAGGAGGGCAAGCGCGAGGTGTCGGCGGGCGCCGGCAAGGTGCTCGCGGCCGGCGAGGCCTTCGAGGCGATCCGCACCCGCGTCGGCGAGGTGGCCGGCGAGGTGACGCAGGTGGCGGCCGCCGCCCAGCAGCTCGGGGCGGGGGCGCAGCAGGTGCAGGAGTCGATCTCGGCGGTCGCGGCGGTGTCCGAGGAGAACGCGGCGGCGACCGAGCAGGTGGCGGCCTCGTCGGAGGAGACCACCGCCTCCGTCGAGGAACTCGCCGCGTCGGCGACGGCCGTCGCCGACCAGGCCGAGCAGCTCAACCGGGCGGTGGCCCGCTTCCGGGTCTGATCCGCGGAGGGGCGGCACCGCCGCCCCTCCACCCCGACCGCCCGCGCCCCCCGTGCGCGGGCGACGGCGGGTGCGACCGGGCGCCCGCCCCCTCCCGCACCGGGGCGCCCGACGGCGCCCCGGTGCGCGTGTGGCCGCAGGCCGGCGCGCACACCGTTCCACTCCGCGTCGCCCTCGGGACCGGCGGCTCCGCGGGCGCCGGACCGGTGTGGTCGCAGCCGGACCCCGTGGTCAGGGCGCCCCTCGATCGCCTGCCACCGCCCAGGCGCACGCGGAGGCGCGGCGCCTCGCGGCGCGCAGGAGCCCGGCGGCGAGGTGGTCGCCGCTCGACCCGGGGCGGACGAGGGCACCGGGCGTCACGGGCGCGCCGCGCCCGACCCGGTCACTCCACCACGTGCCAGTACCGCGGCTGGAACGGGGCGGGGTCGCGCGCCGGCAGGTCGTGCTCCACCCGCACGTGCAGGTGCCCGAGCGTGCCCAGGCGCTCGAGCACCGCCAGGAAGGCGTCGGCGGACAGGTCCCCGTGCCCGTCCCGCACACGCTCGAACAGCACCGACTCCCGTACGGGCTCTCCCGCCCGCCGCAGCGCCGCCATCACCGTCGCCTCGACGCCCTCCGCCACCGCACGCCCCCCCCGATCCGTGACCCGCCGCGGCCGCGGCGCCTGCACCCTTTCGTTCCCGCGCAGCGCCCCCCGTGACCCTGTCCGGCACGGGCGGGCGCGGGGTCAGGGACGGAACAGCAGGAACACCGCGGCACCCGCGCCGGGACGCGAGACGATGCGCATCTCGCTCGCCACGCTGCGCATCACCGACACGCCCATGCCGAGGCCCGTGCGCTCTCCGCGGACCGTGCTGCGCGGGTCGAAGCCACACCCCTCGTCGCGCACGATCACCGCGAGGGCGTCCCCCTGCGCCCAGGCCTTCAGCCGCACCGCGCCGCCCCCGCCGTGGCCGTAGGCGTGCACCACCGCGTTGGTGACCGCCTCGCTGACGGCGACCATCGCGTCCTGCAGCCGCTCCGGCGGCAGCCCGCCGCCGTCGAGCCGGGCGAGCGCATCCCGGGCGCGCCGGGGCGCCCAGGTGTCGGCCGGCAGCAGGAGGTCCACGGGCGCCGGCGCCTCCAGCGCGGCGAGCGGATCCGACATGGGGATGACCTGCGACACCGCCACGCGCCGGCGGTTACCCCGTCCCCGGCGCAGAGAAACGTGGACGCGGCCCCGGACGGGTTCACCCCTCGCCACGACCGGGGCCTCTCCGGGGGCCGGCACGGCGTGCCGTGGCCGCGCCCATCGTGCGCCCGCCCGCGTGTCATTAGACTCGGCGCGATGGGCACATCCCCGCCGCCCCACCTCGAGGAGCCCTTCTCCGTCCGCGCGGAGCCCGCCGCCGGGGCCCTGCTGCTGGTCGTGGTGGGCGAGCTCGACCTGGCGACGGCCCCCGTGTTCGAGGAGCGCGTGCGGGCCGAGATGGGGCCGCGGCCCACCGACGAGCCCGTCGTGCTCGACCTGTCGTCGGTCGCGTACCTCGACTCGTCCGGGTTCCGCGCCCTGGTGACCCTCCGCGCGGCGCACCCCGGTCGCATCCGTCTGTTGCGGCCGTCGGGGCCGGTGCTGCGGATCCTCGAACTCACCGTGACCCGCGACCAGTTCACGATCCTGGAGTCCCTCCCCGCCTGAGCGCCGCGCCGCGGCGTCACTGGCAACCGTCCCGGCACCTCCCGGCGGGGCGGCCGGCGCCCATCGCCGCGGGGGTGGTGAGGTAACCTGCCGCCACGCGAGGACGACCGCGGGCGGGTCCGCCCACGCCCTCATGACGGGGCGGGACGGACGCGTGCGGGCCTGCCGACGCGGGGACACTCCGGCGGACGCGAAGGGGGAAGATGAAGATCGCGGTATGCGTGAAGGAGGTGCCGGACGCCGCGCTGAACCGTCGGATCGATCCGGCGACGAAGCAGCTCGACCGGTCGGGCGACCGGGTGCTCAACGCGTACGACCTCCACGCGGTGGAGCAGGGCATCCGCATGAAGGAGTCCGAGCCCGGCAGTGAGGTCGTGCTGGTGTCGATGGGCCCGGGCCGCGCGCTGGAGTCGATGCGCAAGGGCCTGGCCATGGGCGCCGACCGCGCCGTCCTCATCACCGACGAGGCCGCGGCCGGCTCCGACCTGGTGGCCACCAGCCACATCCTGGCCACGGCCCTCCAGCGCGAGCAGCCGGACGTGGTGCTCTTCGGGTACCAGACGCCCGACGGCAACGGCGCGTGCCTGTGGGCCGCGGTGGCCGAGCGCCTGCGGATGCCGATGGTCTCCCAGATCGCGGAGATCGAGGTGACCGACGGCACGGTCACCGCCAAGCGGCAGACCGAGTTCGGCTACGACACGATCCGCGCGCCCCTGCCCTGCGTCCTGTCGGTCTCGGACGCGCTCAACGAGCCGCGCTTCGCGTCCCTCAAGGGCATCATGGGCGCCAAGAAGAAGCCCCAGGAGACGCTCTCCCTCGGCGACCTCGGCGTCGAGGCCGGGCGCGCCGGCCAGCAGGGCTCGCGCACGACCGTCCGCACCCTGGCCGACCCGCCGTCGCGCGGCGACACCGTGAAGATCGAGGACGACGGAACCGGGGCGGAGAAGATCCTCCAGTTCCTGATCGAGAGGAAGCTGGTATGAGCACGCTCGTCTTCCTTGAGCACCACGAGGGCACGGTGCAGAAGGGGTCGCTCGGCGTCCTGTCCAAGGCCGCCTCGCTCGACTCCGAGACCGCGGGCGTCCTCATCGGCTCCGGCGTCTCCGGCCTCGCCTCCCAGGTGGGCCGCTACGGGGCCTCGCGCGTGCTCGTCGCCGACGACGAGCAGCTGGACGCCCCGCTGCCGCAGCCGCGCATCGACGTGATCGAGGCGATCGTGCGCGAGCACGGCTTCGAGAACGTGCTGTTCGCGTCGTCGGTCCTCGCCAGCGACATCGCCGCCGGCCTGTCCGGCCGGCTGGACGCCGGCCTCAACTGGGACCTCGCCGACCTGTCGTCCGCGGACGGCGAGCTCGTCGGCAGCACCACCGCCCTCGAGGACACGGTCCTCGTCGAGGTCGGCTGGGTCGGCACCCCCCGCATCGCGCTGTTCCGCTCCGGCGCCCTGGAGCCCAGCGAGACCGGCGGCGGCGAGCCGCAGGTCGAGACCGTGTCCTACTCGCCCGCCGAGCACTCGGTGAAGGCGGTCATGGTGGAGCAGGCGCACGAGGAGCAGACCGGTCCCTCCATCGAGGAGGCCGACATCCTGGTGACCGGCGGCCGCGGCCTCGGCGGCCCCGAGGGCTTCAAGCCGCTCGAGGAGCTGGCGGCGGCGATGGGCGGCGCCGTGGCCTCCACCCGTGCGGTGGTGGACTCCGGCTGGTACCCGTACCAGACGCAGATCGGCCAGACCGGCAAGACGGTGTCGCCGAAGCTCTACATCGGCTTCGGCATCTCCGGCGCGATCCAGCACAAGGTCGGCATGCAGACCTCGCAGGTCATCGTGGCGGTCAACAAGGACCCGAACGCCCCGATCTTCACCTTCGCCGACTTCGGCGTGGTGGGCGACGTCAACGACATCGTCCCCAAGCTGACGGCCCTGGTGAAGGAGCGCCGGGGCTCGTAACGCCCCGCCCGCCCCGCTCCGCGCAACGCGGGGCGGGGCGCGCTACCCCCCCACCGCCGGCGGCGACGTCGGTGGCCGCGCGGGGACGCGGCCGGACCGGACGGGCCCCAGGTCCGCCTCCAGCCCGTCCAGCAGGGCGAACAGGCCGACGGCCTCCCACACCCGTCGGCGCCGGGCGTCGCCCACCTGGCGCAGCACGTCGGCGTCGGCGAGGCGCGCGATCGCCAGCCGCGCCGCCTCGTGGCTCGCCCCGGTCAGCCGCCGCACGGCCGCGAGGTCCACCACGGGCTCCGCGGGCAACGCCGCGATCAGGCGCGCGGCCGCGGAGTGGCGGCGCAGGGGGCCGGCCCGGCGGCGCCAGTCGTCGGCGAGCGCCTCCACGCGCGCGGCCAGGTGCTCCGCCGCGCCGGCGGCGCGCCAGACCGCCCAGGAGCAGAGCGCCAGCCACGGCTCGGCGTCGCCCTCCCGGAAGGCGCCCAGAGCCTCCACGTAGCCGTCGCCGTCGGCGGCCAGTACCAGGCTCACGGGCGGCACGGCGCCCACGCCCTCCCCCGGGGGCGCCGTCACGCCGCGGCGGCGCAGCACCACCGGGATCAGCATCCGCCCCAGCCGGCCGTTCCCGTCGGCGTAGGGGTGGATGGTCTCGAACTGCACGTGGGCGATCGCGGCCTGCACCACCGCCGGCAGGTCCTCGCGGGCGATGAAGCGGCACAGGTCGTCCACCAGGCGCGGCACCTCCTCGGGGGGCGGCGGCACGAAGGCGGCGCCCCGCGGGTTGGGATGCCGGCCCCCGATCCAGTTCTGCGCCTCGCGCACCCGCCCGGCGATCGCCGGGGCGGCGTCCCCGAGCAGCGCCGCGTGGAGGGCGTCGAGCGTGGCGGGCGTGATGCGCGCGGCCCCCGCGGCCACCTGCACCGCCGCCCGCACGGCCGCCACGTTCGCCAGGACGCCGGCTGCGGTGGGGTCGGCCGACCCGCCGAGTCCCGCGTGCGCCAGGCGATGGTGGCTCACCACGAGACCCTCGATCCGGGACGACGCCAGCGCCTCGGAGCGCAGCAGCGGCCACAGCAGCGTCTCCAGGCGGGCGCCGTGCCGCGCCAGGGCACGGCAGGCCACCTCCGCCCGGACGGCGTCGTCGGCGACCTCGGCCGGCAGGGCGGGACGCCACTCCGCGACCGGGCCGGGCACGTACGCGCGGTACCGGAACCCGCGCCGGTTGGCGCGGCCCCCGGGGGCGCCCGGGTCCCCGGGCCACACCCGCTCGACGTGCGACCACCGGTAGCCGTCCGTGCCCACGCACCGCTCCTACCCCAGGTTCTGCACGAAACCTTGCATTTACCCTCCGCCGACGCAAGGTTGACGGCGGCGCCGGCGCCGTGGGGTGCCCCGCCCGTCGCGGGGATGGGCGTCGCCTCCTCCCGGGGGCGGAGGCTCGACGTGGGCCCCGCCGGGCTCGGCGTGCGCCGGGTCCGGCGGGTCGCCGTCGCTGCACCGGCCGAGCTCGTCGCGCGGGCGCGATACCCGGGGCCCTCCGGGCCCGCGGGCGCACCTCCCCGTGGCGCCCTACGGGGCGAGCGCGACGACGAAGAGGGTCCGGTGCTCGCCGAGGGAGATGATCTCCCGGCGCCCCAGGGGGGCGCCGTCCCCCTGCCAGAGCCCCAGCACGCGCGGGCGGGCCGCCGCGCCCCCGGGGAGGACGCGGCCCGACACCCCGTTCGACAGACGCACGAACGACCCGACGGGGTACGCGGCGACGGCCTCGGTGAAGGCGTGCACGATCTCCTCCCGCGCGAGCCGGTTGCGCAGTGTGAAGAGCAGCTCCACCGCCTCGTGCGGCGGCAGCGCCGCGCGGTGGGGACGCGGCGTGACCGCGGCGATGTAGCGGTGGCAGAGCCCAACGAGCTGGGACTCGTCGCGGATGGCGGGACCCGAGAGCCCCACCGGGTAGCCCGACCCGTCCCACATCTCGTGGTGCTCGTACGCGACGTAGGGCGCGAGCGGCCACTCCTGCGCGATGGCGGCGAGCAGTTCGGCCCCGAGCTCGCAGTGCCGCCGGACCTGATCGCGCTCCGCACGGGTCAGGGCCGCGGGCTTCTCCCGGACCCCCTGGTCGATCAGCCGCATCCCGACGTCCGCGAGGAGAGCGGCCACGACCAGCTGGACGCACCGCTCGTCGTCCCAGAACAGGCGGCACGCCGCCACGGCGGCGAGCGCGGCCGTCTGGGTGCCGTGATCCAGCAGCGAGGGGTGGAGGGCGTGCGTCAGCACCAGGTCCGCCGCCGGCCCCGCGCACAGCCGGTCCAGTGCGCGGTCGACCACCTCGGCCGCGCGCACGCCCTCGACGGGCTCGCGCGCCCGCCCACGCACGTTCACCGCGGAGACGTGCGCGGCGAGCAGGCAGCGCAGGGCGTCACCCGCCGTCCTGATCGCCGGCGCCCCGCCGCGGCTCGCCACGGCGGGCGGAGATCCCTCCCCTGCGGCCACGGTCGCCCGGGCGCGCCCCCCGCGCTTGGACGCGTACAGCGCCGCGTCGGCCTCGTCGAGGAGGTGTGCGAGTGCCGCGCCCTCGCGGGGCGGCGCGATCCCGATGGAGACCGCGCAGGGCCGTCCACCGAGCACCGGCGCCGTCGTCCTGCGCACCTCCGCGATCACCGCCTCCGCGAGGGCCGCGGCGGCCGGGGCGTCGACGGGCGCCCAGAGCGCGAACTCGTCCCCCCCGATCCTGCCGGCGAGGCCCACCCCCTCGAGCGCGGCGGCGACGGCGCGCAGGACGGCGTCGCCGGCCGCGTGGCCGTGGCCGTCGTTGACCTGCTTGAACTCGTCGACGTCCACGAGCAGGACGCTGCCCTGCTCCCCGCTTCGGAGCCGCAGGTCGACGAGCTCGGTCCAGCGCCGCCTGTTGGCGACGCCGGTGAGGGCGTCGTTGTTGGCGAGCTGCTCCAGCTCACGCATCTGCGCCCGCACGGCCTCGACGTCCCCGTTGTGGCCCCCCGCGCCGCTCAGCAGCACGTCGTCGAGGGACTCGGGCCCGAGCCCGAGGGCCTCGAGCGTGCCGGCGAGCAGGGTCGCGGAACCGTTCCCCGCGAGGAGGTGGACGAGCTCGTTCGCCACCTGGACGCACCCGGCGACGCCCGGGGCCGGCTCCGGGCCGTGATGCCGGGCGATCGCGTCGACGACGGCCGGCGGCATGTCCCACGTCGTGGCCAGCGTGGCGCCCGCCTCGGCGTGGTCGAGGCCGAACTCGCGCCGCTCGGCCTCGGGACGGGTGAGCCGGTCCGTCCCGGCCAGCGCCGCATCGAGGGCGGTGGCACCCACCACCATGGGCAGCACGACCTTGCCGAGATCGTGCAGCAGGCCGGCCAGGTGCGCGGCACCCGGGTCGAGGCGGGCCCGCTCCGCGATGGCCGCGGCCTGCGCCGCAACCGCCACGGCATGCGCGTGCAGCGACGCCGCCGTCTCGCCGTGCGGACTGACGCGCTCGAGGAGGCGGTAGGTCGCGGCCTCGAGGGCCACCCGCCGCACGCCCTCCCGGCCCACCACGACGAGCGCCTGCGAGATGGTGGTCGCTGCGGCCCGCCGACCGGTGCCGGCGGCGTTGGCCGCGCGCAGCAGGTTCGCGGAGAAGGTGGCGTCCCTCTCGACGATCGCGGCGAGCTCGCGGGTATCGGCCTCGGGGTCGCCGGCGAGCGCGAGCACGCGCTGCACGGTCCCGTCGAGGACGGGAAGGGGACCGAGGCGGTCGATCGCGACGCGGAGGGACTCCTCGATGTCGTCCCGGCGGCCACCGCCGGCCCGCCCATGCCGTACGTGCGTCATCGTCGTCTCCACGGGGGTCGGAGGCGGGCGCCGCTCCCAGCGGATCATCGGCGGCGAGGGGAGGCAGGAGCAGGTGACCCGCTTTTCATGATTAGAGCGACTCCCGTGACACTAATACAGGTCCGAGCCCCCACGAAGGGGGTGCGGACACGGTGCCGGGCCGGCCGGCGCGAACGCCAGCGGCGTAGAGGAACTGCCGGGGCGCTGCCACCGCCCCGTCCCCCTACGGCCGGCGTCGCACCCCGTCGAGCACCAGCGAGACGGCGGCGTGCGCGTCCCCCTCCGCAGGCCGCTCCCCGTGCAGCAGCGTCTGAGCGATCAGCGGGCCGAGCAGCGCCTGGACGACCGTGCGTTGATCGACGTCGTCGCGCATCTCGTCGCGCTGCTGGGCGCGGGCGAGCGCCGGCCGGATGGCCTCACGCCACGGCTCCAGCACGATGGCCTGGTAGGTCTCGCGCATCTTCGGATCCGCGTCGAACTCGGCTGCGAGCCGCCGGATGAGCTGCCCCATGACGGGCACGGAGAGCAGCCTCTCGGCCGCCGAGTAGAGCCAGAGGAGGTCCTCCTCGAGCGTGGCCGTCGGCGGGACGGGTTCCGGCGGCGGGCAGAGGTCGGCGACGCAGGCGGCGGCGAGGTCGCGGGGGGTCCCCCACCGGCGGGTGACGCTGCGGCGGTCGCAGCCGGCGCGGGCGGCAACCCCCGCGATGGAGAGACCCGAGACGCCACGCTCCAGGAGCATCTCCCGCGCCACCTCGAGCACCACCCGGTCGATCGCGGTGTCCCGCGGTCTCCCGGCACCGGACCTGCTTCCCGTGTTGTGCACCCCCCTGCGCCCCCCCGTGTCCCCCGCGGGCAGGCACCCGCCGGTCAGCCCCCGCCACGACCGAAGACCTACTCGTGAGTCCCGACCCGTGAAAGCCGGGTGCCCCTGGAAAGAGTTCGGAGGCTGCCCTACCGTGGCGCCGGTAAATAGGTACAGACCCTCGCAATAATGGTCTCGGCGATTGGTGATCGCCCAGCATCGCGCGGACCCCCGACGCACGGTGACCCCGATCCACTCGTTCCTCGACTTCCTCACCCACACCACCTCGACGCGCATCCGCCTCCACTCGGACGACGCGCTCGCGGGGGTCCGACGCGCCGTGCATGAGACGGCGGCGCGGCTGCGCGGCTACGAGCCCCTCGTGTTCCGCGCCGGTCCCCGGCTCGACCCCGGGGGGTCGCAACTCCCGCTCCGCGTGCAGGAGACGACGCTCAGCATCGTCATCGGCCGGCAGGCCTGGGGCGGCGGCGGCAGGAACGGGTTGACCGTCCGGGAGGTGGCCGCCGGTTGGCGGACCGACGAGGAGATGTACGTCGCCTACGGGGGTGGCGCCGGAGGTGCCCTCCTGCTGACCCGGCGGGCGCACGACCCGCTGCCCGACACCGGCGACGCCTCGTTCGGCTTCTGGACGTACGACGCGCCGCTCGTGCGGATGGCCTGCATGTGGGTGGGGACGTACCTGGCCTCACTCGACCACGGCTCGGCGATCACGTGGAACGCCGCTCTCAGCCTGCTCGCCGCGCGCCAACCCCGCCCCCCGCTGGGAGCGCCGCCGGCGCCCCCGGCCGACGGCGGACGCGGCCCGGGGCACGCGGCCCTGGGGCAGGACATCCGCGCCCAGCGGAGCGGTTCCGACACGCGGATGGCGGAGCCGAGACGGCCGGAGGCGGCGGCAGGGCGTGACGGGCGTCGCGAGGGCGAGGACGCGTCGCCTGGACGCGACCCGGAGCGGCGGTGACGCCTCTGCGGGGTGCTGCCCCGGGGCCGTGACCGGGCTCGACGAGCCCGCGGGGCGCGGCTACGGGCGGAAGATCAGGAAGACCGCGGCGCCGAGGCCCGGCTGGGATTGGACCCGCAGCTCGGTCGCCAGCGTCAGCATGAGCGACAGGCCGAGGCCGAGGCCGGTCCTCGTGCCCCGCAGCGCGTTGCGGGGGTCGAATCCGCGCCCCTCGTCCTCGATCAGGACGGCGAGGGCCTCGTCGAGGGTCCAGGCCCGTAGCCGGATGGCCCCGGCCTCATCGCCCTCGTAGGCGTGCAGGACGCTGTTCGTCACCGCCTCACTGACGGCGACCAGCACCTGGCTCATCCGCTCGGGGGGGACGGAGCACTGCTCCAGCGCCTCCAGCAGGCGCCGTGCGTGCCAGGGGGCGTGCGGGTCCGCGGGCAGGACCTCGTCGAGCGGTGCGGCGGACGCGCGGGCGAGTTCGAGGTCGGCGCCGGAGATGATCTGCGCGGCGGGCATCCCGTGCGCCCTTCCTCACGGCGTCATGGGGGAAACCCCGCCAGGCGCATTTCGGAGATACTGGCGGTGCGCGTATGCGCCGCACAGGGTCCGTGGAGCCGGGGCGGGGCGACGGACGATCGCCACCGCTGAGCCGAGCAGGCCACGCACGTCCCGGTCAGGCGTGGATCCCTCTGCCGCCGGCGAGGCCACGCCGCCGCACCCGCGCGAGGTCTCCCGGACTGCCCCGGCCCGCACCGGCGGGGCGGGTGAGAGGCGCGCGCGCTGCCTCCGGGTGGCGCCACCCCAGCATGCCCCAGCCGCAGGGCCGTTCCCGGATCGGCGCCCCGGACGCCGTGACGGCATGCGCAGCCGTGCCGGGCCCCTCGCGCCGCACGGGGCGCGGCGTCCCGCCCTCCGGGACCGGAGTTAGGGCGGGCCCCCGCACTTTGCGGATCGGAGGAGGCGACGGTCGGAGTCGAACCGACTCATGGCGGTTTTGCAGACCGCTGCGTTCCCACTTCGCCACGTCGCCGGTGACGGTGCGCGGACGGGGTCCGCGGGCGCCCAGCCTAGCAAGCGGAGGGCCGGGTCCCGGCGTGCGGGCCGACCCTCGGAACGACGACGGCCCGCCATGGCGGGCCGTCCGAGGAGCGGGTGATGGGACTCGAACCCACGACCTTCTGCATGGCAAGCAGACGCTCTAGCCAACTGAGCTACACCCGCGGGGCCGCCGGAGGATAGCCCACGGGCCCCTGCCCTACAACGCCGCCCCGCTGCCGTGCCAGGGGTCCGTGTCGGCCTCGGCGAACACCGCCTCGGCGCCCTCCCGGGCCAGGGCGCGCTCGAAGGTGCGGAACCAGCGCCGCAGCGCGACGCGCTCCGTGGGGGCGTGGGGCGCCAGCACCAGCGGCAGGCCCTCGGCGCGGTCGGCGTCGTGGTAGGTCAGGTCGCCGGTGACGTAGACGTCCACCTCGGCCGCGCGCGCGTCGGCGATCAGCGACCCGCCCGAGCCGGTGCAGCAGGCCACCGACTCGACCCGCGCCCCGGGGTCGCCCACGTAGTGCACGCGCGCGCCCTCGAGCGCGCCCTCGACGCGCCGCACGAGGGCCTCCAGGGCCCCGGGGGCGACGCGGCCGACGCGGCCGATGCCCTCGGCCGGCCGGGACGGGTGGGGCCGCAGCGGCCGCGTGTCGCGCATCCCCAGCATCTCGGCCAGGTGGTCGTTGAGGCCGCCGCGGCAGGAGTCGAGGTTGGTGTGGGCGGCCACCACCGCGACGCGGGCCTCCGCGGCGGACAGCACCAGCTCCGCCACGGGGGCCCCGTCGGTGACGGCGGCGAGGGCGGGGAAGATCGTCGGGTGGTGGGTGAGCACGGTGTCGCAGCCGCGCTCGCGGGCCTCGTGCAGCACCTCGTCGCGCAGCTCCAGGGCCACCAGCACCCGGCGCACGGGCCGGTTGTGGCGCCCCACGATCAGCCCGACGTTGTCCCAGTCCTCCGCGAGCGCGACGGGCGCGAGCCGGTCGACCAGCGCGAGCAGCTGGGCGACGAGCACGCGCCCCTCAGCGCGCGGCGGGCGCCGGTCGCGGTGGCAGCGCCGGGAGCGGGTCGTACGCCCGCCCCTCCAGCCGCACCTCGAAGTGCAGGTGCACGCCGGTGGAGCTGCCCGTGGTGCCCATGGCACCCACCGGGTCGCCCGCGGCCACGGGCTGCCCGGCGCGGACGCCCATGCTCGACAGGTGGCCGTAGCGCGTCTCGAGGCCGTTGCCGTGGTCGATGCGCACGAGCTGGCCGTAGCCGCCGTACCACCCGGCGAACGTCACCGTGCCGCCCAGGGCGGCGACCACCGGGGTGCCGTGGCGGTTGGAGAGGTCGACGCCCTCGTGCATGCGGCCCCAGCGGGGGCCGAACCGGGAGGTGAGCGTGCCGTGGGTGGGCCAGACGGCCATCGTCAGGTGCGAGGGCAGCGCCACCGCGAGGGGCGCCGGCGTGCCGGCCGCCTGGAGCGTCTGCAGTCCCAGCCGCCGCATCAGGGCCGCGTCGGCGACGCCCGAGGCCCGCATCCGCATGCGCCGCTGCAGCCGCTGCACGGCCCGCCGCGTTGCGGGACCGAAGCGGCCGTCGACCGCGATGCGGGCGCCCCTCCGGCGCAGCTCGCGCTGCAGGTCGCGCACCAGGGCGCCGCGGGCGCCCAGGCGCAGGCGGACCGGGCGCATGACGCGCGGGGCCGGGGCGACGGGGGCGGCGGCCGGGGCGGGAGCGGCGGCCGGCGCGGGGGCCGCGGCGCCCGCGGGGGGCGGGGGCGGGGGGGCCGGCGCGCCGGGGTCGGATGGTCCGACGGCGAGGGCGGGGGCCGCGGTCAGGGCCACGGCGAGCGCGAGGGGCGTCCAGCGCGCGAGGGGGGCACGTCGTCCGGCAGGGGGCGAGGGAGCCTCCGGGTCGGCGGTCCCCGGCGTGTGCGCCGCATGGATCTGGGTAGCGGGCTGCGCCGGGCGGGCCGCGTGACCCTACGCAACCCCGCGGACGCCGCGCAAGCGACGGAGGCGTCCGCGGGGTGCGTGCGACGCCCTAGACGGCGACCGCCTCCACGGCCCGCTGCACGAGGTGGGCCGGGACCTCGTCGTAGCGGCCGAACTCCATGGAGTACTCGCCCCGCCCACCGGTCATCGCCCTCAGATCGGTGGCGTAGGCGAGCATCTCCGCCATCGGCACCTCCGCGCGGACGACCTCCATGTCGCCCACGGCCTCCATGCCCGCGGGGTGCCCCCGCCGGCCCGAGAGGTCGCCCATGACGTCGCCCACGCACTCGCCGGGGACGGTGATGGCGACGTTCATGATCGGTTCCAGCAGCACCGGGCGGGCCTTCTCGAGCGCGGCCTTCATGCCCAGGCTGCCGGCGATCTTGAACGCCATCTCGGAGGAGTCCACCGGGTGGTGTTTGCCGTCGTAGACGGTCACCTGCACGTCCACCACCGGGTAGCCCCCGAGCGCCCCGCGCTCCATCGCCTCGACCACGCCCTTCTCCACGGCGGGGATGTACGAGCGCGGGATGGCCCCTCCCACCACCTTGTCCACGAACCGGAAGCCGGAGCCACGCGGCAGCGGCTCGACGCGCAGCCAGCAGTCGGCGAACTGCCCGCGGCCGCCGGTCTGCTTCTTGTGCTTGCCCTCGGCCTCCGCGGTGCCGGTGATCGTCTCGCGGTAGGGCACCCGCGGCGGGTGCAGGTCGACCGCCACCCCGAAGCGGCGCTGCAGGCGCTCCGTGACGACCTCGACGTGCAGCTGCGAGAGGCCGCTGACGATGAGCTCGCCGGTCTGCTCGTCGCGGTGCACGTCCAGCGTGGGGTCCTCGTCGCACAGCCGCCGCAGCGACGCGTGCATCTTGTCCTCGTCGCCCTTCGCGTGCGCGGTGACGGCGAAGCTCATCACCGCCGGCGGCAGGGCCGGCGACTCGATGCGCAGCGCGGGGCCGCCGGTGACCACCACGTGACCGGTGGCCACGTCCTTGAGCTTGGCCACCGCCCCGATGTCGCCCGGGCCGATCGCCTGCATGGACTGGTGCTCCCGGCCCTGGAGGGTGAACAGCTGGCCCATGCGCTCCTTGCCGCCGTCGGCCCCGTGGATCGCGGTGTCGGAGGGCAGCACCCCCGTGAACACGCGCAGCAGGTTGATGCGGCCGCTGAACGGGTCGGCGAGGGTCTTGAAGCAGTAGGCGACCGCGTGACCGTCCGCGCTCGCGTCCAGCGACACGGGGCCGGAATCGGCGTGGGCCACGCGCGGCAGCGCCTCCGCCGGCGACGGCATCGCCTCCACCAGGAGGTCGAGCAGCCCGTCGACCCCCACCCCCATCTCGGCGGAGGTGCACACCACCGGGAAGATCCGCGCCTCGCGCACGCCGGCCCGGATGGCCTGGATGAGGTCCTGCGTGGTGACCTCCTCCCCGGACAGGTAGCGCTCGATGAGCTCGTCGTCGTTCTCGGCCACCGCCTCGACGAGGGCCTCGCGCGCCATCTCGGCCTCGGCGGCGACCTCGTCGGGGATGGGGCCCGTCACCCCCCGGGCGGCTCCCGGGGTATGGAGGGTGGCGGTCATGGACACGAGGTTCACGACGCCCCGCAGATCACCCTCGGACCCGACGGGGATCTGGATGGGGACGCATCCCGCGTCCATCTCGCGCAGGGCGGCGACGCAGGCGTCGGCGTCCGCGCGCTCGCGGTCGAGCATGTTCACCGCGATCGCGCGCGGCGTCGAGGTCTCCTCGAGGCGGTGCCAGAGGCGCCGGGTCTGCACCTCGATGCCCGCCGGGGCGTTGACCACCATCAGCGCGGCGTCCACCGCGGGCAGGACGGACAGGGTGTCGGCGTGGAAGGACGGCTCGCCCGGGGTGTCGACGAGGTTGAGCTTGACGCCCGACCAGCGGGCGTTCACGAGCGCCGCGGAGAGGGTGAATCCCCGTCGGCGCTCCTCCTCGTCGTGGTCCGCGACGGTGGTGCCGGCGGCGACGGAACCCCGTCGCGTCGTTGCACCGGCGGCGAAGAGCATGGCCTCGACCAGGCTCGTCTTGCCGCAGCCGCGGTGGCCCAGGACGGCCACGTTACGGAGCTTGTCGGGGCTCACGTGATCGGCCATCGCTCGTGCCTTTCGTGACGTAGTGCCGGGATCCGACCTTACGCCTTCGCGTGCGCGCGGGCGACCCCGCGACGGGGGAGGCCGCCGAGGGCGGCGGGACAGGTGCGCGAGGCTGCGCGCCGCGGCGCGGGCGTGAGCGGCGATCCCTCCTCGACGCGGTGGTTCCGGTCGTCTCGGCGACGGTGCCCTGCGGGTGGGTCCGGCTCTGGGCGGCGCCGCCCGTGCGGGCGTCCGTCGCCTCACCCCTCCCGCGCGAGGAGCAGGCGGATCCCGCGCCGGTACCGCCGCGCCACCTCGTGTGGCGGTATCCCGAGAATGCGCGCGATCGCGGGTGGTCGCGCCCCGTCGCGATGGAGGCGGAGCACGAGCGACTCGGTGGGCGGCAGCGTGGCGAGGGCGGCGTCGAGGCTCTCGGAGCCCCCGGGCGCCCGCGACCGGATCTGGTCGAGGTCCTCCGCGGTCCATCGGGCCAGGGCGGCCCGCAGGGCGGGCACGCGCCCCACCGGCACGCCGAGAGCCCGCGCGACCCGCCGGTCGCGCCCCCATCGCCTGCGCGCATCGGACCGGACCAGGATGCGGTGTGCCGCGCGCACGTGGCGAGGTGCCCAGGCCAGCGGCAGGGGGATCTCGGCGGCGTCGGCGATGTCGGCCATGCGTGCCGCGGCGGCGAGCGCCGCCTGGCCGGCCACCCAGCGAGCCCTCGCCTCGGTGTCCCACAGGCCCAGCGCCACGCCCGCCTCCGGCACGCCGAGTCCGCGGGCCTCGACGAGGCCGATCACGAGTGCCGTGACCTCGGGGAGCGGCGAGGGGTCCGCCCCGGTCCCCCCGCTGCCGACCGGCGCGTCCACGCGCGGGTTTCAGACACCCCGCCCCGCATCGGGGCGCCAGCGCCGACCCGGCGCGACCTCCCACCTCTCCAGTTCCGCCCGGAGCGCGCGGAACTCGGCGCGGCCCATGCGGAGGGACCTCGCCATGTCCGCGTCGCGGGGCGTACGTCCCCGCGCGACGAGCCGGTCCCAGGCCCGCTCCAACTGTCGCGCGCGGGCGCGAACCTCCCGCGGCGCCCGGTCGAGCCGGCCCGCGGGGTCCTCGCCGGCGGGGACGCTCACGCCGTCCCTACGTGCGCGCGTCCGCCCCGTCGCCCTGCAGCCGCCCCTTCATGCGCAGGATGGCCTTCGTGTGCAGCTGGCTGACCCGGCTCTCCGTGACCCCGAGCACCTCGCCGATCTCGCGCAGCGTCAGGGCGTCGTAGTAGTAGAGCGAGATCACGATGCGCTCGCGCTCGGGGAGGCGGGCGATGGCGTCCGCGAGGGTGTTGCGCAGCTCCGTGATGTCCAGCTGCTGCGCCGGGTCCGCATTCCGCTCGTCGCTGATGGTGTCGATGAGCGACAGCGGCTCGCCGCCGGAGTTGACGTTCCACATCTCGTCGAGGGCGACGATCGAGGAGTTGGCGATCTGGGTGATGGCCGCGTCGAACTCGGCCGGGGTCATGCCCAGGTGCGCGGCGAGCTCCTCGTCGGAGGGGGCGCGCTGCAGCTTGTGCTCCAGCTCGGCCGAGGCCCGCTCGATCTGGCGGGCGCGGGCGCGCACCGAGCGCGGCACCCAGTCCAGCGCCCGCAGCTCGTCGATGATCGCGCCCTTGATGCGCGACACCGCGTAGGTCTCGAACTTGACCTGCCGCTCGATGTCGAAGCGCTCCACCGCGCCGATCAGGCCGAGGAGGCCGTAGGAGATGAGGTCCTTCTCCTCGACGTGCGCGGGCAGCGCGCTCGACATGCGGCCGGCCACGTACTTGACCAGCGGCGCGTAGGTGAGGATGAGGCGGTCGCGCGCCATGGCGTCCTGCCGCTTCTTGTAGCGACGCCAGAGCATGCGGAGCTCTTCGTCGCCCGGCGGGGGCCCCGCCGGGCCCCCGAGGTCCCACGTCACGCGCGCATCCCAGACGCCGTCATCGGCGGGCAGTCTACCGACCGGCGGACGGGCTCCCCCGCCGCGCGGCGCGCTGTGTCACCAGCAGATCCGCCAGTGCCGCCAGCCGCAGCGCCCCGAGCACGGCCACGAGGCCCCCGGTGCCGACGTCGCCGCCGCGCAGGATCAGCAGGATCGCGATGTTGCCGGCCAGCCAGATGACGCCGCGCAGGAGCAGGTTCAGGTAGAGGTGCCCCACCCCGGGCACGGCGACCGTGAGCACGAGCGCCGTGATCGTGGCGGCGCGCCCCTGGCGCACCGGTGGGGGCGTCGCCGGGCGGGACGTGCGCCGCGCGCTCACGCCCGGACCGCGTGGTCCTGCACCGCCCACTGCACCTCGACGCCGTCGCCCGCCGCCCGCCGCGCCGCGGCGAGGGCCTCGTCGCGGTCGAACTCCGGGTAGCAGTGGGTGAGCAGCAGCCGCCGCGCGCCGGCCCGCCGCGCCGTGCCCCCTGCGTCGGCGGCCGTCATGTGCGGCACCCCCTCGGGCACCTCCCCGGCGCCGAACGAGCACTCGCAGATCAGGACGTCGGCGTCGGTGGCGAGTTCGACCAGGGCGTCGTTGGGCCGGCAGTCCGCGCCGAAGCAGACCGAGGCCCCGTTCAGTTCGAGCCGCAGCGCGAACGTCGGCTCCAGGTGGGGCACGGTGCGGTAGCGGAGGGTGAGGCCCCCGCCCAGGTCCACGTCGCCGCCCGCGGGGGCGAGCTCCGCGAACGACAGCGCGTGCAGCCCCTCGTCGCCGTGGGCGGCCAGGCGGTCGCGCAGGCCGGGCGGCCCCCAGACGGGCAGCACCCGCCCCGCCGCCGGCCCCCACGCCATGTACACCCGCAACGACAGCAGGTCGATCATGTGGTCCGGGTGCAGGTGGGAGACCACCACGGCCGTGAGGTCCTCGGGGGCCAGGTGGGCCTGCAGGCGGTTGAGCGACCCCGCCCCCATGTCCAGGCACACCTGCGCGCCCGCGCACCGCACCAGGTAGCAGCTCTGCGCCTCGCCGTACCGCGCGTAGGCCGAGCCCACCCCCACGGGGACGACCTCGAGCCCGCCGTCCCGCCCGCCTGCGCTCGTCATGCCGGGAGCCTACCGGCGGCCCGGCGTCGCGACGGCCCCGCCCGCGCCCGGCGCCTCGGGCGGTGGGGCGGCCTCCGGGCGACGCGCCGACGCGAGCCAGGACCCTGCCGCGATCAGCACCACGCCCACCAGCATCCCCGCCGACAGCGGCTCGTCCAGCACGGCGACCCCGGCCGCGACGGCCACCACCGGGGCCGTGTAGGTGATGAGCACTGCGCGCACCGGCCCGGCCTCGGCGATGAGCCGGAAGAACAGCGCCAGCGCCAGGGCGGTGCACCCCACGCCGAGCACCGCCAGGGAGCCCAGCGTCCCGGCGGACGGCACCTCCCCGGGCAGCGTCAGCAGCGCCGCCGGGGCCGTCCACGCGGCCGCCCAGGCCACGGTCACCGTGGCCAGGCCCACCGGGGGCGCCCCGGCGAAGCGCACGCGCACCCACAGCACCCCGACCGCGTAGCAGGCCGTGGCCGCGACGATCATCGCGACGCCGCCCAGCCGGTCGCCGTCGCCCCCGACGTCGATGCCCACCAGCGCCGCGACCCCCGCGAGCCCCAGCACCAGCCCGGCCAGCGCTCGGCCGTCCACCCGCTCCCCCAGGCCGGCCACCGCGCCGATCGTCACCACCATCAGCGGCTCGAGCGCGATCAGGATCGCCGCCAGCGACGAGGTGACGTGCACCTCCCCGGCGCTGATGAGCGTGAACGGCACCGCGATCTCGACGAGCGCCAGCAGCGCGAGCTCGCGCCGGCGACCCCGCAGGGCGGCGAGCGAGCCGCCGGCCAGGGCGAAGGGCGCCAGCAGCGCCGCCGCCAGCAGCGTGCGCGCCAGGACCACCACCGGCGGGGAGACCTCCTCCACCGCCACGCGGATGAACAGGTAGGGGACGCCCCAGAGCACGGTGACCGCGGCGAACAGCGCCCAGGCGCGCCCGGTCACGGCGCGGGCCTCGGGCAGCGGACGCGCACGCGGCCATGGTATACCGGGCCGATGGCCGCCCCCGTCCGCATCCTGACGGCCCTGCTGGTGGCCGCCGCCCTGGCGCTCGGGCTTGCGGCGTGCTCCGGCGACGACGGCGAGGACCGCACCCAGGGGCTCGCCCCGGCGGAGATCCTCGACCGGTCGGCCGCGGCCGCGCGCGAGCTGCGCTCCTACCGGATCGACCTGCGCGGCGAGGTGGAGGCGGGGCTGTCGCCCGCCGGGCGCCGCCAGGCGGGCGGGCCCGCGGCACTGCTCGACGGGCCGGTGCCGTTCTCGGGCGCGGGTCCCGTGGTGCCGCCCGACCGCTACTCGCTCGACGTCACCGCCGAGCCCGGCGGGCTGGCGGTGCAGGCCAACCTCACGCGAGTGGGCGACGGGCTCTTCCTGTCGACGTTCGGGCGCGACTTCAGCCTGCCGGTGCCCCCCGCGCAGGTGCGCCTGCTGGACGCGCGCCGCCTGTTCCCGTCGGTCGCGGGGTGGATCGCCGATCCGCGCGACGCCGGGCGCGAGGACGTGGACGGCGACGAGACGGTGCGCATCAGCGGCCGCGTGGACGCCGACCGGGTCGCGGGCGACCTCGCCGTCGTGCTGGGGGCCGCGCCCGGCGTCGGCGGCGGCGCCGTGCCCACCCCGGCGGAGGTGCGGCGCGCCGCCGGCGCCCTGCGCGGGCAGCTGCGGGCGTCCGAGGTGACGGTGTGGGTGCGCACCGCCGACCTGCGCCCCGCCCGGGCGCGCGTGGCCTTCGACCTGACCGACGCCTCGCCGCTCGCGCCCCAGTTGGAGCGCCTGCGGCTGGAGATGACCCTGGACCTGTCGGAGTACGACGCGGACCTGGAGGTCACGGCGCCCACCGACCCGCAGCCGCTGGAGATCGGGAACCTCTCCGGGCTGCTGGGCTGACCCGCCCCCGACGCGGTGTCCCCGGGCGCGCCGGGCGGAGCGGCCGGGCACGGCGGTCTCGGCGCCCGGCGCGTGCCGACGGATCCGCAGGTGGTCCTCGCGCTGAGCGAGCGCCCGGTGCACGGGCGACCGGACCCGGCCGCGCGGAGCCGGCCGGCGGGGCGCCGGTAGGCTGCCCCCGTGGCGCAGCCGTTCGCCGACGCCGAGCTCGCCGCCCTCGTCGCGGGCATGAACGCCGACCCGCCCCCCTCCGCGGCCGCCGCGGGTCCCGCCGGCCTGCGCGCGGCCGCGGAGGCGCGCGCCGCGGCACGCCCCCGTGGCCCGGACATGCACGCGGTCCGCGACCTGTACGTGCCGCCACGCGGCGTGCGCGCGCGCCACTACGTCCCGCGGCCGGACGCCGACCGCCTCGTCCTCCACCTGCACGGCGGCGGCTGGGTCTTCGGCGACATCGCCTCCCACGACCGTGCCT